>Ga0193709_1000123_pt1 | contig 33588 bp, 31 predicted proteins | sample H3c2metaG_FD_160571 | JGI IMG/M metagenome (GOLD analysis project Ga0193709, IMG submission 160571) | Soil microbial communities from a riparian zone of the East river system, Colorado, United States - H3c2 | ecosystem: Environmental > Terrestrial > Soil > Riparian zone | place: USA: East River...
GTCTTCCAACAAAACACGCTCTTGCTCATAACCGACAACATAAAGCGCCTGGCGTCCGCCAAGCGATCGCACTTCCAGAATATTCAATTTAGGTCCCTGGCCCCGTCGCACCCCAACTCGTTGCCAATTCCGATACATCCAAACGCCTCCGAGAAAAATCGCAAGCACCAGGCAGAGTGCGCCGACTATCCGCAACAAAGAGGGTCCCGCATCCGGCAGGGATGGCGAGGATAGGAGTGGCGCTAATGAATTGGTGCCTTCAGCGGAACAAAGAAGCGCCGAAAGAAGGAATGCTCCAGCCCCAAGAAGTTGCGGAACGGACTGACGATGTGAGCGATTCCTCATTGGTGTACTTAACATTTCAAAATGTAATCAGGATGCTGCCGAACTCCCGAGCACTTCCGTAATCTTCAACCCGAATCGATCTTCAATGACCACCACTTCGCCCCGGGCAATCAGTTTGCCGTTCACGCTCAATTCAACGGGCGCATCGGCGGACTTCTCAAGTTGCACGACCGAGCCAACGGTCAATTGCAGGACGTCGCGCATCGGGAGTTGGCAACTTCCGAGTTCGATGGTGAGACTCACGGGCACATCAAGCACCAGGTTGAAATTGGTTGGAGTTTCAGCAGTTGTGTTCATGACAAAGGGTTTATTCTATAATCGCGTTGGTTAATTCCACGGCCCATTTTCCCCCGCATGTGCCGGGCCGGCCAATAAATTTCGGCACATCACCCAGACGCAATTGCACTTGCGCTGTGTTTTGGGGCTCCAGCAAGAGTACATCGCCGACTTTCAAACGGCTGATTTCCCCGGCGGAAATTTTTAAACCGTTCCATTCCGCCTTGAGGCCTATGCGCATTTCGTCGAACTGGCTGCTCCACCTCAATTTCGCAGAGCGTGCCGGCGCAGCCTCAGAATCCGGCAACGCAGGGGTCAGCAGGCGCATCAATGGTTCCACCGTTGCGTAGGGAAAAGCGATTTGAATTTGCTCCACCTGGTCGGCGATGCCGCCATCCAAAGTAAGTATCAGCATCGCCGTGTCCGGTGGCGCGGTTTGGAGAAAGCGACTGTTGTTTTCATGGCCAAGCAGCGATGGACGCAACTCCTTCATTTCAGGCCAATGATTGCACCATTCCGTCAGCACCAGGGTCGCGATTTGATCAATCAAAGAAATTTCGATTTCGCTCAAGTCCCGCACGCTTTCTGGTTTCTGCCCAGGGCCGCCCAGCAATCGATCCACAATCGTCAGGCCAAGCCCGGGCGGGATCACCAGCAGTCCGACGCCTTTGAGCGGGTCCGTTTTGAAAAGTGTAATATGCGTTGGGCTGGCCAGGTTTTCCGTGAACTTCAGGTAGCCAACGATTTGCACTTTGGAAAGCTGCAGCGCAAATTCCAGTCGCAGAAAGATCGCCAACCGCGCTGCGAGCGAGCGGATAAATTGTTCGTGCCGAAGGCGTATGCTGCGCAGTTCACTCGGAGTCAGAAACCCGGATTGGCGGAAATCGTGCCCGCGAACCGAATTGGCCGGCCGTCGTTCGCGCTGGCCACGGCGGGTTAGCACGATGACTTCTTTCACGTCAGACCCAACAGTCTCAGCCGGCGGAATGGTTGCCGCGCTCACGAGTGCTGCCCCTTATTGCCAAATGCGCGGAAAAGTTCTGCGTTGGTAGGCAAAACTTGCTCGCTCAAAGTGGCACTTTTGGCCGTTTTCAGGGTCGCAGTCATCGACTAGGCAAAGTTAAGCACCGCATATGCCAAGGCTGTTCGCACGGCGTTTCCTTGCTCGACACTAATCTGGTGTGGGATTAAATTTGCGCCAAGAAGTTTTCCCGGGTGCGCCAGACCTCGCGATTGAAATTCTCTCTCCAAACAATACCCGCCGCGAGATAGACAATCGGTTGCGCGACTTCTTTGCCAGTGGCACCCGGATTGCGTGGATTATCGATCCAGAGACGGAAAGCGCCGAAATCTGCCACTCGCTGACCGAACGGAAACTTGTCGGTCCCGGTGGGGAATTGGATGGCGAGCATCTGCTGCCCGGTTTCCGTTATCCCCTACCGAACTTATTTAAGGAATGGGATTGGGAATAGCTCACCGCGCTCATTGCTTCTTTCCTTGCTAGCTGCATTTTCTCTGCTATCTTCTCTCCTGCGGATTGACTTTTCTCTGCCGTAAATAAACCGAAGAAAATTCTTTCGGAATCCTGTTGCATCGAAAAGTGGCTTTGGTATATTCCGCGCTCCGTTTCCCAGATTCGGGAACGCTGATTTTAAGTAACCATTAACAGACAATTGTTCTTTGTATGGCTGGACAACGCATTCGTATCCGTCTCAAGGCTTTTGACCATCGGGTCATAGACCAATCCGCTCGCGACATCGCCGATACCGTCAAACGCACTGGCGCCCGCGTCGCAGGCCCAATCCCACTGCCAACCCGCATCGAGCGCTTCACTGTGCTTCGCTCTCCGCACTCGGACAAAAAATCCCAGGAAACTTTCGAACAGCGAACTCACAAACGCTTGCTCGATATTATCGAGCCGACCGCAAAAACCGTGGATGAATTGAAGAAGCTCAATTTGCCCGCGGGCGTGGACATCACGATCAAGATTTAACTCTGCGGTCCCATTTAACTCACTTAACCATTTAACTCATTTAACGAAGAGACCGCCATGCCACTAGGACTTCTCGCCAAAAAGCTGGGCCAAACGCGTGTGTACGATGCCAAAGGCATTATCACGCCGGTGACGATTGTTCTCGCCGGACCCAACCGCGTGCTCCAATGCAAAACCCAACAGAGTGACGGCTACAACTCCGTCCAACTCGGTTTCGACGACCAAAAAGAACAACGTTTAACGAAGCCATTGCTCGGGCACATCAAAAAATTCAACGGCGTGGCCGTGAAACGGATTAAGGAATTTCGCAATTTCTCAAAAGAGGTGAAACCGGGCGATGTTGTCGGTGCGACCCTGTTCGCGCCGGGTGACTATATTGACGCCATTGGCGTGACCAAAGGCCGCGGCTTTGAAGGTGTCGTGGGCCGCCATTCATTCGCCGGTGGCGACTCGACCCACGGCGCTAAAGGATGGCACCGCCGTTCAGGCGCAATCGGCCAGCGCCTCTTCCCTGGCACTGTCATGCGCGGAATGAAAATGCCCGGCCATATGGGTCAGGTGCAACGCACCTGCCAGAATCTCGAAGTTGTCCAAGTCCGCGAAGCCGAAAATGTTATCCTGATTCGTGGCGCGATTCCGGGTTCTAATGGCGACTACGTCATTATCCGCGAATCCAAGAAACGCCCCAAGGGCTGGAAGCCACACGCCCAACGTGTCGAAGCCAAGAAGGCCGAGGCCAAGAAGAAATAGCGTTGAAACGTTAGTGCGTTGAAAAACGTAAAACGGAACAAATTTTTATGAAGATTCCAGTTAAGGATACAAAGGGTAACATTCAGGGAGATCTCGAGGTCAAATTCGAGCTCGTTGAAGGTGGCAGAGGCACCCAGGCTGTCCATGATGCTGTCGTCGCTTATCAGGCTGCCCAACGTATGGGTACGGCTTGCACCAAAAATGTTGGCGAGGTCGCGGGCACGAACAAAAAACCATGGCGTCAAAAAGGCACTGGCCGGGCGCGCGCCGGTTCGTTTCAATCTCCTCTATGGCGTGGTGGCGGCGTGGTGTTCGGCCCCAAGCCCCGCGATTTCACCAAAAAAGTCGGGCGCAAAACCAAACAACTCGCGCTGCGCAAAGCGCTTTCGGAACGGCTTCGCGCCGGGGACGTTGTGCTGGTAAACGATCTAAAGCTGGATTCACCCAAAACCAAAGATTTCATAGGCTTCCTCTCGGCAATGGAACTGAAGGGAAGTGCATTGATTGTCTCGCAATCCACGGACAAAAATCTCTCGCTCGCCTCCCGCAATGTGCCGAACGTTGCCCTCACCACGAGTGACTCCTTGAACACCTACGATGTTCTCCGCCCCGACAAGCTGATTTTCACTCGAGGCGCATTTGAACAGGTCGAAGCACGGCTGGCAAAAGAATAGTCGGCAGTTGGTCTAATCTGAGTCACTAATTACCAATCACCAATTACCGCTCGCTATGAAACCTTTCGAAATTATCCGAACTGTTCGCCTGACTGAAAAAGGCACCCGCCAGGGCGAGAAATACAACCAATACACGGTCGTCGCCGATCCTCGCGCCAACAAAACGCAGATCCGCCAGGCAGTTCAAGAACTATTCAAAGTCAAAGTCACTCGTGTAAACACGCTGAACGTTCGGGGCAAATATCGTCGCCAACGCACTGCTCAGGCCGGCCAAACTTCCAATTGGAAAAAAGCGATTGTCACTCTCAAACAGGGAGACAAGATCACTTTAACCTGAGGAAAAAAATCGGCATTCCTGCCGGTTTCACTCTCCTTCTCCGCCGTGCCGTGGCCCGGCACCTGCTGTATCTGCGGCGTATGACCGCAGAAGCATGGGTCCAATTACTCGAAGAGATGGTGGATTTGAAGCTTCAGCAATTTGCTGAAACAACGATGAAGCTCACTCCCGAACTGACAAGACTCCTCCAGGACAAACGCGAAACCGATCGCCGGAGGCTGCAACAAATCCGCACCGAACTGGTCCGCACGCTTCAGCGATCCTGAAGCGAGACTACTTCAAAGCCGTTTTCCCGACTGTGTCCGGCGCAATGATACTGAGCGCCGAAAGTGCCGCTTTACGCACGTCGTCATTCGCGTCTTTGCCCGCCGTTTCCGTCAACGCTGGAATTACTGACTCCTTTTCTGAATCTACGTAAGGAATCAGTCCCAGCGACAAACATGCAACCTGACGCAAGACTGGATTGTCATTCCGTAACACCCGGACCAGCACCGGAACCACCCCTTTGTCAAATTCCTGGTTATTCACCAGCGCCAGCGCCGCCCACATCTGGACATCCTGGTCTATGTCTTTGAGCGCTTCGCGCAATGCTGGAATTGCTTCTTTCGCCTCGCCACCGAGTGAGTGCAACGCTGCGGCTGCTCGTTGTCGCTCGGCCGAATCTTCGTTCTTCAGCGCCTGAATCAATTGCGCAACGCCTTCTTTTTGCATCGTGGACTGCGTTTTCTGTTGCGTGAAGGATTTAGGCACCCACGGCTCGGTGCTGGATGTATCAGGCGCATTATTCGCGGACTCGGGCTTGGTTTTTGGCGTCTGAAAGGTTTTTGCCTCCGATAATTGTGGTTTCTCCGACAACGCCGCCGATGGATTCGCCACCGCCGGCGTCGAACCTCGGGCTTTAAGCCTTTGCAAACTCTCCTGGTTCGCCTCGTAAACTCTCCAGCCGACGAACGAAAACATACCTAGAATCACTAGCGGAATTGCCAATCGGAGAACAAACAGAGATGAACGATTTGCACGCTTGCGCGGCGCGTTTTTCGGAGCGGCTGCAACCGTGGCAGCCGCGACAGGGGCTGCTATGACCGGCAACGGAGCGGCAACCGTCGGCGGTTGAGCGGCGGTCTGCAATGGAGCCGCAGAATGCGATGGTATCGAGATTTGTTGGGTTCTAACCGAGGAATCTCCTGGAACTGCAGCGTCGGCAACGAATTGGCAGGTAATCTCCGCGAACCGGACCCTGTCCATATCCCGAAGCCTAATTTCGCCTATAGGTTGGCCATTCACGATCGTTCCATTCGTGGAATTCAAATCCTTGAGCAGAAAATCGCCATTTTTCCGCGTGATTTTGGCGTGCATCAAGGAAATCGAGGAATTTTCGATCACGATCGTGTTGCCCTTCATCCTCCCAATGGTGATGGTTTCATCCTTGAGGATGTGGGACACCGGGGGCAATCCGGCCAGTTGAATGCTCAGCGTGGGCATGATCGAGCTTAGTCTGGTACTTATACCCTACCAAACTTGCCCAAACGGTCAAACAAATCTGGTGCCCGAATCAACGCTTTGTGCATCAGGAAACCTGCCCGGAATCGCCTTTCTTTTCCCTCCAGAACACGAGTTTCCAAAAAATCCAACCTGCAATAAATCCCAAGACAAATCCGCCGATGCTGCCGAATGAAAAGTGGAACGATACCTCCCCATGAAAGAACCCTTTCATCGACGCCATCACCGCTCCAAGAACGCCAAACGATATCGCGGTCGAGACGACGATTACTTTAATCAGAGTCCTTTCGTGCTTCGGAGTTTCAGCCATGCCCAAAGCTAAGGCCAATTTGCTGCATCCTCAAGTGCTCCGCCGAAGTTTTAATGGTACGAAATCCCTCTGCCGGCTAAAATCGCGCAGCCATGCCCGGAGCCCGTTACTCGGGTGCTACGGTTGAAAGGCGTACGTGAGGCGATCCGCATCGCTGACACACCATTGATTCAACGGCCAGACCGCGCGGCCAAATTTGAGATACTGCGTGCTGCCGTCCACAAACGCAAAATTTGATCCGCCCGAGTTTCGATTTTTCACCGTCACCGAATGGCAGCCGTGCTCGACTTTATCAAAGTCATTGCCATTGCCTTCGAATATATCCATGAAATAATCCATCGCGGGATTCGGCTGGTTCTTTTTCTCGCCAAAGTTGATCGTTTGCGACGGCAAACGAACATTGGTCTCCTTCATCGAGTTGGCCGTTGTCAGGCCATTGGTGAAATAATCATTCCAACCGTTGATGAGGTAACTGCGGTTGGCCCGGTCTTCTGGTGTCGGCGAAGTAGTATCGGTTGCGGGCGTCCCGCGCAACGCATCCGTGGGACAAACCAAAAGATTTGTCGTGTAATAGTACTCCTTAAGTAATGTGGGCCAGCGATACTGATTCGTGCGAGGCGGATCATAATCATTGTAATCGTCCGCGTACATCTTAAGCGCCGTAGTTACTTGTTTGAGATTATTGACGCACTTGATCCGATTCGCAGATTCTTTTGCCCTCGCCAGAGCTGGCAATAGCATGCTCGCCAGAATGGCAATAATCGCGATCACTACCAGCAGCTCGATCAGCGTGAATGCCATTCTCGCGCCAGAGCCTCCAATCCCTTCAACTTTATTTCGATTCAAAAAAAACCTGCCATTCAATATAGCTTTCATGCGTTTCATTTCGTTTTTGATATTCTGTACGAATATTTCAGCTACTTCCGCGTCAACGACTTAAGCATATGACGAGAAAGCAATGCATGCTGATCGCGCTGGCCGTCGTGCTCGGCGGCTTTTCGCTCTACCTGAATAAAGACTGGTTCGCGAAAGATAATATTCACATTTCCCATCGCTCTCGCCCCCAGCGAGCAGGAATGTTTCGGCGCAATCGCGCCCCCGCTGTGGATTCGGCCACGGACCCTGTCCTGTTCGGGTTTGATACCAAGGTCAAACTCAAGACGATCAAAGTCATCCCACTGGACGATATTGCAACAAATAAATTTCCTCATGCTATTTGGCACCTGGTTTCTGAATCCAACTCCGTGCCCATCAAAGAATTCAATTACGGAGCGCCGATTCCTGGGATGCACCCTGCCCTCAAAGGGGTCACCGCTGACCCGCTCGAACCCGGCGTGCAATATCGGCTCTTCATCGAGACCGAAAGCCGGAAGGCTGAACACGACTTCACCGCAGTGGCGCGAACTCCCTGAACAGACGCGCGCGCGTCCGCCGCGGTTACACTGTGCAAGCAGCATCAGCCGGGCCAATGCTGGCAGCGATAGTAATTTTCCTCGTCACTCACCTGTTCTCCACAGATTGTCTCCCTGCCATCCGTGATTGATTTTCATTCATGCTTTTGATCTTTTTGCCATCCATCTTTTTGCCTTTGCCTTTTGCGTTTCTTCGCGCTGCCAGGGTCATTGTCACAGAATTGTAACAATCCGGACACCGGCCCGTAACCGCGTCGTTAGAGCTTTCGGTACGCGGTCAACCAGCCGTTCTTTTAATTCAAATGTGATGAGCAATTTATGAGAAAGCATCTTTTTACCCTCGGGATCGTTACCGCCCTGTTCTTTTCAATCACCTGCGCACTTGCCGACAACGTCACCGTCAAAGGTTCCGATACCCTCGTGATCCTCGCGCAGAAATGGGCGGAAGTTTATATGAGCAAACATCCGGAAACCAAGATACAGGTGACCGGAGGTGGCTCTGGCATCGGCTTTGCCGCGTTGCAAAACAATACGACCGATATCGCAGATGCCTCGCGGCCCATCAAAGCTGCTGAAAAGGCTGCCTGCATCAAAGCCTTTGGCAAAACTCCTCGCGAATACAAAGTGGCGCTGGACGGGCTGTCGGTTTACGTGCATGCAGATAATCCCATCAACGAATTGTCCATCGAACAACTCGAAAAAATCTTCACCGGCAAAGTGACCAATTGGAAAGACGTTGGGGGCGGTGACGCACCAATTACCGTCTATAGCCGCGAGAACAGTTCTGGAACTTACGAATTCTTCAAAGAGCACATCCTTAAAGGTCAGGATTTTGTATCGACTGCGCAGACAACGCCGGGCACAGCCGCTCTGCTTCAAAACGTCTCCCGGGATAAAAACGGCATTGGATACGGTGGCGCCGCGTACGGACATGGCGCGAAAGCATTGAAGATTAAAAAAACTGCTGATTCACCGGCGGTAGAACCGACCGACGAAAATGTCATCAGCGGCAAATATCCGATCTGGCGGTATCTCTACAACTATTTGAACCCGGATAAAGACCAAGGAGAAATTGCGGCTTACCTGGCCTGGATCCGCAGTCCAGAAGGCCAGAAAGTCGTAAAAGACGTCGGGTATTATCCACTGCCCGAGCATGCCAGCGAAAAATAGCGAGAGCTCGCAGCTTCCCCTTTCTAAAATTCGTCTCGCTATTACCTCTTGTTCAATGATTGGGTGCGGCTAAATAGAGGCAGTTGTTGTCAGAATTTCTGTGCTGGAAGACACAAAAGCAAAGCGGAGCATTGGCTGGATGGGCCTTCGGCGCGGGCATCGCGCCAAGCCGATCGAGTGGCTCGCCGAAAAACTCATTTTCGTCGTTTCGCTTTCGGCGATTCTGATTGTATTTCTCATCTTTATCTTCATCGGTCGCGAAGCATTGCCTGTCGTCTTTGGGCAGATGAACACCGCCCTGGTCCAAAAAACAATTCCAGTGGATCAGATGGATAAACTTAGCCCGGCACAGTTCCAGGACTACCTGGGCCTGACCAAAGAGCAGTTCGCCTCAATGGATCGCGACACACTCAAAACGTTGATGGAACTGAAAATTGAATCCACCAAAGAGAGTTCCACCGACAAGGATGCCTCGGTCAACACGGCCCAATGGCGATATCTGCTCAGCCCCCATCGATGGACCGGCTATGACGCTCCAAAATACATTTGGCAGCCGGTTTCCAACATTCCCAAGTACAACATCATCCCGTTGATTATCGGCAGCCTCAAAGTCACGATTGTCGCGCTAATCTTTGCAGTTCCTATCGCATTGGCAGCGGCGATTTACGTTTCCCAACTCGCCCGGCCGCGCGTTCGCGAATTTGCCAAACCGATTATTGAATTGCTCGCCGGCATACCCTCGGTCGTGCTCGGCTTTTTTGCGCTCATCGTTATGGCAACGGTGCTGCAACACATCTTTCGGACTCAATCGCGACTCAACGCTCTCTGCGCGGGAATCGCCCTCGGTTTTTCTGTCATTCCCGTCGTATTCTCCATCGCTGAAGATGCCCTCACCAGCGTCCCGCGCAGCTATGTCCAGGCGGCACTTGCCCTCGGCGCATCGAAATGGAAAGCCGCCTCGCAAGTCGTTTTGCCGGCGGCAATCCCGGGAGTGTTCGCGGCCGTCGCGCTCGGTTTTGGCCGCGCAGTTGGGGAGACGATGATTGTTCTCATGGCCAGCGGGAATGCGAGCATTGTCTCCTGGCATTTCTTCGACTCGACCAGAACCATTACCGCCACCATCGCCGCCGAATTGGGCGAAGTTGTTTTCGGCAGCGCTCATTATCGCGTTCTCTTTCTTATTGGTGTGCTGTTGTTCGCTGTGACTTTCTTGACCAACATGACGGCGGATATCGTCATGAATCGCCTGAAAATCAGGATCGAAGGCAAGAGATGATTTCAACTGCCACAGCAACGCACGCGGCCAATCTCCCTCGACACGGGCGAAGGCGTTTTCGCGCCGCCCGGATTGATTGGGCCTCATTGGTTGGAACGGGCGTCACGGGTTTCGCGACTCTGCTCATTGTCACAATATTAGCCGTCATATTGGGCAATATTGTCATCAATGGTTTGCCGTATGTGTCCTGGCGATTTGTCAGCACCGGCACAGCTACGGATATGTTTGACGTCAACAAGGCTGGAATCCTGCCGATGATTTTCGGCACGACGGCCCGTGTCATATTGATGACGCTCTTCGTCCTGCCCATGGGCGTCCTCACCGCTATCTATCTTACCGAATACGCGCGTATCCATTCCCCTTTCACGCGCATTATTCGCAGCGCCGTAAATAATTTGGCTGGCGTCCCTTCGATCGTTTTCGGGCTGTTCGGCGCGGGTTTTTTTGTCCGTTTTATTGGGCATGGCATGGATTCAGCCTTTCACTCGGGCGGCGCGACGGTTTGGGGTCAACCCGCCCTGTTATGGGCTTCGGCGACGCTGGCCGTAATGACATTGCCGGTCGTCATTATCGCAACAGAAGAATCGTTGCGCGCGATCCCGCAAGGTTTACGCGAAGCGAGCCTCGCGCTGGGAGCAACCAAGCTCGAGACGATCATCAAAATCGTCCTTCCGCAAGCCGTGCCGGGCATCATGACTGGCGCAATTTTGGCCATTAGCCGGGCCGCCGGAGAAGTCGCGCCGATTCTCTTCACCGGGGCCGCCTATTACATGCGCGACCTTCCAAAGTCCCTCCACGATCAGTTTATGGACCTGGGCTACCACATCTTTATTCTCTCCACCCAGTCGCCAAATGTGGACAAAACACGCCCCTTGCTTTATGCCACTGTCCTGGTGCTACTCTGTTTGACTTTCATGCTGAATATCGTTGCGATTTTTGTCCGCGCCAATATGCGCAAAAAGATGAGAATGCTGCACTGACGTCCAGTCTATGGCTGAATCCATTCTTCCTGCCATCACAGTTGCTCCGGCCAGGCAGCCCGCCGGGACCCCGCCGATCTTGATCGAGGCGCAGAATCTCTCACTTTTTTACGGAGCCGCTCAGGCATTGAAAAATATTTCCCTGAGCATCGGGGAGAAAGTCGTCACGGCTTTCATTGGTCCGTCCGGCTGCGGCAAATCCACCTTGCTCCGCTGTTTCAACCGAATGAATGACTTAATTGATAATGTTCGGACTCAGGGGACAGTGAAAATCGCCGAGCAGGACATCAATAGCCCTGAAATAGATGTCATCGAATTGCGAAAGCGCGTGGGAATGGTTTTTCAGAAATCCAATCCGTTCCCGAAATCCATCTACGAAAACGTTGCTTATGGTATGCGGCTCCAGGGCGTCAGCAAAACCTCGGAGTTGAATGCCGCGGTGGAGGAGAGTCTGCGTCAGGCTGCTCTGTGGGACGAAGTAAAGGATCGCTTGCACACCAGCGGCCTCGGCCTGTCCGGCGGGCAGCAACAACGCCTCTGCATCGCGCGAGCCATTGCCATCAAACCTGAGATTATCCTGATGGACGAACCGGCTTCTGCTCTTGATCCTATTGCTACCACACGCGTCGAAGAGCTAATTCTGGATTTGAAAAAGGATTTCACCATCGTCATAGTTACTCACAACATGCAGCAGGCCGCGCGCATCTCCGACTTCACAGCCTTCTTTTACCTCGGTGAATTGATAGAATACGGCGCAACCGCGAAGATTTTTACCAATCCAGCAAAGAAACAAACCGAAGATTACGTTACGGGCCGGTTCGGCTGAGTTCTAAATCAAGGCCATGCAAACTCATTTTGAAAAGGAACTTTCTGATTTGAAGGAAACTTTGCTGACCATGGCCAGCCACTCCGAAGCCGCCGTGAAAAATGCCGTCGAAGCGCTGATGAATCGGGATTACGATTTGGCTCAGCGCGTCCGCGAAGATGATACGGTAATCGATAAATTCGAACTCGAAGTCGATGAAATGGCGATCCATCTCCTGGCCAAAGCGCCACTGGCCAGCAATCTGCGCCTCATCATGGTTGCCACAAAAATTTCGCAGAACCTTGAACGCGTCGGTGATGAAGCATCCAAAATTTCCAATCGTGCCCGGGACCTTAGCCAGGAAGCTCCGCTGAAATTGTCCCTGGACATTCCGCGGATGTCCAACCTCGTCCTGCAAATGCTCAAAGGCGCCCTGGACGCTTTTGTTAACCAGGATTCAGCCACGGCTCGCGCGCTCATTCCGCGCGATAAGGAAGTCGACGCTTTGAACAAACAAATTTACCGCGAACTCTCCAACCAGATGATGCACGATCCCGAAACCGTCACCCGCTGCCTGAATTTAATGATTGTCGCCAAAAGCCTCGAACGCATTGGCGACCATGCCACCAATGTCGCGGAAGAAGTGGTCTATCTTTACGAAGCACAGGATATCCGCCACACTGGCAAGGGCGGCCCTGCTGCGCTCCAAACCGAGATGGAACATAAAAGGCCGGTCTAGTTTTCCTGACTCTTGCTGTTGCCGCCGCAAAAGGTTATCTTCTCGTCATGTCAACCGACGGTGGCAGCGAGCTTTGACATCACTTCAGTTCTAAATCGACGTTATGGAGCATGAACCGTTTTGATCAAAAGCTTTCGGACCACCACCTCTCCCTTCGGCGGACGCGGTTGCAAACCTTGCAAATCAACGTCGGGCGCAAATGCAACCAGGCTTGCCGTCATTGTCATGTCGATGCCGGGCCTTGGCGGACGGAAACAATCAGTAAAGAGGTTGCCGAACGGATTGGAGCGTGGATTCACACATATCAGCCTCGGATAGTCGATATTACGGGCGGTGCGCCGGAGTTGAGCGAATTTTTCCGGTATTTTGTCGAAACGGCGCGAGACGCCGGCGCGCATGTCATCGATCGCTGCAATCTCACAATCATTGAAGAACCGGAATTTAGTGATTTGCCGCAATATCTGGCTGCGCATGAAGTCGAGGTAATAGCCTCGCTGCCGTGTTATACGGCTGAAAACGTCGCCAAACAACGCGGCGCTGGTGTCTTCGAGAAAAGCATTTCGGCACTGCGCAAGCTGAATGACGTTGGTTACGGGACGAAACTTCCGCTAAATGTTGTCTATAATCCGGTCGGACCGAAACTGCCAGGACCGCAGGCGGAATTGGAGGCGGATTACAAAGAGGCTCTCGGCCGCGACTTTGGCATCACCTTCAATCAGCTCTACACGATCACCAACCAACCGATCGCGCGTTTTGCTGAAGATTTGCGCAAGCAGGGCAAAACTGAGGAATACATGGCCTTGCTCGCCAACCGCTTCAACCCGGTTACGGTAGAAAATCTCATGTGCCGAACGACGTTGAGCGTCGGTTGGTTGGGTGAAATTTACGACTGCGATTTCAACCAAATGCTCGGCATGCAAATGCGAAATTCTGAAAGTTCGAAGCTGTTTTTATCGGAGGTGACTCCGGAATTTTTGGATGGCTGGACAATTCGAACAGGTGAGCATTGTCTGGCCTGTACGGCAGGCTGTGGGAGCAGTTGTACGGGCGCTATTTCCCTCGAAACAAACGCCAAATAATAACATTACTGCATCTTGATCGTGCCTTATTCGATGGCCGACTGCGCCATGACCGGCGCTATCCTCTGAGTGGGTGATCTTTTACTGCGATGGAACAAAACGCAGCCCCGAGATAATCTCTTGCTACATTAAGATTCGGTGCGAGAATACCTCTCGGGGCTTTCGTTCGATTGTTGGCGCGCTCCAGGCCGCCTACTTTTCTGCTGAATTCAACCGAAGCAAGTCCGGCCGCTGGTGTCCCCGAAACGTTTTACGAAAACTCCTATCAACGGTAAGATGGCGAAAGCCAGCCCCGGTGAGCAGCGCAATGGCGCCCGCGCCGATACTTACCCTGTTCCCGCCACGAAAGAACTTTCCCCGCCGGCGGATTTAACCGAAATCGTCAAGGTATTGCTCGAACTCTCACGCGAGCAGGGCGGACTTACTTACGACGACATCAATGACATCGTGCCCGATGGCGTGTCGCCTGACGAGCTTGATGCTTTGTACAGCCGGCTCAACGAACTCGGCGTCCAGATCGCCTCCCGCTCCGAGGTCGAAACGGTCGCGGCCGATGAACCGGAACCAGCGGAAGAACGCCGATTGGATGCGCTCGACGACCCCGTTCGGATGTACTTAAACCAGATGGCCAAAATCCCGCTGCTCACGCGTGAGCAGGAGATCGAGATTTTCAAACGCATTGAAGAAGCCGATCTCGAAGTGAAGCGGTTGATCTATGGTTTCGGGTTCGCAGCCAAGGAGCACATCGCCATCGCTGGAAAGCTTCTCCTGGAGCCGCCCCGGGAACGCTTCGACCGCATCGTCGTCGACAACAAAGTTACCAACCGCGAAAGCCACCTGAAAGATCTCCGCCGCCTGGTGATAAAAGCCCAGGCGCTGGACGCGCAAACCGATGAACACTACGAATGCTGGAGGAAAGGCGCTGGCTCCAATGGATGCGAAAGGCTTTTCGCCAGCTTTCAGAAGCTCGACAAAAAGCTCCAGGCTCTTTTCCCAAAGTTCTTCTACAAACAAAAAGCCATCGAGGACATGATCCTTGTGGCGGGAAACATCCACGTCAAATTCCAAGCCGGGTTGCGTCGGCTCGATGAACTCGCAGGACAGCCGAAATCCACGGTCCAGGGGGCAGCCCTTCGAGAGGAAAAGGGCAAGCTTCGGGCGCTTGAACAATTCGTCCGCCGCCCGCAAGAAGATTTCTTTAAATCCTTCGACCTGTTGCAACGCGCAGCCGCGCGCGCGCACAAGGCCAAGTCTGACATGGCGGAAGCCAATTTGCGTCTGGTCGTTTCCATCGCCAAAAAATATACCAATCGCGGCCAGTCTTTCCTCGATTTAGTCCAGGAAGGCAATATCGGCTTATTGAAAGGCGTCGAGAAGTTCGAGTATCGGCGCGGCTACAAGTTCTCCACCTATGCGGTCTGGTGGATTCGGCAGGCGCTTACGCGCTCGATTTCAGACCAGTCCCGCACCATTCGCATCCCGGTCCACATGGTCGAGATTATTACGAAGCTTTGGCGGACACAGAAACAACTCTCCCAGGAACTGGGCCGCGAGCCCTCGGCCGAAGATCTTGCCGACGAGCTTCGCATGCCGATTTCGCGCGTCGAAGCATTGCTCCGAATGGCCCGCCAACCTGTCTCGCTCGACTCGCCGGTGGGCGATGATGGTGACGTGCGGGTAGGCGATTTCATCGAAGACAAGACCGCTGAGAACCCCGCCGAGGTCACCAGCTTTGCTTTGCTCAAAGAAAAGCTGGGCGAGGTTTTGGCTTTGCTTAACGAGCGTGAGCGGAAAATTCTCGAAATGCGCTTTGGCCTGGTGGACGGCTACGGCCGGACTCTGGAGGAGTTAGGGAACATCTATAGCGTGACTCGGGAGCGCATTCGGCAAATCGAAGCCAAGGCCTTGCGCAAGCTCCGGCACCCCACCCGCGCCCGCCACCTCCGTGGCTTTCTCGAAATCAAAGAGCAGCTGACCGACTGAGTTCAATAGCCGATGCTCAATTTATAGCGCATGATATTGCGACAAGGCAGATTGCCTATCGTAGTCCGGCTTCGCCAACCCTGGCAAACCAGCTCGCCTGACGCGGCCTCATGCCGTCCCGCCACCGCGTTTGCGAGTTCGTGGCTGAGGTCAAAATCCCCGCCCACGCACTCGCTGTTCGGGCAGCTAAAGCGGAACAGCGATTTGGCAAACGCCAGGTTCACAGTGTATTTCATTTCGCCGCGACGGATCAGGCCTTCCTCATCGAAATAGGCGATTTCCACCGTCAGGTTTTTCAAGTTCCGGTATCTCTCCAGGAGACTCACCGACTCGTTAACCCGTTGATGCTCCTGTTGAAGGTATTCTGCTCGAGGACTTAATCTCCGTTGCATAATCGTTTTTGTCATGGAATTTAGCGGTGGTGGCGCCAAAAAGGTTTGGCGGCTTTGGCTCGCCGTTCGAAACGGCGAGGTCCACGTGATTCGTTGCCGTTACCCAAATGCGTTCGCGCAGGTCGAGGCCCGGCTGGTGGGCGCGGTGCTCCATGTCCGGCAGGCACTGATTCTCGCCGCACTGGCGCGGCCGCATGATAATCAAAACCTTCGGCGCGTTTACGAACGAGTCCCCGGCCAATAAACCGTTCCAGGAGGCGTAATGCGGCCTGATCCTCGGGCGTGGCGAAACTCAGCGCATCTCCAATCGCCTGCGCGCGTCCGGTCCGGCCGATGCGGTGCACGTAATCCTCGGGATGTTTGGGAAAATCATAATTGACGACATGCGAGATGCCGTCCACGTCGATGCCGCGAGCCGCAATGTCCGTCGCGACCAGGACGCGAATCGAGCCGCTCTTGAAATCCTTCAGTGCGCGCAACCGCTGGTTCTGCGAACGATTCGAGTGCAGCGTTCCGGTGCGAATGCCTCGTTCTTCCAGTTTGCGGGCCACTTTGTCCGCGCCGTGTTTGGTTCGCGAAAACAGCAGCACCATATTGAGGCCCGGATCGCGCAGCAAATGCAGCAGCAGATTCATTTTCAAATCGTTCCGTACTTCGTAAACCATTTGCGTCACGGTTGTCGCCGGGTCGGAGCGCCGGCCAATCTGCACTGTTTTCGGAGCTCGCTGGAATTGGTGAGTCAACGACTCGATCTCCTTCGAGAACGTCGCCGAGAACATCAGCGTTTGCCGCTGGCGCGGTAGCTGCCGGACGATCTCGCGAATCGAAGGCATGAATCCCATGTCGAGCATGCGATCCGCCTCGTCGAGCACCAGGAACTGCAAACCCGAAAAATCACCGAATCGACGGCCCATCAAATCGAGCAAGCGCCCGGGAGTCGCGATGATGATGTCGGCGCCCTCGCTGAGCGCGGTCCTTTGCGGGTGTTCGCCGACGCCACCAAATACGGTCGCGACGCGCAATGGCAAATGCCGCGCGTAGGCACGGACGTTTTCGTCAATCTGCACGACCAATTCGCGCGTCGGCGCAATCACCAGGACACGGATCCCCCGCCGCGGCGAGGGTTGGGCGACGAGCCGGGTGAGAATTGGCAGGGTGAAAGCCGCCGTTTTGCCGGTGCCGGTCTGGGCAATGCCGATCAGATCGTGACCGGCCAGCACCTGTGGAATGGCGGCTGTCTGAATTGGCGTTGGCTCGGTGTAGCCGGCTTGCTGGACCGCTTGCAAAATTCGGGGCTCAAGCCCCAATGTACGAAAAGGCATATATCTTTGGTTATCCGAGGAATTCCCCAACTTGAAGCTAACGAATTATCTGACGGATTTGAGCAGAATAGGGCATTTCCGTCGGAATGGCAAGCCCTGCTTGAGATTATATTTAAGTAATGCGTGATCCTCCTTCGCCAAAAGCGCTACGGAGGACGGGTGCGTGAGGGAGGAAAGATCAGGAGTTGGTTGGTGATGGGTGGAGTTGGGTGGAGATCGGGGAAGGGAGTGATGGAATGATGGAGTCTGAATACTCGATTCTGAATATTTCATATGGGTATGTTCCTTTTTGTGCACAAGGGTCAAAGAAGCAGCCCGAAAGCTTTCGGAGTGCGTATCGGTGTTGGTCGGCGGTTTGAACTTCTTTAGCAGTTTCCTGGTGACCTGGCGCCGGGGCGTGTCGATCATTGTCCCCCCACCCTATGGAAAAGATTCAATTTTTTCCGTATTGGCGGATGTAGGTTGCGTGATTGGAATGGGTTAAGTGGCCTAAAAACATTCAAATTGGGCATTTGGAGCAAGGTGCTTGCGAGTTTTACCGGCTTCGAGGGCACACAAAATGGAGATGTACATCCAGTTCAAGCTGGGGCACAAAACTAGTCGCCCTCCAACCGCATTTCTGCTAGAAACCAGCCGGATAGAATCTCTTATTGGCGCTTCTATCCCGTTGCATTAATCTATGTCGCGCCCATTCGCTCTTTTCATCGCTCTTTCCGTTCTCAGCACGGGCGTAGTTTCGGCGTCGTGCGCGATGTTTTATCGGCTGACTCCGGAGCGACGGCGTCGCGCGCAGATTCGATGGCTTCTCAGTTGGTTCATCAAAGGACTCGCCTTGCCGATGCTGCTGTGGATGATCATGAACATCGGCATTTCCTGGGATTTGCAGCCTTTCATGCCCGAAATTCAGGCCGCAAAAATCGCTGGAGACCCCTGGTTTTTGCATTTCCTGGGCTATGTCGGTTGCGGTTTTTTCATCGCAGGCAGCTATTGGTCCGCGCTGACGCTGGGATGGGTCCTCTTCGCAGCGAGCAGGAGCCTTGAAGGCGACGCGCGCGCCGATTTCAAGGCGCTCTGCCTGACCTCACTCATTGGCATGTTGTTGCCGGCCGCGGGAATTACCTATCTCGGGGGCTGGCCGATTGTGGGATTAGCGGTCTTCAGCATGATGGCACCCATTGCGGGCTACGCGCCCTCCATTTTGCGGACGCAGAAGTTGCCGCCGATGTACGCGCGAGCGGTCGCCAAGATGAAATTTGGCAAATACGGCGAAGCGGAATGGATGATCATTCAGGAACTCGAGAAATGCGAAGACGATTTCGAAGGGTGGATGATGCTGGCCGAACTTTACGCGAATCAATTCAAGGATATGGCCGAGGCCGAGCAGACGGTCCTCGAAATTTGCGATCAGCCGCGAACGACGTCCTCCCAGGTCGCCGTCGCGCTTCATCGGCTGGCCGATTGGTACCTGAAGCTTTCACAGGATCCGGATGCGGCGCGCCGAGCCCTCCAGACCATCTGTGATCGTCTTCCCGGCACGCACCTTGCCCGCATGGCGCAATTGCGCCTCAATCAATTGCCACAAACCGCGCAGGACCTCCTCGAGCAACAAACGGCATCTCCGATTCCACTTCCTGCGCTGGGGGACCAACTGGATGAGCCTGCTCCGGTGAATATGGAAATGGATCGGCACAAGTCTGCCGAAATGGCCAACGCCTGCGCCGAAAAGTTGAGGCTCGATCCGAATAACGTCCAGGCTCGGGAGAAATTCGCGAGGATTCTGACCGAACGGCTCAATAAACCGGACCTGGGCATCGAACAGATGACGCTGCTGCTGAATATGCCGGAGCAAACGGAGGCAAAGCGGGCCGAATGGCTGGGCACCATCGCCGCGTGGCACTTGAGATATCGGCAAGACCCGGACACCGGGCGAAATTTTCTGGAGCGCGTCGTCCACGAATTTCCGAACACGCCGCAAGCGCTGGTGGCGCGCCGCAGAATACGCCTGCTCGACGCGGAAGTGCGCGGCAAAGCCAGCGCATAAGGCGCCGAAATGTCGGGCTGCAAAGGAATAAATCTGGACAATTCTCATTACAACTTGGACAGCTTCCAACCGAGCATCCCCAATCGTCGTAATTCTTTACACGGCACAGTTTTCGCTTAGTCACGAAACCAGTTGACTAGGTGTTCACACAAATTGACCGTTGCGATCCATCTAGCAGATCGTGTAGGAAGTTATAACTCATGAAGTCTTTAATTCGCGGATCACTACTGTTACTCACTGCCATTGTACCCTCCATTGCCCCAGCAGTTGTGGTTGGGCCATACACGCCGGATGCAAATACTGTCTTTCTCTTTCACCTTGATGAATTGCCGACTGCGACAACGGCCATTAATGCGAGCGGCACAATCGCCGCGGCTACTAACGCCATTGCTTATAAACAAAACTCTGCTAGCGCGAACAATGCTCCTCTCGACGCGACCATCTTTGGCGCAGCCGGGGCGTCTGGTTTTACTTTTGGCAATTTCGGCAATGCTGCTTCAATCACAAACCTGAATCCGGCGCTAACCGCAGTTGTCTCGAACGGCATCGGCGTGGATATGAATCTGAATGGCGCTTTCAACCTGAACGCCGGGGCGTCGCCGACCAACGGAGACAGCCTCGTAAGCGGAAGCCTTATTTTGGGTCCAAACAACTCTTTCACTTTGGAGGCCCTCATCAAGTTGCCGGATACAAACACCGCCAACAGGGAAATCATTTGCTCTGACAGCAGCCAGACCCGAGGCTTTATGTTCCGCTTTGTGGGCCCCCGGTTGGAATTTAACTCAACACCCGGTGGCGCGGCCGGCAACGAAGTATTCGCAAGTATTCCCTCGACTGGGGCGCATGCGTTTGTTCCGAATGTCTGGTTTCACGTCGCGCTTACTCATATCGAAGTTCCTACGACAGGCGGCACCAACACAATTATGTATTGGACACGGCTGGATGACACGGTCACGAGTGCCAACGCTATTGCAAGCTTCCCTGCGCCTGTCGTCAATCCCGCGGCGCAACTCATACTCGACATCGGAAATGAGGCGCGTTCAACCGGTGGCTCATCCGAAGGCTTGCGCGGGATGATTGATGAAGTTCGCATCAGCAGGGGTGCTCGGGGCGCAAACCAAATGATGTACTCCGACGGCACAATCACGATTTCTCAACAACCTCAGCCGCAGATTGTTACGCCCGGGGGCACTGCCACGTTTAGTGTGAGTGCGTCAAGCCCAATCAGCTCCTGGGCCCCACTGAGTTATCAATGGCGGTCAAACGGCGTCGAGTTAGTTAATGGCGGCGATTTCTCCGGGGTCACTTCCTCGTCACTCGTCATCGCGAACGCCCAAGATGCCTATCAGGTCAACTATGACGTCGTCATCACCAACTTGTACCAAACGAACATCAGTTCCACAGCTTCCCTCACCGTCCATACTCCTTTAAATCTCTCCTGGCGCGCTAATTTCGATTTCAATTGGGATACGGCCACAGCCAATTGGTTCGACACGGTTAATTTGGGAGATTCACTTTTCACCGGCGGCGATGTCGTCACGTTTGATGATTCCGGCGATAACTCCAGCCCGATTACGCTCGTGGGTTCGCTCCTCCCTGGCTCTGTTACCGTTAACTCGACGGGTCCTTACACCTTTGCTGGCAATGGCAAAATCAGCGGATCGGGCAGCCTGAGCAAGATGAATTCAGGCACGCTCACCGTTCAGACCACTAATGATTACACTGGCGTGACTACTCTCGGTGGCGGAACAGTCAGCGTCAGCCGTCTTGCCAACGGCCTCGCGCCCAGTTCGATCGGCGCAGCTTCTGGTGCATCCGCAAATCTTGTTTTTGACGGTGGCGTGCTTCAGTACACAGGCCCGACCGTTGCCGCCAATCGCGGTGCAACTCTTAATGCTGGTGGCGGCTCCGTTGAAGTCACGAGCGCGGCGAGCTCAGTCAGTCTCGGCGGCGTCATCGCAGGCAGCAGCGGCGGAAATCTAACCAAGTCCGGCCCCGGAACGCTTGCCCTGACCGGCGCGAATACGTATGACGGCGCGACCATCGTTAACGCTGGCGTAATTCAATTGAGCGGCTCCGGCACCTTCGGCGCTGGCAATGTCACCAACAACAGCGCGCTTTTATTCTCGGGCACGCGGACAGTCGCAAATGCAATCGCTGGCACCGGCAGTTTTACCAATGACGCCACCGGCACACTCACTTTGAGTGGCGTCAGCTCTTACAGCGGTCAGACCGTCATTAATGGTCCGAGTACCGGTGGCCTGGTTCTCGCCAACAACAGCGCGCTCGGCAATAGTCCGTTGGTTACCGTCGTCAGCACGACTGGCGGCGCTCTCGGTGGAACACGAGTCACGTTGAACGCGGGCGTTTCGATTCCTTCGGTGACGGCTCTTTCACTTCCTTGTGCGGGCTCGACCGTCCGTTCGACATTGTTTGCCGCAGGCGCGAGCAGTTGGAACGGGCCAATCACGCTCGTCGGCGACGGTGCACCGTCACCCAGTGATCAAATTGCCCTTGCAGGCGTTGGCGGTCCTTTGACCATCGGCGGGAATATTACTGGCGTCAACTTCCCAGGCACGCTGCAATTGCGGGGTGATGGTGCAAGCGGAGCTGGTGGCTCAATTCTTGGGATCATTTCATTGGCCAGCAATGCGACTGTTCAAGTCAATGACGGCGTGACCTGGACCATTGCCTCGACAGGAAACTCCTGGGGAATTTCCGAAATCGCCAAGGGCACTTTGCAGATCGCGCAAAACAATGCCTTGCCCATTGGTACGACCGTTAAATTTGGCGCGGCTGGCAACGCTACCCTCGACCTCGCCGGTTTTGGCCAGCAAGTCGCCGCGCTCGTCAGCGTCGCCAATATCAACATCATCGGCAACAGCAGCACGACTTCCGACTCTGCTCTCGTCTATTCTACGAACAGCGCTACCTCAACCTTTGGCGGTTCAATCGTCGATGTGCTTGGTGCAGGTACAAAGAAGACGGCGCTTACGATCTCGGGCGGCACGCTCGTTTTAGGCAGCTCGAATACCTACAGTGGCGTCACGACGATCAGCTCAGGCACGCTCGCGCTGGGCGCGAGTGGCTCAATCAATAACTCGCCCGTAATCTCCATCGCTGCCGGCGGAACCCTCGATCTGTCCTCCGTCGCCTCTTTCAATTTGAGCGCCAACACGACCTTGAATGCGAGCGGCACCGGCACATTGCTCGGTTCGACCGCCGCCGCAATTGTTGGCAATGTCAATCTCGGCTCACAATCCATTGTTCTAACTTTCGACGGTTCGCATCCCGCTCTCTATGTTACCCAAGGTTCTCTCTCCTTGAACGGCAACGTTATTACAGTGAACGGGTCGCCGCTTTCGGCCGGCACTTATGTGATCGTTCACCAGTCCGCTGGAGGGATTAGCAGCTCCGGGACGTTCCCGACGGTGACCGGCACAGCTATCGCCGCTGGAACGACCAATTACCTTACGGTCAATGGCGCTGACCTGGCACTCAATATTTTGAATGTCTCCGCAACGACACTCACTCGCACAATTGGCACCAGTCCTTCGACTTACGGCAGTCCGTTGCGATTCCATGCAGTCGTTACTCCGGCACCTGCCGATGGTGAAACGATCAGCTTCTTCTCGGGGCTCTCTCTCATTGGCACTGCGACTACAACTGGCGGCGCAGCGGACCTCGATATTGCCAGCCTTCCGGTCAGCGCTCTTGCGCAAACAATCACTGCCACATATCCGGGTGATACGCTTAATACGGCCAGCACGGGCACTCTCGCTGGCGGTCAGCTTGTCAATCCGGCGACCGTGACGCCATCTGTTTCCGTGGCCAGCAAAACGTACGATGGAACGACGTCCGCAAACATCACGGGCCGTTCACTCGCGGGCATTGTCGGAAGCGACGATGTTAACCTCGACAGCAGCGGCACGGCCAGTTTTGCGAGCGCCAGTGCCGGCACGAACGTATCGGTTTCTGTTTCGGGCCTCAGCTTGAGCGGAACAACCGCGGGCAATTATGTTCTTTCAAGCACCAGCATCTCGACGAACGCTGACATTAACGCCGCGACTTTGACTTATGTTGCCGATGCGGCCAGCCGGCCTTATGGCGCGGCCAATCCAACTTTCACGGGCAGCGTCACCGGCTTCGTGACGGGTGAAAATCAAGCAAGCGCAACGACCGGCACGCTCGCCTTCACCAGTCCGGCCACTGCTGCGAGCGCGCCAGGCAGCTACGCAATTGATGGCAGCGGTCTCACGGCCAATTTCGGCAACTACATCTTCGTGCAGGCCGCCGGCAACGCGACCGCATTGACGATCGGTCCAGCGACCGTCACGCCGGTCGTGACCATCAGCAATAAGACCTACGATGGAACTACGAACGCGACCATCGCCAGCCAATCGCTTCAGGGTGTGGTTGGGAGCGATGATGTCGCTCTCGACACGAATGACGTGGCCTTTTTCGCGAGCGCAAATGTCGGCACTGGAATTTCCGTGACGGTGAGCAATCTGAGCCTCATCGGCTCGGTGGCGACCAATTACATCCTCGCCACCAATGTTGTCACTACGAACGTGGATATCACCCCGGCAACGTTGACTTATGTGGCTGATCCAACCAATCGGGTGTATGCGACTGCTGATCCGGATTTCACCGGCAGCGTGATTGGATTCGTCAATGATGAAAATCTCGCCAGCGCCACGACTGGTACATTGACCTTCACGAGTCCCGCGACCATCGACAGTTTGCCGGGCAGCTATCCAATTAACGGCAGCGGCTTGACTGCGAACTTCGGTAACTACGTCTTTGATCAGGCCCTTGGCAACGCGACTGCGTTGACCATCACCGTCAATACGAGCCCGGTTAGCCTGACTATTAACGTGACGCCGAATTCACTCGTTCCGAACTCGGTAATTGTCTCCTGGCCGGGCGATCACCTTGGCTGGCACTTGCAGGTCCAGACCAACAGTGTTTCCTCCGGCAACTGGTCGGATGTTGCAGGGTCCACCACCACCAATCAGGTGGACGTTACGTCAGACATTCACATGAGTGTTTATCGGCTGGTTTATCCTTAATTATTGCACTGCGGGAAGGGCGCGGAGGGATGCTCAAGTGAGCCTCTACCGCGCCCTTTCTGTTTTCAGCTCGAATGCCAAAACTGGTTTTGGTGGGAGGTGGGGACACCACGCCCTACCTTTGGCAAGAATTCAACTCCTGGAATTTTTCGGGCATTCGGCGGTTTCTGGTGCAACACCCAAAGACTAATGCTTGCGAGAGCGATCAATTCGGGGACGAGCATCGGTCCAAAAATCGAAGCGACCTGATTGAAAAATGCGGTGGCGGGTTCCGTCGCCTACTCCGAAAGAAGAAAATCCCCGCCACTTCTTTCCCACGCGGTCATCTCAGCGGCTCGCAAGTCGCGCAAGTACTCGCGAGTTGCTACGATGTGCACCGGCAGAATCGAGCTTCGTCCGGGTTTGAAATCGACTGGCAGTTTCACGGTCCGCTGGTTGGCGACTCGATTAATTGGTTTCTGGTCATACATTGTTGTTGTTCTCATATCAGTGCCTTTCACTTCAGTGTTGTTGTTGTCGTTCATATTTATGACGGACGAAGGGATGGATTCAGGACATCGAGTTGAAGCAGCAGGCGTGGAAATTTTATAATGGAAGTCGCCGCTGACGTAAGGAGGCGGACGGTAACGATCCTGAATTCAATCCGCGTCTTTACGCCGGCGGCTACAGGCCGTCAATTCACATCAGTGTTGCGCAACCGCCATATGGACGTAACGCATTTCCTTGAGGGTAATCGGCAAGGAGGAATTTGGCCTGTCGCCCAATCACTTGGGGACTGCTAGAACCCGGCAGTCCCCATTTTTATGTACATGCCATAAATGGAATTTTGGGTTCGGTCAGGTTCGATTATGTTCCGTTGGAGCGATTCGTGGGGTGCCCGCGCGGGGCGAGACGGCCACTCCATTCGTCCACGGAAGGTGTACCAACACCCTGGGTGGGGGATGGGTGCGGATGGGTTCGGAAATGGGGGGTGATTGAAGATCGCGGAAATTACATAGGTTACATTGTTACATGAGTTAATATGGGGGAATTGATGTGATGCGCGATTGGCGCGACGTAATGGTTTCTCGCATTTCATAGATGTCGCTCTCTAATAACGGTAGGGGTGGTAAGTAGAAATACGACTTGACGTTCGAAGTATTTGATACACAAGAACTTAACCCTGACTGTCCATGGATAGTAGGGTGGCCAGTTTGGCGGTCGAGTTGGACGAAAAAGGAATGGGCGAGTTCGACTTTAGTCGCGAGAGAGGTCGCCCGTTAGGGCATTAGGGCGGGTGTCGGCGCTGGTCTTCACGCCGCTGCATCCAGGACCGCTTTGGGATGAAGGGTTGCGACTTTGAGGAGGACCTTGGCAGCGCCGGTCGGCCGCCGCCGTCCCTGTTCCCAATTTCTTAAGGTGCCGGCGCTGATGCCGAGAAGAGATGCAAACCTGGTCTGCGATAGGCCCAGCTTCGCACGAGCGCGCGCAACGTCGTTCCTCTTGTTTACCACAAAGGTGCGGGAAGGCTTGGCGTGGCCTTTATCAATTGCTGCAGCCTGCTTTAAGCTTTCCAGCAATTCGTTGAACAATTCTTTTCTCATGAGGCTGTCTCAACAAAGACCACCGGTCATCTATACGCCATTGGCGTAGACTGTCAACGCTGTAACGCTTACCTGCCAGTTCATTCAATTTTCGAAGGACGAATTTGAGAAATGAAGTGGGGGAGCAGGAAGTTAGTGAGGTACGACATCACTCCAAAAATAAACTCCGGGCTGCCATTCCCGAGCGTTCGGACGATAGCTGATAAAGTTTGTCGGGCCAATTTCGAATCCACAGTGGCCGATGAATCCTCCGCCCCACATAAGATAAACGTAGGAAGGTGAGTTACTGGTTGCTTCGTGAACGTAAACGGAAGCAGGGTTTGGATAAAGGTCACGCAGCGGAAACCTGGTTCCCAACCGTGTAGACCAAAAATTCGTCTCAGTTGGATATTGCGCCATCAAGCCAATGGCCCAAGCGTGAAGCTCCGGGCTCGACATCCGTTTCCTTGCGTTCCGTTCGACGTGGTCGAAAGACCAAAATTTGTGGTACATCGGGTAGAACACAGCTACCAGAATAGAAGTCGCAGCCAATAGAGCAGTGCTGACGCTGATGACGATTCTATAACGGGTTCGCAAAGCTACGAGTTATTTGCCACCAGGCGAGAGCACCTGAACAGTCAATGAAGATGCCGCGTTGGCGGCGCGATAGATCCGCTGTGTCGCTTTGCGGTAATCCTCGGGTTTTGCGGCGGAAATGTTGACGAAGGTTTGGGGATTGCGATCGACCAGGGGAAACCAAGTGCTTTGGACTTGGACCATCACGCGATGGCCGCGGCGGAAAGTATGAAAAATATCGGGGATGGTGAACTCGATTTTTGTGATTTTGCCGGGCTCGAAGGGCTCGGGCTTTTCGAAGCTGTTGCGGAACTTGCCACGAAAGACGTCGCCACGGACGAGTTGCTGATAACCGCCCATTTTGATGTGAGCAGGATTCGGTTCGGGATCGTGATAGTCCCAGGCATAGACGTCGATGAGTTTGATGATCCAATCGGCGTCGGTGCCAGTGGTGGAGACGTGCAACGTGGCGACGAGCGGACCGGCGAGAGTGAGGTCGTCGTCGAGCGGTTCGGTTTCATAAACGAGGACGTCAGGACGCGCCGCAGCGAAGCGTTGGTCGTGGACGGGATAGGAGCGCGGATAATCGGTGGTGACTTCCACTGTGAAGGGAACTGGTTTGGCAGGATCGCTGATGTATTCGTCGAAAGCATCGGAAGATTCGCTCGGCGGATTGAAGTCGAGCGCGCCTTGGGCGCGGAAATAGAGCTTTCGGGGTGAGACGCCCTTCGGTGGCCAGTTATCGAAACGCCGCCATTGAGCGGCGCCGGTTTCGAAGACGTAGGCTTCGGGTGCGGTGTAATTTGTGTCGCCTTTGAGAAAGTGGCGAAAGAAGGGAAGCTCAATATTTTCGCGGTAGAATTGGGAGGTTTTTGCGTGGAAATCAATGTCGCCGAGTTTATCGCCGTCTTTGCGTCCCCAGTCGCCATGGGCCCATGGGCCGATGACGAGCACGTTGGTGATGCCGGGGTTTTGCCGTTCGGTCCAACGATAGGTTTCGAGCGCGCCGAAGAAATCTTCGGCGTCATACCAACCGCCGACGGTCATAACGGCGCAGTGAACGTTTTTGAGGTGGGGACGAAGGTTGCGAGCCTGCCAGAAAGAATCATAGGTTTCGTGGGCGAGGAATTCGTTCCATTCGGGAGATCGACCTTTCAACAATTGAGTTTCGGAATTGGCGAGCGGGCCCATGCGCAAAAAGAAGTCGTAGCCGTCGGGGTTTTGGAAGTTGAAGGGCCGTGTTTCCTGGTGCAGTGGATCTTCGACTTTTTGCGCGAACACGTAAAAGAAATTGAAGTTCTGGGAGAGAAAGAACGCGCCGTTGTGATGAATGTCATCACCAATGAACCAATCTGAGATTGGCGCCTGGGGAGAAGCGGCTTTAAGCGCGGGATGGGAATCGATCATGCTCATGGAAGTGTAGAAGCCGGGATAGGAAATGCCGAATACGCCGACTTTGCCGTTGTTGTTGGGGACATTTTTGACGAGCCAATCGATTGTGTCATAAGCGTCCGAACTCTCGTCGGTGTCCTTTGGACCTTTGTTGGGATTGAAAGGGCGGACATGGACGTATTGGCCTTCGGAACCGTAACGCCCGCGGACATCTTGCGTGACGAGAATGAATTTGTCTTTGGCAAGTGTCAGGAACGAACCGTTGATGCTTGTGTAATTATCATCGCCGTAGGGTTTCAGCGCATAGGGTGTGCGAGTGAGGATAATGGGCCACGGTTGCGAATCGTCTTTCGGGATGTAAACGCGCGTGAAAAGGTGGACGCCGTCGCGCATGGGGATGCGGTGCTCGTATTTGGTGTAATGTTCGGCAAGCCAGACGGCGTTGGTGTCGGGGAGAGTGTCGGCGGCGCGAGTGTGATGGACACCAAAAGACAGGAGCAAACTCAACAACGGAACTGCAAAACGCAGGCGAATCATCGGCGCATTGTCGGGAAGTGGTGTTGAGTGGCAAGCGAGAAGTCGGCGGCAACCGGGAAAGCGTGCATGTCACTTCACGAGACATTCAAGATTCTCAAGCCACTGCGAAAAGTGCGGGCATTGATTCCGCAACTTTGCCAAACCAATTTCAAGAATCGCAAGGGTCCCCAGCAATGGTTTTTCGTAATTTGGAACGAGTGTTTCAACCCGCTTGGAAGGATGAGTGGCAGGTGAATCGTTTATTTCCTCGGGACTCTGAAAAGCGTCGCGTATTTGTTGAAAAGCTGGTTCTAAATCGGGCTTTGCGATTCCCTTGCTGAAGCCGCCGCAGTCGCTGAACAGAAGGCCCTCAAATTCGTGCATGACGACAAACGGAATAAAGCGCTTGAGGTCAAACGAGCCGCCCATTTCAGCTGAGATATCGGCGGCTAGCATACGGATGTAGGCCGAGTTCTGGTTCATCTACCAGGATGACTGAGGGCCGCAGCTCGTCCGGTTGAAGGAACAGTGTGGCCAACGAAATGAAACGAAGTGTGCCGTCCGAGAGTGACGCGGCGGCAAAGTATTGATCTGAATTAGTGTGCCGCCACTCAAGGCGAATCTTGTCCGGATTCAACTTTGAAGGAGCAAGTGAGAAGTCGTCAAAGAAGGGAGTTACACGCTGGACGGTTCGGCGGATGAGACTGTATGAAGCTTCGTGCTTAGTGCGGAGGAAATAAAGAAAAGCTGCTAAATTTGAGCCATCAGGACGAAAGAAACGGTTGTCTTGCACGTCTGCCGTTTTTTTCATGGGCGAGCTGGAACTCGTGTCGTGGAAATGATAGAGGCGCCAACGCGCGAAATGCCAGCGCACCCAATCGGCGATTCCCTTGCTAGAAGACTCGCTTATGCCTGCTTCGATGCCCTTTCGAGGTAAGCCTGTGGCGTAGGGACCCTTTGGGTAGCGGTCCTTATTCCAGAAATAGACGAACTCCTCCGATGGCACGAGAGTATCGGCCTCGGTCGGTAAGAGGGTCAGTTCGTACTGGTTTACTTCGGCTCCGAAGGAGATATGGATCTGAATCTTTTTGGTTACTTTCGATCCGAAATAAAGCATTTTGTCGGCTCCGCCCGCTTGACCAACATAATCCTGAAGTCGGCCCGCGCGAATTGCATGAAGGAAAGAGAACACTTGGATGAAGTTGGATTTACCTGACCCGTTCGGGCCAATGACGACGTTTATGGAGCGCAACGAAAGCTTTTCAATGGAGGCAATGCTCTTGAATCCTTTGACGGTAATGTGGTCCAACTCGGGAGAACCCATGGGCAACAGCGCTTTTGTGATTGCTTAGTTTCTTGAACTTGCAGCGCCGGAATTAGAAACTGCGACGTTCATTCGCGGTGAGGTTGGCTGAAGACAATTGGCCGGTCAACAGCCGAGTCGAAGGCGGCGTTTTTGGAGAGACTTTTTTACTTCAATCCTCTTCGAAATCCGGTGCTTTGGCCGTGGTAGGCGACGAGGAAGAAAAGGAAAACGGCAGCGACAGAAATGGCGAGGCCGGACCAATAGAGCGGCCAGCGAGGTCCGTTGATATCTGTGCAGCTGCGAAGCCAGTAGCCCGCGCCAATGTAACCTGCGAGACTGCCGAAGCCGCTGGTCATGAGTGACAAGAGAGCCTGAGCGCGTGCGCGCCAGACGGATTCGATGCGTTCGTTCAGGTAAATTTGGGCGGTGACAAAAACAAGAGTGAAGGAGAAGCCGTGGAGAGTGATTCCGGCGAGGAGCCAGGCTTTCTGGTTTAGCGCACAGAGGACGAATCGGAGCACGCCGAACGAAAGGCCGGCGGCAAAGATCCATTTAAGACGCCATCGGGCGAACAGGCTGGCGAGGCAGAACATGGAAATGATTTCGGTGACCTGGCCGAGAGACATCAGAGCGGTGGTGCGTTGAAAGCCGAGTTGCTGGAGATGGGTTGGAGTGTAGGGATAGAAGGCAGCAATCGGGATAGAGAATAAAGCAACCGCGAGAAATACGACGCGGTGATCATGGTTCTTGAGAAGGACGAGAGCGTCCCAGCCCATGCGCTGGCGGAAGGTCATCGGACCGCCAGCGGGCGGAGGAACATTTGGGAGGAGAAGTGTAAAGGCAGCTAATGCAAACCAGGCGAGGGCAGCGACGTAGCCGGCTTTCGGCGAGGCATCGATATTGATGAGGCTGATCAGCCAGCAGCCGCACATCCAGCCGAAGGTTGCGAGTGAGCGGAGCGGACCGAATTGGCGTTGAGAATCTCGCAGGCGCGAAAAAACAATGGTGCTCGCGAGGCTGGTAGTTGGAGAAGCAGTGATGGCGTAAAGCTGCAGTAAAAGAAGAACAATTGCGGACGACCAACCCTGTTGGATGCTGAACGTTGTTGGAAGCAGGGTCAGACCGCTGACTGCTGCCAGCCAGCGCATAACTTTGGAGGGAGACGTGTGTCGATCAGCCATTGCGCCAAAAATGAGCGGCGAGAAAAAGGCGGCCAGCGCGAATGTGGCGTAGGCGTAAGGCGAGAGTTTTCCGAGACCTTGTGCGTTGAGTATGCGACCGAGGGGAACGAGCCACATGCTCGTGGCCATGGCTTGAAAAAAGAAGAGTGTTGCCAATTCGCCGTATTCGGCCCAACTGACCATTGCGTTCAGCACGGAGAAAGGACAAGCGGAGGGGAGAGGAAATGCAAATTGAAAATGAAAAAATGGAAATTCAAATTGCAAATGCGGAGACGATGGACGGTGGGCGTGAGACAGAATTCTTCGCTGCCGCATAAATGCGGCGTTCCTATGCCCGCCGGAACGCCGTATTTATGCGGCAGAGGCAGCCACGGAAGAATTTTGTTCAGACCGATAAACGGTCTAGAGGAGGAAGAAACATCGAACATCGAGCGTCGAATTGGCGGGGAGCGAAGAAGATGGAGACGTCGGCGGCTTAGGGGTTGATTGGACTTTTGACGTATTTTTTGACCGTGCGGCGGTCGAGGTTGGTTCGACGACCGACGGCTTCGTAGTTGCCGGTGGTTTCGTAAAGGACTTTGCAGTATCCGGCGAGCAGGTTTTCGGCGTTGAGGGATTGAGCTTCGATGCCGGCGATGAGTTGATCTTGCAGGCTGGCGGAATGGGGAGTTGCGTTTGCGGTGTAGTCTCCAGTGACGAGAATGCGACGGATGGCCTGCTCCAATTCGCGGACGTTGCCGGGCCAGGGATAGCGGCCATCAACGTTGCGGCGGAGAGAGGTTTCGACTTGCGTGACGAGTTCGGCGGCGGGTTCGCCGAGCATGCGCGCCAGGGTGTGTTCGATGAGTTGGTGAAGTTCTTTGGGGTCTTGTTGGATGCGTTGTCGCAGGGGAGGAACTTCGATCATGTCGGAACAGAGGCGATAAAAGAAATCCTGGCGAAAGAGTTCGTGTTTGCGCAAAGAGTCGAGCGAACGGTTGGTGGCGGCGATGACGCGTCCGCGAAAGCGGATCGGTTCGTGACTGCCGACGGGGCAAAAAGTGCGCTCTTGGAGGACCTGAAGCAGCTTGATTTGAATTGGGACAGAGACGTCGCCGATTTCGTCGAGGAAGATTGCGCCGTGAGGGCTGCATCGAGCGAGGACGCCTTCGTGCGCTTCGACAGCGCCGGTAAAAGCGCCTTTGCGATGGCCGAAAAGTTCGGACTCAATGAGCGTCTCGGGAAATTGCGAGAGGTTGAGCGAGACGAAGCTGCGCATGAAGCTTTCGGAGAAGCGGCCGAGTTTTTCATCGAAAGGAATGTAACCCGAGCGGCCGATGGCGGCGGCCGCGGTTCCTTTGCCCGTGCCGGTCTCGCCGAGCAACAACGTTGAAAAGTCTTCCATGCGATTCCAGAGATAGCGTTCGTAGAGTCGAACTTCCTGTGTGAAGACGTTTTGCCAGAGGTGCCGGCGGAATTCTCGCATGCAGGCGCTTTCGCCGATGAGGCTGCGGACAATGAAATGGAAAGCGCGCCGCAGTTGATAGAAGATCGAGAAGAACCTCAGTGCGTCCGGATTGCTAATGCCGCGACGACGCATTTGCGAGAGAAGGTCATCGGCAAATCTCACCGGGGCTGATTGAGCGGCGAGGCGAACCTGCTCGAGAATGAGTTGATCGAAGTCCTGATAGAAGTGGTGGTATAGCTCAAAGAGGAAAACGGTTTGCATCAGTCGGCGATCGGCCGCCGAGTATTTCCTCAAGTCTGCTTTGCCTTCCGTCTCCAGCTTTTGCACCCGCGAGGTAATGACGCGGGTGAGTTCATCAACGTGAGCGTCGGAGAAGACGTCTACGGGATGGCCGACGATCCTGGCGTCGAGCTCGGCGCGCTGGTCGGCAAACGGATTGCAGAAGGCGGTTTGGGCGATCAACTCGAAGAATTGGCGGTCGGTCGGGGCGATCTTGGCGTGCGCTGCCATACGTGATTTGTATAGCTGGCCGTCATGGAATGTCCAGTCAGACCATGTGACGGCGTTTAGGTGCGGGGATGGTTGTCGATTGGATCTTGCGCAGCACCAATGGGTTAACCGCCTGAACGATGTGCCCGGCACAGAAAATGAGACGCATCCTCCAACCGAGCTGCGATGAGCGCGAACCGACTCTCCCGCAAAGCTCGCAAATGAAAGAGAAAGGCAAAATATGAAACTTAGAAAGCGACAATGGATTCTGGGAGGTGTTTGTGCGGCGTTGATGGCGGGCGCGAGTTGTTGGCCTGGCGCGGCGCGGGCGGCTGGATTGTTGATTGCGGATGGCGGTTTCGGTGGCGTGCTCGAAATCAAAGAGCATGATGTGCAGGTCACGATTAACAATGGCGTGGCGGTGACCAAGGTAACGCAGGTTTTTCATAACACAGAGAAACGGCAGGTCGAGGCGTTGTACACTTTCCCGGTGCCAAGGACTGCGTCGGTCGCGAACTTCAGCATGTGGATCAACGGCAAGGAGATGGTGGGGGAAGTGTTGGAGAAGAAACGCGCGAAAGAAATCTACGAGAGCTACAAACAACAGCGGCGCGATCCGGGGCTGTTGGAACAAACCGATTATCGCACTTTCGACATGCGCGT
>Ga0193709_1000124_pt1 | contig 33575 bp, 31 predicted proteins | sample H3c2metaG_FD_160571 | JGI IMG/M metagenome (GOLD analysis project Ga0193709, IMG submission 160571) | Soil microbial communities from a riparian zone of the East river system, Colorado, United States - H3c2 | ecosystem: Environmental > Terrestrial > Soil > Riparian zone | place: USA: East River...
CGCTTTGGCCCCGTGACCAGGCTGATCGACGAGGGTGCGCCCTCGACGAATTCCATATAGGCCTCATCGATGATGGTCGTCACATGATCCGGAAGCGCGGCGACGAATGCTGCAATCGCCGCGGAATCGACCATCGTGCCCGTCGGGTTGTTGGGATTGCAGATGTACACGGCGCGCGTCTTGGCGGAGACCGCCGCGTGCATCGCGCTCAAATCGTGGCGCAGCTGTTTATCGACGGGCACCAACTTCAGGGTCGCCCCTGTGTGCTGAGCGTACTCGGTCAACTCGGCGTAGGTGGGCTCGGCAGCCACGATCTCGCCGTGCTGACGCGCGGCGAGCATCCCGAGGGCGCGCAGCAACTCCCCGGAGCCGGTGCCGGTCACGATGTGATCCGGCCCGAATCCTTCTTTTTCGGCGAGTAAGTTGACGAGCCTTGGATTCTCATCGTCCGGATAACGACAACCGTCCGCTATCGACTGCGTGATTGCAGCGCGGGCAGCTGGCGACGGACCGTAGGGGTTCTCATTCCAACACAACAACATCAAGGGCTCGGTGCCGCCGGCCAACGGAGCCGCGGCGAGGCTCGCACCCAGTGGTGCCGAAATGCTGCTCATAGGACGCATCAGCATGATCGCCGATGCGGTCAAGAGGTCACGGCGGCTGAGTTCCATGGATCGACACCCCCAACTTGCGACAAGTCCTGATCAACGGACTCGATTTCTAGGCCTAGCGTAGCAGATTGCATTTCGCCGTGATCGAGGTCTACCGCGACACCTCCGCGCTTAGCGAAGGTGCGCCCTAATATCACCCTCCGCGCGCTAAGATGGCGTATTCGGCAGCCGCTCGCCGCACGGCCGACCGCGCCCTCGCCGCCAACCACCTCGCCGGCCCTCCAAAACTACTCCGCCCACTGCCGCCCTCGGCGGCCGCAAGCGAAGGTCAATTCTTTCATCCAACGCCCCTAGACCAGGGCTGGAAGCAACATGCTCATGCCACGTGTTTCGTGGTAGAAGCTCGTCGCGTCAAGGCCGCGATGCCAAACATTACTCCACCCAAGCCAGCAAGCCGCAGCTGCTAGAGCCAAGTGCGACGGCCAACGCGGCTATGCGGCCATGTTCATGCGGCTCTAGTGGCCGACAGAAAATCGCTGATGAATGGCGACGGTATCTCCAATCACAGTTGCACTCCCTGAATTCGGCCGAGCTGTCACAATGCCGCAATCGGCTTGTCCCATGGGGGTAACGGCTGCTTTAGGGCACGCACTCTGCAAAAGGACTGACTGATATTGGCCGACTGTTGTGTGCCCTCTACGGTCGTTCGCGACCGGCGGCTATGCGGTGTCAGAACCGTAATAGCCCGAACAAAAGTTATGGATTATCCCCTTTGTAACCCTTCGGGTAGATGGTCCACATAAGAGTGAAATCCGGATCCGCCACAACCTCGCCAGTAGCTTTTAATCGATATTGACCAGGATCTGCTTTCTCGAGACGCGAAAGATCCGGCGGTAAACTTCGTTCTTCACCGGTACCGTATAGCTTCAGCACCAGACCTTCTTGAAGATTTACGCGATCGATGATGCCGTGGAATTGTTCAATGGAAACCACCTGGTCATCGAGGCTGCAATGGGTTAATCCGACTAGCAAATGCTTGCCGATAACCGACGCAACCTGTTCCGGCGTAAAGTCTAGGTTGGCCTTTGAGTTGGTGGAGGTCATGATTGGAGCAGCCACTTCTCCCGCAGCTCCGCTACAGACTCGATTGTTCCGTCAGAAATCCAATTTGACAGATTTGTCAGGACAACTGCGAGACCTTGGACCCCATTCTTGTCTATTACGAGCAAGACGGCTTCGTCTCGGTCAGAGAAAAAGACTCGATCTTCGGAATTCTGAGGCCCATACATGTCTTGAATCTGCCCCAACACAAATGCCTCTCCGCTATTGAGCGGCCGACGAGGGTTATTCTGCGACGGAGGCATATTGGCGACGCCTAACTCGGTTTATAAGTCAGCTTCACGACGGGTAGCCTACCGCTCTCAGCGAACGACCGGTTCCTGGCAGCGGTGGGCACGAACTGGAATTCTCATTCTCACTTTTGGCACTCTGGCCACGTATTCGTGAAGGAACCGGTGGGCGAGTCAAGTTCGCTCAAGATATTCGAGTCTCGCTTGTTGATGTACGCGATTGTGTCTCGATCCAGTTTTTCGCGCACAAAATTCGAAAGTGTTTTGCGATCTGCCAATTCGTTATTGGAGATTTCACCGATTGCCTGGGTGACGCAACCGCGTGCGAGCAGTGTCTTAATTTCCCTCTCCTGAACGATTCTGTCGAAGAGCAACGTCGCCTGAACACCACGCAGCTGGACGCCAAATGTCCCGAACATTAGTCGCTGGCCAAGAATTACGCCGACACCAAACAGAACAATGGCGAGTAACACCGTTAGGGTAGTTATGGTCCAATTCCGTTTTGTCATATCGATCCGCCTCCTTGCTGCCACTGGCTCGCCAGTTTCGTGTGGTCCATTGATTCTCAGCCTGGTTAGCGTACCGTAAGCCACGAACGACCGCTAAGTGCAAATCATTTCATCACTTTCACTGACCGGAGATGGCCGGAAGCCATCGATCGGTTTTACTCAGGGTTTCAGCGTTGCTGCGATTTTGCGTATTTCGTCCGGTGTGTGCTCACCTGCCAGCGGCGTTCCCGGCATCAAATATTTTGCCATGTCGAGGCCGCCAACGACGACAGGCTCGAACCCCACTTCTCGGATCAACCGGGAAGCGGTTTCGATGGCCTTCTTGTCACCTGCGATCGGCATGCCGATCTTTCCCGGATCTTCATGCGCGCTGGCCATACGTGCTGCGCCTACGGCGTTGAATGCACGAACGACAAATGCGTCTTGCAGCAGGTGTGCGTCGAAAAGTCCGGCCCCTTGTTCGCGCGCTTGAGTGGCGATTTCCCCGTCGCGTTGTGGGAAAGGATTGCTTGCATTGATGACTACTTTCCCTTTGAGTGAATTGCCGAGGCTCCTCATGAGCTCAGGAAAAGCGCTGTAGGGAATCGCGAACAGGATTACCTGCCCGAACGCAGCAGCCTCCTGCGGCGTACCCGCGTGCGCATTTGCACCGACCTCGGCAGCGAGTTTCTTGTCATTGTCGAGATTGCGCGAAGAGAACATCACCTCATTCCCAGCCTTGGCCCAAGCGCCGCCGAGCGCGCTGCCAACATGCCCTGACCCGATGATGCCGATCTTCAGCTTCTGGCTGTCAGCTGCACTGATCATGCTTGCTGTGATCGGCAGGACACAGACGGCGGCCGCTACGCCGATCCACTTGAGCGTGTCTCGGCGAGCAACTTTAAGAGTGCGGTGCATTTTTTCGGACCTCCAGAAAGTCCAGCTCGAGAATTGACGTGCAAGCGGAAAGATTCAGACCTCGGACAATACTTCGGCGATTCCAAAGCTGTTAGCAAAGTGCTGCGCGGCTAACGTGGCGCATTCATCGCAGATGAAAACGTTGCTCCTTTCCGGTCCGCGGCTCGCGCGAAAAGCTTCCCAGCCCCCACAACCACCAATGAGGGACCGTACTTCGTGCCGCGACTTACCACAAAACGAACAGTTGCTCCAAGGCTCGGCGGTGCCGGTCGTCTTGGAGTTTCCATCCTTCTCCGGGGAAGTCTCAACTTCACCGAGCGGAATCGTCAGCTCTCCCTGGTCAGGTAGTTTGGCAGAGAGCGTGTTCCAATCCGCGAAACCAATTTGTCGCGCGACTATTTCGAGGCATGTGCTGTGGGACAGCGAGACATTTCGGTCGACGAGAGAGTCTCGAAGAGATTTCGCCATTGTCTTGGCATTTTTCTGTGTGAACATCGTCTGATCCTCCATTCACAACGAACCATTGGATGATCAGCGCTTGCATTACTGATCCGTTCGCCGGCTGGTTAAGGATCAAAGATTTACGTGTCGATGCATTCACCTTACCCCGAAACGGGGTGCAAGCGGCAGGCTGCACCGAGCCTTGAGCGAAGTTACTGCGGAAGGATGATCTGTGTCAACTCAGGGGCTCGAGTCGGGGCCTTGTGTGCATTCGATCAGCAGGCGGAGTCGAGCTTCGGAGCTAATTTTTGCTGCTGTAGGAAGTGATATTGGCCGCCCGCTGCCGGACCCAAAGCGATCTGTCGGCGGCCCGCACCTAGCGAGAGCAGGTTAGGAGAGGCGGTCATGGACGCGGCAGTGGCGAATTGCAGTGCCTCGAAGCACGGGCCTGGGCAGTCAGTGAAATTTCTCGCCGCGCGCGAGCATATCGATAATCAGTTTTATGCGCTTGATCTTTGTCTCTGAGCGCTTTGCTGTTTGCAACCGGTAGGCAATCGAATACAGATTGGCCTTGTTGAGCGTCGCGTAGAACTGCTTTGCCTTGGCGTTACGTGCGAGCTCCTTGACGAACTCCGGAGGCACCGTTGCGTTAGCGGAAGAATCGTACGCAGTGGCCCAGCGCCCGTCGGCTTTGGCCGCTTCTACCTCCTTGAGACCAGCAGGCGTCATTTGGCCCTCCTGGATAAGCCGATCCACATGCGCAACATTTATCTTCGACCAACCGCTTTTCGCCCTGCGCGGGGTGAATTTTTGCACCCAGGAGTTTGCGTCAAACGGCAGCTTTTGCCCATCTATCCAACCGAAACACAGCGCCTGGTCGAGCGCCTCGGCATACGTGACCGATGGAACAGCAGAGTCTTTCTTGTAAATTCGCAGGAGCAGACCACGGGCTCCGGCGTGCTCCTTCGCCATCCATGCGCGAAGTTCTTTCGATGACCGAAAACTCCGCGGTCCCGGCATAGCACGGGAAGGTAATTTGCCCATATGTGGTTCAGTTCAGGTTCATGCGGGTTAATCGTCGTACTGTATCAAGTCGCGGGCGTGCTTCCAGCACAAACATGTGACCGCTCCTGGCCGGTCTGCGACGGACGCCAGTGCGTTGGCAGCATTAAATCTGCACCGGGAAATGATGAATATTTCTAGCGTATGTTATTGCACCAAAAATGAGGGGAACCCCCCAGTCGTGTGAGTTTCCACCGACACCCGAACGGGGAGCATTCTGCCGAGCGACATCGCTAAAGTCCGCTGCACTCTTGTGACTCACTGCGGAGCCTCATGCCACATCAACTTGGAACGCTCGCGCGCCTCGCGGGCACGACGCTCGTCTCGCTCTCGATGGTGGGGTGTTTGCCTTTAGGACCGCGTACCCTCAAGGTCGATGAGGCCGATTACGCCCGTGCCTTGGGCGATGCGAAGAAGCGCGAGATCCTCTCCCTCATCGTCGGGCTCCGTTATGCGGATTCTCCGGGATTCCTCACGATCACCCAAGTGATCTCAGGCTATACCTTCACCGCGAGCGCATCGCCCATGGCGGTGAGTGTGCCGCCGGGACCCACGGCCTCCATCACGGGGCTTGCCTCCTACTCCGATCACCCGACGTTCACTTTCACGCCGACCACCGGGCAGAGCTACGCGAAGTCATACATTCACCCGCTCGCTCCGGCGCTCGTTCTGCCGCTCGCCGATAGCGGCGTTCCGATTGACCTTCTGCTCAGGATCGCGGTTCAATCGATCGGCGGTCTAAGTAATGCCGCCATGCTGGGAAGTGCGAGCGGGGGCGATGACGGCTCGCCCGGCTTCTTTGATCTCCTCGCGGTCTTAAGGCGTCTGCAGCTCGCGGGGGAGGCCTCGATCAATTTCAATCCCGCCCCAACTGGCGGGGAGGTGCGGCTCGTGCTCGGACTCCCCGATCGTGTCGAGTCGCCTCGCAACGCCGCCGACATCGCTCGGGTGCGCGAGCTTTTGAATCTTCCCGCGGGCCCCGAGCCCTACTTGCTTTCGCCGCCCGGTGTGCCAGTGGGACGGCGCTCCATCCGCGTCGTGACGCGCTCCGTGCTCGGGATCTTGAGCGACCTCGGCGCCGAGATCGACGTACCCGAGTCGGATGTCGAAAGCGGCACGACCAAGGCGCCCATTCACCTCGTGGGCGGCGAGGCCCGTCCTACCATGGTCATTCATGCGGCGAAGTCCATCCGCGGTCCAGCCTATGCGGACGTGCGCTATCGTGACTCGCACTTCTGGATCGACGATGCGGATTTCGACTCGAAGTACGCGCTCACCGTGGTTCAAGACCTCATGGCGCTTGCCGAGGAGACGGATGTCTCGCACGCACCTATTGTGACCGTGCCGGCGAACTGACGCGCACGTCGAGTGGCACCGGATGCAGAGCATGGGTCCTGAGGCCGCGGCGCTGCTCGAGGGGTGGCTCAAGTCGCTCCTCGGCTCGAGCGCCACGGCGCCCGCCATCGGCTCGCTCAACTGGGCGGGCGTGGGAGCCGTGCTCATCTTTGCCGCGCTCGGTCTCGCGGCTCAATCGATCGCTGCCGCAATCGTCAGATCCGGCGCTCGGCCGCGGGCGGATTTGGATGCCGACCCGACGGTGCGCCCGCATGTGGGTCGTGCGGTTGGCAAACCCGCGTATTCGCTCATCTGGATCGCCACCGCATATTTCATGGCAGCGCCGCTGGTCGTCGCCTTGGGACCGAGCGCCGCCGCGGCGACGCTCGAGCGCATGCTGGGCGATCTCCTCGATCTCGGCAGCTTTGCGGTGCTCTTCTGGGTGTGCTACCGCTTCACGAGCGTGCTCGATGAGCGGCTCCAACGCTGGGGGGCGCGCGGCGATCGCCTGGCGCACAACTTGCTGCTCCCGCTGATCGGGCGGAGCCTCCGGATCCTATTGCCCATCCTCGGTGTGATCTTCGCCCTGCCCCTCCTCGACCTTCCCGACCGCTATGGTCGGCTGGTCAGCAAGGGCACGAGCATTCTCTTGATCATCGCTCTCGCGCTGATCGCCTTCCAGGCGGTGCGTACGCTCGAGCGGGCGCTTCTGCTGCGATTCGACATACATGCGCCGGACAACCTGCGGGCGCGCAAAGTGCACACGCAGGTCCAGGTGATCGGCCGGGCGATCGACGCGGTAATCAGCCTCCTCGCGCTCGCGTCGATCCTGATGCTCTTCTCCGAGGTGAGGCATGTCGGTACGAGCCTGCTCGCCTCGGCCGGCATCGTCGGTATCGTCGCGGGCGTCGCGGCGCAGAAACCCCTTGCGAACGTCCTCGCGGGCTTTCAGATCGCACTCGCCCAGCCTGTTCGAGTGGACGACGTCGTCATCGTCGAGGGCGAGTGGGGGCGCATCGAGGAGATCACGCTCACCTACGTAATGGTACATCTCTGGGACGACCGCCGGCTCGTTCTTCCGCTCTCCTATTTCATCGAAAAGCCGTTTCAGAACTGGACGCGGACGTCCTCGGAGCTCCTCGGCTCCGTCTTCGTCTGGGTGGACTACACGTTCCCCGTCGAGGAGGGCCGAGCGGCGCTCAAGGAGATCATCGAGGCTAGCCCCCGCTGGGACAAGCGCTTCTGGAATTTGCAGGTGACCGATTCGGACGCGAGAACCATGCAGCTCCGGGTGCTCGCCACCGCGGCCAATGCCTCGCAGGCGTTCGATCTGCGCTGCGAGATCCGGGAGAAGTTCATCGCCCACATTCAGGAGCACCACCCGCAATCGCTGCCGCAAGTGCGCGCCAACCTCAACCCGAGCTAGGGGACGCGTGGGCTCGGGTTGCTTCATCAAACCACGAATTGCGTCAAAGACCACCTTGAACTGGCGGTCGTATCTATTCTCCAGCTCCGTTAATTAGCCGGCTAAATCTTTGTGCTTGGAAACCGACTCGCGCAACAAACGCCCGCATGATCTCGATGTTTACCAATCGCAGGTCCGAATGACATCGAATAGCATTTGCCTAGCCTTTCGCGCTGCGTCATACTTTTCGACTAAGGAGAACTCTCGTAGGGAGATAAGTGCCGGCCGCACCTCGTGGCGGAGCGCGCGAATAATGACCCAGCTCGTCAGGGCGTTGCCCCCAAATACCCTCGACGACGACGCGTGGGACGATCTCTTAAGTTTCATCGAAGAGCGGCGCGTGATCCCGATCGTGGGACCGGAGCTGCTGCAGGTCGCGACACCGTCCGGCCCTAAACTGCTATACGACTGGCTCGCGGAACGGCTCGCGGCCAAACTGAGTGTCGATGTCACCGAGCTGCCACAACCCTACACGCTGAACGATGTGGTGTGCCTGTTCCTCGCCACGCGCGGGCGGCGCGAGGAAGCCTATGTCCGACTGCGGAGCATCCTGCGGGATGCCAACTTCGAGCCGTCGGCAAGTCTGCGACGTCTGGCCGCGATCACCGATTTCGATCTGTTCGTCTCCACCACCTTCGATCCGCTGCTGGAGACAGCCATCAATCTCGAGCGATTCGGCGGCTCTGCGTCCACGGATGTGGTCGCTTACGCGCCCAATCGCGTAGCGGATCTGCCGGTGGAACGCGACCAGCTGCAGCGGCCGCTGGTCTACCACCTGTTCGGCCGCGTCTCCGCCTCGCCGACCTACGTTATCTCCGACGAGGACCTGCTCGAATTCATCTGCGCTCTGCAGAACGAACACCTGGCGCCTGAGAGGCTGTTCCACGAGTTGGAGCATAGCCATCTTCTGTTCCTCGGCAGCAATTTTTCCAACTGGCTGGCACGGTTGTTCCTGCGCATGGCGAAGCGCCAGCGGCTCTCCGATCCGCGCGACGTCGGTGAGGTGCTTGCGGATGACAGCACCGGCCAAGATGAGCGGCTCATGGCCTTCCTGCAGCAGGTGAGCGTGCGCACGCGGGTATACAAGGGCGCCGAGCGCTTCGTGGACGAACTGCACAGGCGCTGGTCGGCACGGCGCGCATCGGCCCAACCAGCCAACGTAGCGACACTGAACCGCTTTGCGCCGCCTGCCCGGGAGATGCCGGATCGCGCCGCGTTCATCAGTTACGCGCGCGAGGATCTGGCCGCCGTGCAGCAGATCAAGGCCGGACTCGAGGCAGCGGGCGTGACAACCTGGTTCGACATGGATCGACTGGAGGGCGGGGATGACTACGACCGCAAGATCCGCCGCAACATCGAACGCTGCTCCTACTTCATTCCTGTCGTGTCGGCCGCCACGCAGCGGCGCCACGAAGCCTACTTCCGCCGCGAATGGAGCTACGCCATCGATCGCGCCCGCAACATGGCGGACGGCGCGATATTCATCCTACCGGTGAGCATCGATGCCACCAACCCCGACGAGGCTGTGGTACCCGACAAGTTCCGCGCCGTGCATTTCACGCGGCTGCCGGGGGGCGCCGTGAGCGAGGAATTTGCCAGCCGCCTGAGCGCATTCACGGGGACCCGTCCGTGAACGCGGCCCTGGACACTGCGGTCGGTGCCCGCAATCCCTGGCTGGGGCTTGCTTCATTCACGGAGGAAACTCGAGCCTACTTCTTCGGCCGCGAGGAGGAAGTGGCGGAGCTCGCGCGCCGCGTGCAACGCAAGCTCCTCACCGTGCTGTTCGGCCAGTCCGGTCTTGGCAAGACCTCGATCCTGCGCGCCGGCCTCGTACCAAAGCTCCGCAGCCAGGGCTATTGTCCGGTGTATGTGCGCGTCGACTACAGCGCCGAATCCCCGGAGCCCGGGGAGCAGATCAAGCATGCCATCGCCCAGACGGCACGTCGTTCCGGCGAGTGGACCCAGAGCGGCGTCGCTGCCGCCGGCGAGTCTTTGTGGGAGTTCCTGCATCACCGCGGCGATGTACTGCAGGACGAGTCCGGCAGTACCCTGATCCCGCTCCTGATCTTCGACCAGTTCGAGGAGATCTTCACCCTGGCGCAAAGCGATGATGCGGGCCGAGCGCGGGCCGCGCGCTTCATAGAGGATCTGGCGGACTTGGTCGAAAACCGTCCGCCGCGCGAACTCGAGGCCAGGCTCGAGACAGACGAAGAGGCAGCGGGTCGATTCGATTTTGCGCGCAGCGACTACCGGGTACTGATCGCGCTGCGCGAGGATTATCTGGCGCCGCTCGAGAGCCTGAAGCGCAGCATGCCGAGCATTGCACAGAACCGGCTGCGCCTCGCGCCCATGACCGGCGCGCAGGCGCTGGCCGCTGTCCTGAAGCCGGGCAAGGGCCTGGTCAACGAGGAAGTCGCCTCGGCCATCGTGCGTTTCGTCGCCGGTGGGGCGGAAATCCAGAATGCCGAAGTGGAACCGGCGCTCCTGAGTCTGGTATGCCGCGAGCTGAACGATGCGCGGCTCGCTCAGGGCAAGAACGAGATCTCCTCGGATCTGCTCGACGGCTCGCAAAACACCATCTTGAGTAACTTCTACGAACGCTCGCTCGCCGATCAGCCGCCAGCCGTGCGCTGCATCGTCGAAGACCAGTTGCTTACCGCGTCCGGCTTCCGCGAGAATATCGCAGAGGAACGGCTGGTAGCCGCATTCAAATCGGCGGGCATTGCGCAGGAGACGCTGCCGGTGCTGGTCAACCGCCGCCTGCTGCGAATCGAAGAGCGGCTCGACGTGCGTCGGGTCGAACTGACACACGACGTACTCTGCGGTGTGGTGAAGGCGAGCCGCGACCTGCGCCAGGAACGCGAAACGCACGAGCGCACGGACCGTCTACTGGCCGAGCAACGCGACAAGGAAGCGGCCGCTCGCCACTCGTTGGTGCGGGCGCGCCAGGTGGCCACAGCCTGTGCACTGCTGGCCCTGGTGGCCATCGTCGCCGCGGTGATAGCCGTGTTCAGCACGCAGCGCGCCCGGCGGGCAGAAGGCGCCACCCAACAGGCCCGCGTTCAGGCTGAGGGCCTGGTCGGTTACCTCTCGGATGATTTCTCCAGGGAACTGCAGACCTACGGTCAGCAGGCAACCATTTCCGAGATCGCGCGACGCCAGATCGACTATTTCCGCGGGCTGCCACCGAGCCTCAAAGGCGTCGAGTCGATCCGCACCGGGGCGCTCGCTATGATCAACTACGCACGCGCCGAACGAAGTCTTGGTCATCTGCAGCCGGCGGCTGAGTCGGCGCGCGAGGCGATTGCGCTGCTCGAGCAAGCGCGCAATGACGGCGACCGCTCCGACGCTACCACGATCGCGCTGGCCCGTGCCTACGATTCCCTGGCGGGCGTCATGAGTGCCAACGCGGATCCCAAGGCCCTCGCGACGGCGAAGAAGTCAGTCTCCCTGATCGAACCGGTCGCCATGGCGCCCGATGCGCCTTTGCCCGCGCGCAGATCCTACGCCTACAGCCTCATAGCGCTCGGGTTCCAGCAGGGCCAGTACCGGAAAGAATTTGCAGACGGCGCGAAGAATCTCAAGCACGCCCGTGAGATCGCAGCTTCGCTCGGCGGCCGGGAAATCAAGACCCCGGAAATCGGTGCGATGTACGTCGCCGCCGCTGTCTGGGAGGCCGAAATCCTGGCGCGGCTCGGCCGGGAGGAAGAGGCTTTGGCCATCGACATGGAAGCCGACCAGCTCGTCCGCAAAATTCTCGAGAAACGCCCGGACTATCTTGGGGCGCTGCATGACGCGCAGATCATCGAGGTCGATCTTGCCAACTTGGCCGCCAGCCAGCTGGACCCCGCAAAAGCCATTCGCTTTGCGAAAGCTGCCTGGGTGATATCGCAGAACCTTCTGCAACGTGACCCGAACAGTTCTTCAGCCATCAACAATGCTTCCGCCAACCTGCAGGAGCTCGCCGATCAATCCTGGGCGATGGGCGATGTGACCGGCTCGCATGAATACGCGCGGCAGGCAGAAGAGATTTACCATCGGGTGGAGCAGAACGGGGCCTGGTTCGTCTTGAATGCGTTGACTGCCGTGGGCAGCGGAGGCCAGCGGCTGGCCGATGCCGGTCTTGACGCCCAGGCGCGCAGGGAGGGCGAGTTCGCCGAACACGCCGCGGACAGCCTCAAGGGTACCGATGCAGCCACCGTGCGCGCGCCGTTCACCGAGTGCGCGCTGCTGTTCACGCAGGCCTCTATCAGCATGGGCCTGGGCGATTTCAGGAACGTCCAGGCCAAAGCCAGCAAGGCTCGGCAGCTGGTGCAGGGCGTCGAACCCAGCGCCGCTTACCAGGGCCTGATGAAATACAACTGCGATTTCCACGCGCCATTGACGCAAGGCGAGGCAGAACTCTGGCTCGGCGAGAACGCGGCGGCTCTCGACACGCTGCAGGCCGCGGCGGCCGCGCGCGGCAAGTCCCCGCCCGGCGGTCTCGATGAGGTGCGCAGTCTCTCGGTCAACAAGGTCCTGGAGGCCATGGCGTTCGCCCGCCTTGGGCGTCGTGCCGAAGCCCGCGCCCTCATCGAGCCCGAGGTCAAATTCCAGCGGGAACTTGCGGCGCGCAACAAGGGCGATGTCACGCAGTTCATGGACTTCGCCGAAACCCTGTACGTAGAGTCTCTGACCGATGCGTCGCATTCAGTGGCGCTGCGCCGCGAAGCCCTCGGGTTGATCGCCAAGCTACCGCCGCAGTTTCACAAACTGCGCAGCGTCACGCGCTGGCGACAGCTGATCCAAGGCGGCTAGCCGGCTGCCGCGTGCGATCAGAGCCGCGGCCAGCAGGACACCTCGAACTCGGTGGTCGCGTCGATGACGTGACGGCAGCGCTCACAGGTCAAGAGGCTCCCTTGGAACCAGCGCAACCACTGGCAGTTTCAATTGGCGGGCAGGGACTGGCGTGACCGAAAAAAAATCGGAGAAACAATCGCGAGCCGGGTGAGCTGGGACAACCTTTCATAATCTGCCATATCTTACATTTTGGAGAACTTGTGGCGAAATAGCGTACGAATATAATCCGCCATATCTAGATTTCTAGTGACGATATGGCGAAATATGACTGACAGCACATTTATCGCAGGTCGCGCCTCGGAGCGAGTCGAACTCGCACATGCGCTGAAGTCAGGTCGGCCCGAACTCATGCCGTGTACGGTCGCCGGCGGGTCGGTAAAACCTATTTGATCCGCGGATTCTTCGCTGAGAAGATCTGTCTTGAGGTCACCGGGGCGCGCGCCGCCAGCTTGAAGGACCAACTCGCGAACTTTGTGCGCGTGCTGGAAACCCGAGTGCCCTATCCGCTTGCAGTGCCGGCCTCGTGGGCGGATGCGTTCGAGATGCTGAAGCGGTATCTTGCGGAGCTACTGGCAAACGGCGAACGCCGCGTCGTGTTTCTCGATGAGCTGCCCTGGCTGGCTTCGCCGCGCTCAGGGTTTCTTTCCGCGCTCGATCATTTCTGGAACACCTTTGCCTCGCGGCAACGCAATTTAATCCTCGTCATCTGTGGCTCGGCTGCATCCTGGATGATCGTGAACGTGCTGCACCACAAGGGCGGCTTGCACAACCGCGTCACCCGTTCGATCGCCTTGAAGCCGTTCAGCCTGGGCGAAACCGCGCAGTTCTTGCAAAGCCGCGGCATCGCGTTCGAACCCATTCAGATCTTGGAACTCTTTATGACGGTGGGCGGCATCCCATACTACCTCGACAAAATCCGCAAAGGCCGGTCGGCCGCGCAGAATATCGATGCTCTGTTCTTCGTGGAGAACGCGGCACTGCGCGATGAGTTCGGACAGCTCTACGCGGCGCTCTTCGAGGATCGCGAGCGGCATTTGAAGATCATCGAAGCGCTCGCCACCAAGCGAGCGGGCCTCACGCGGGCGGAACTCATCAAACTCAGTGGTTTATCGGGCGGCAACTTGAGCACGATCCTTCAGGAGCTTGAAACCACTGGGTTCATTCTGCGCAGCGTGCCCTTTGGGCGCAGTGTACGGGAGGGCCAGTACCGCCTGATCGATGAGTTCACGCTCTTCTACCTGCGATGGGTGAAGCCCCTGGCACGGACGAAAAGTGGGCCCTCTTGGTGGTTGCAGCAGCGCACCTCTCCCGCTGGCATCGCTTGGGCAGGCTATGCGTTCGAAAACACTTGCTTGACGCACGTCGCGCAAATCAAGAAGGCGCTCGGAATCAGCGGCATCCTCACCGAACAGAGTGCGTGGCGGCATCGCGTGAGTGCGCGGGATAAGAGTGGAGCGCAGATCGATCTACTCATCGATCGGCCTGATGGGGTCATCAACTTGTGCGAAATGAAGTGGAGCGGTGCTCCCTTTGTCATCGATAAGCGCTACGCAGCGACGTTGCGCGAACGCGCTGAAACTTTTCGGCGCGTGACGGGCACCCGAAAATCGCTCTTTTTGACCTTCGTCACCGCGCACGGTATCGCCCCGGGTGATTACGTCACCGAGCTCGTCGCGAATGAAGTGAGCGCGGCGGCGCTGTTCGAGCCGTAAGACGCCTGGCCCGGCACCGTGCGGCCTTGTAAGTGCGGCCCTGCGCGGTGACCTATCCTGGAAGCGGAGCGGGCGATGGGAATCGGACCCACAGGGTCCGCCTTTCAAAGCCTATTAAATGCGGCGTTCAATGAAGCCTGGACCGCTGCGTGCGATTGGCGTGCGAATTTTCGCACACCTTCCCGACAATCCTTATGGATAGAAGAGCTTCTTACTAGGCAATGCGTTCGGCAGATCCAATTGTCGCCGGTCACGTGCCCTCTGTAGCCGAGTTGATGGGTCGGCGCGTATGTGCGAAATTAGCCTCCTACTCGGAGGATCGAACATGCGCAACGCAACCTTCATCGTCCTCGCTTCGCTGATCACGCTTATGTCGGGTGCGGCCCGCGCAGTCCCCGACCCAACTTGGTGGAACAAGTACCAGCACATCCAAAATGGCAACGGTATTCTGCCGGGCTCCAGCTCGCACTCGGCGAGCACCGGCGGCAACGTAGATGTCTCTAACGAGTGCGGCCCACAGAGCGAGACGTTCATCACAATGAAGGACGGCAGCACGATCGCGGGCGGTTCAAATGAGATCTTCCGCCTGCCGATGCGCGCCTACTTCTCGAGCGATGGCGGCAAGACGTGGGGTGCGGACGACGTGCCGCTGCCGCCGGCCAAAGGCGCGAACGGTCTCGACTTTGGCTCCGATCCGACCCTCGCCTTCGACACTCGGGGCAACCTCTTCTACGGCTCCATAGTGGTATTTTTCGGTGCCGGCTCGGGCGTCAACGGCACCGAGCTCTCGGTGGCGCGCTCGACCGACGGGGGCCAAACCTGGGCGCCGAGCTTCTTCGGCTTCTCTGGCGGTAGCAACCATTTCAACGACAAGCCGATGATCACCACTGACCGCTCTCAAAGCTCGCTGTTCCGCGATCACGTCTACCTCGCCTGGGATGCAGCCAGCGGTGGTTCCGCGACCGGTGGCGGCGTGTTGGTAGCAACTTCGAAAGACACGGGAGCGAGTTTCAGTATCGTCCGCGCCGACGACCCAAACGGCCCGGGTCGTGCGATCGGGGCCGTCCCGTTCACCGGCCCAAATGGCGAGCTGTATGTGGCGTGGAACGACTTCCACGCGAACACAATCGCGTTTAGCGCTTCGCACGACGGCGGTTCCACCTTCGTGGTCCATTCGATCGTCTCGGGCAAGAGCCTGGCATTTGATGTCGGAATTCCGGCGGAGTTCAGCCGCCGCGCGCTGGTATACCCGGCCTGCGATGCCGATCGGACCAGCGGTGCTCACCGCGGTCGTCTTTATTGCTCGTGGATGGACGTCGGCACCATGGGCACCGGCATCTTTCTCTCGACTTCCGATAATGGCGGCGTAAATTGGTCGATGCCTCGCCCTATAGGCGATCGCCTGGCCTACGCGGTGGATCGCTTCAATCAGTGGCTCGCGGTTGACCCGGTCACGGCCGACGTCGTTATATCGTTCTACGATACGCGCAACGATATGACTGGCCAGCGCTTCGGCACGGATATCTATCTGGCTCGGTCGACCGATGGCGGCGCCACTTTCGCTGCCGACGTACGGGTATCAACGGCAACCTCGAACGAGCACGACTGCAATGGGGTCTTTCCTTGCAGCGCCATCGACTACGGCAACCAGCAAGGCGACTACTCGGGTGTCGCGTCGTACGGCGGCGTTGCGCACCCGCTCTGGACCGATTCCCGGGTGAACCAGGAGCCCGTTGTCGGGTGTGCAGTTCCGGCGATGGAAGAAGTCTTCACCTCGGCGGTTAAATAGCATATCGCTGCTGCTGTTGGTGCTTGACCCCGAGGTAGGCCAACGCGAGCCAACGAAAAGTGGAGCGGGCGATGAGAATCGAACCCACACGGGCGGCGCTCTCGAGTCTTTAAAGCAAGCGGTTTGGTGCGAGTGCCGATGCCAAGTGTGATTAGCGTGTGAATTTTCGCGGTATGTGGGGCCTCGAAGGGATACATAGGGATACATCGATGTACGAGATCCCGGGCTCCCGCCTTTCAGTCGGAGTTCTCCGATCGGTCAAAAGCGGCGCTTCACTGTCCAGAAATGCCATCCGGTTTGCGGTTATTCGAGGCTCTAGCTGACTGCTGGCTATCGGCCTCACATATGGACGACTCGATGGCGGTTTGCGCCCACGCATAATTGATCTATTGTGCCCACGTAATTGCATCGCATCTCAGGCGAGGACGCTGAATGTCGATCCAACCCTATATCTGGATGTTATGTGCCCTGATCGGCGCAGCTTCCGGCGCAATGCGCTCGTGGAGACTCCGCATCGGGACGACTTATAATGGCGGATACGCCCAATGACGAAAGCTCGTCCAGCAATGGCTTCCGTACCTCTGCTGACGGCACGGGCACTCCTGAGCCTTTTCTTGGGAACGTGCACTTCTCAAAACGCTAGCCCGGCGGACACTCTCAATCCGTCTCTGTTTCAGTTACAGCACACCTCGTGGACGGAGCGGGAGGGCGCGCCTCCACAAATTAACGATATCGTTCAAGATCCAGACGGCTCGCTGTGGCTGGGTTCCGGCGAGGGCCTCTATCGCTTCGATGGCTTCACTTTTGAACGGGTACGCTCGATTGATGGAGACTCGCCGGCGCCGACGGAAATCCTCTGCCTCCTCGCCACTTCGAATGGAGACCTGTGGATCGGTACCACATTGAATGGCGCAATCCTGCTTCGGAATGGCGAAGTGAGGCGCTTCCCAAAGTTTGAGGGTCTTCCTCTCAATACGTCCGTACTCAGTTTGGTAAACGATTCGGACGGAACAATTTGGGCCGGAACATATTTAGGACTCCAGCGCTTCGATGGCTCACAGTGGCGCAACATCGGGAAAGCGTGGGGGGTTCCTGAAATGGTGCAATTTATGCTCCAGCTCGATTCAGACGGAACCCTCTGGGCTGAGGCCTACGAGCATGGTCTTTTCCGGCTGAAGCCTGGCTCCCGCCACTTTGAACAGCTGCCTGACATACTCTTGGGAGCCAGATTCTTCGATCAAGCGCCATCGGGGGAGAATTGGGCCAGCACCAGTTCTGGAATTTGCCCATTCGCAGAAGCGCAAAAAAGTACCTCTTGTCAACACTGGGCTCTCCGCAGCAACGGGAGCGCTCCCCCGTCCTTTTCTGCCGAATCTATTCTCACTTTTGATCGCCGCGGAAATCTCTGGATGAAGCCTTGGCAGGGGGGCGGGATCAAGCGCCTGGATGCGGCAGCATTTCGCGATGCCTTTCGCCCAGGTCATCCTGAAGGGAAGATGGAAGCTTTTACCAAGCGCGATGGCCTGACTTCCGATCGTATCTACTCCGTCTTTCGAGATCGGCGCGACGGGAGCATTTGGGTGGGCACCGATCATGGCTTGGATCACTTCCGCGAAAGTCCATTTGTACCGGTTTATCCCGAGGGGGGTACACTCAATTTTGGCATCCAGGCGCAAGAGGACGGCCGCGTCTGGATTGGCAGCGCGGGCGGAGGATTGTGGACCGCCTCTCCGGGAGGAAAGACCGCGGTTACTCTCCCTGACACTAATATTCAGAGCCTCTACGAAGCCCCGCGCGGGACCTTGTGGTTTGCGACTTACGCGCCAGTGACAATCGCATCCATTCGCGATGGCCCTAACGATGGAAAGACGACCAGCTTACCGTTGACGGCGGAGCTGCAGTCTCAGGTGGCGGTGCAATCGATCGTAGAAGACCGAGGCGGCGCCGTTTGGGTATCTTTCATACCGTATGGATTGGCCAAATGGGAAGGCGGGCATTGGACCAAGGATGGAGGGCTGACAGGCCTGCCGGAGGCGTGGGTTGTGATCCTGAACACGGGTCCCGACGGCAGCATTTGGGCTGGTTATATGAATGGGGAAGTAGCTGCAATTGAAGGAACTTCTGTACGGCGCTACACAGCAAAGGATGGCTTGAATGTCGGGCCGGTGGCGGCCATCTTGAGCGGGCGGTCGAATTGCTGGCTGGCGGGCCCAAACGGGTTGGTACGTTTCGACGGCCAGCGCTTCCACATACTGTCGGAGGCAAACAACAGGCCATTTTCAGGAATCACAGGAATTGCGGTAGCAAGAAACGGCGATCTTTGGCTCAACGCGTTTGACGGAGTAAGGCGTGTCGCGGCGGCAGAACTCCGGGAAGCGGAGAAGAATCCGACATACGCGGTTCATTCCGACCTCTACGACCTGACGGATGGCTTGCCCAGTGCGCCACAACGCATCCGGCCTTTTCCGACCGCGGTTTCGGCCCCAGACGGCCGCATTTGGTTTGGTTTTCGGGCGGGCGTTGTATCAGTCGATCCCGAGGATCCCAGTCTCAGCACTCCTGCCCCTCCCGTTTCTATCGTGCGCGCAATAGCGGATGGAAAGACTTTTAGTGCGGCCACGAATGCCAAGCTCGCAGCGCGAACAAAAAACCTGGAAATCGATTACAGCGCTGTGAGTCTGAATCGCGCGAGTCGAGTGCGGTTTCGCTACAAATTGGAATCCGTGGATGCAGTCTGGCGGGATGCCGGTTCGCGGCGGCAAGCCTTTTATAATGATCTGCCCCCAGGTAAGTATCGGTTCGTGGTAAGCGCTTCCAACGGGGATAATTTATGGAATGAAGCGGGTGCCACCATGAACATGGTGGTTCCGCCCGCGTTCAATCAGACCACCTGGTTTCGTTCGTTGTGTGTGGCCGCTTTTCTAGCACTACTCTTCTCGCTCTATCGACTCCGGCTGCTGTACCTCACCAAACAATTTAACGCCCGCCTGGAAGGACGCGTTAGCGAGCGGACGCGAATCGCACGAGATTTGCACGATACCCTGCTGCAAAGCTTTCAAGGTGTATTGCTCCGCTTCCAAACGGCTTACGCGCTATTCGATACGCGCCCGACCGACGCCAAGGATGTCCTTGCGAACTCGATTGATCAGACAGCGCAGGCCATCACCGAGGGACGCGAGGCCGTGCAGGGGTTGCGGGCCTCGACGGTCGAGAGCAACGACCTGGCCCAGGCCATCACAACTCTGGGAGAACAGCTCGCGGCCGAGGCCAGTACCACTTCGGTCGGAATGTTTGTGGAGGTGGAAGGCACGCCGTGGAAGCTGCACCCGATCGTGCGTGACGAGATCTACGGGGTCGCGAGCGAGGCCCTGCGCAATGCATTCCGACATGCCCAAGCGAAACAGATCGAAGTGGAATTCCGCTATGATGAGAGACAGCTTCGATTGCGGGTCCGAGACGATGGCAAGGGCATCGATACGACGTTCCTCAAGGCAGAGGGGCGTGAGGGGCACTACGGCCTCCATGGCATGCGCGAGCGCGCCAAGCTCATGGGCGGCAAGTTGACCGTCTGGACTGCGGCGGGATCCGGTACCGAGATCGAGCTCATCATTCCGGCGGCCCACGCTTACGCCGCAGCTCCACGCCGTTCGTGGTTTGCTGAGAAGTTTTTCCGGAAAAGCGCGCGGAGCAAGTCGTGAGCAGCGATTTCAGCCCGATTCGGATCCCATCGGTCGATGATCATCCCATCATCCGCCAAGTTGTCGCTGGCCTCGTCGCAACTCGAGCAGATATGAATCTGATCGCGCAAGCCGCGAATGGACGTGAAGCCATCCAGCAGTGTCATCGGCATTGCCCGACGAAAAGTGGAGCGGGCGATGGGAATCGAACCCACGGGGAACGCGCTTCCGAGCCTTTAAAACAAGCGGTTTAGAGAGAATGCTGACGCCAAGTGTGATTAGCGTGTGAATTTTGGCGGTATGTGGGGCAACGCAGGGACACGTGAGACAACTGTCGTGATTTCTGATGCGCCAGGCGGCATTGCCGGCCGCCGCGCGGTTTACATATCAATCAGACAGCTCTCGACAATGCTTCGGCCATCCGTGTTTGCCAGCCCGGGCCCGTAGCCTTCCAACGCGCCAATGTTTCCGGTGGCAATCGGATAGAGATCGAAGTACGCGCCCTGCCCGACTTCGGTCGTCCACGTGGTTTCAACATCTTGGCAGCAGACGCGGCGCCGAAGATTTCCGGCAACACGTCACGCGCCTTGCGAGCACGCGCAAAAGTTTCCTTCGTCCACGCCGGGTTCTCACGATCCGCCTTCTGGGGATTAGGCTTGCGCTTCATATCGTTTCACCTCGCGTTTGTTGGCCTTGCGCAGACTGATCACATGCGCCTTGTTGGAGCGCGGCGTGAAAACCATCATATGCAATCGATCTCCGATCAGACCTAACGCCTGAAATCGCCGCTCACCGTAGTCCTTTCGAAGATCCTCGACTATGAGCGCGCCGTCCCAGGCAAATTCCGCCGCCAATTCAAACGGGACGCCCCGCACAAGTACATTTTTCTCGCTCTTGGCTGAGTCGAAGCTGATATCCACCATTTATTGTATATACGTATATACCGTAATGCAAATGCATTTCTAGAGCCCATTCGCAGTCATTGCGGCCGTGGCAGCACCGGTTCCCGGTGAAATCCACGGTGTAACCCAGCCGAAACCTTGATGGCGCCGTGGCAAGGATCGCAGCGGCGCAGTCGCGTTAGGTTTGCGGCGCACAATTGCTCGATCACTTGTCGGGCGATGCGGCATACCGAATTGGAGCCTCCCACGCGGACGAAATCTCGACCTTACGACGGTGGGACGTAAGCACCTGCAACTTGTTGCAATCGTAACTATCGGCAAGTGCGCCGAAACGACCCGGAAATGGCGGCCCGCAAGTCTAACCATGAGCAATGTAACTATCAGTGAGACACCCAATGAGTAACTTGTCACGACGCGAAGTCCTATTGGGCGCTGCGGCTTCGGCCGCAGCCCTCGGCGTGGCCGCTGCTGCGTCAGCGGCCACGTTTGGCAACCCAGACTCTCCGGCAGAAGGCAGGATCAACGGAAAAAACCGCACGAGCCTGGATGACCCGGGCCCGCAAAATCCGGCGCTTGCGAGCCAGTTCCCATCTTTCCAGGACCCGCCGGCTACCGACGTCAATGGAATGCCGCTGTTCTGGGCATCTTTCAACAACGCGCACAAGCGCTATCAAAACGGCGGATGGGCGCGCGAAGTGACGCAGGCCGACTTCGCGATCTCGGAAGATATCGCGGGGGTCAATATGCGGCTCGCCGAGAACGGTATCCGTGAACTGCATTGGCACCAGCAGGCCGAGTGGGCCATCATGCTCGAGGGCAAATGCCGGATTACCATCATCGACGAAGAAGGTCGCCCGCAGGTGGGCGACGTGAAGACCGGCGACCTGTGGTACTTCCCGCCGGGCCTGCCGCATTCGTTGCAGGGCCTGGGTCCGACCGGCGCCGAATTCATGCTCGCGTTCGATAACGGCAAGTCGACGGAATTCAACACCTTGATGCTGACCGACTGGATTGCGCACACGCCGCCGGACGTGCTCGCCGCGAACTTCGGCGTGCCGGCCGACGCATTCAAGAATATTCCGCTCGATCAGCTGTGGATCTTCCAGGGTAAGGACCCGGGTCCGCTGGCCGCCGATGAGCGCGCGGTGAAGTCAGCCAACGGCGCACCGACCCATCCGTTCATCTTCTCGCTGAGCGATCTGGCGCCGACCCGGCAGACCAAGGGCGGGTTCGTGCAAATCGCGGACAGCCGCAATTTCAATGTGTCAAAGACCGTCGCTGCCGCGCTGGTGACGGTCAAGCCGGGCGGCATGCGTGAACTGCACTGGCATCCAAACGCCGACGAATGGCAGTACTACCTCAAGGGCAACGCCCGGATGACCGTGTTCGACACGGGCCCAAAGGCGATGACCGCAGACTTCCGCCCGGGCGACATCGGCTACGTAAAAAAAAGCCTCGGCCACTATGTGCAGAACACAGGCAACACCGATCTGGTGTTCCTGGAGCTGTTCAAGTCCGACCACTATGCTGAAGTCTCGCTGTCTGACTGGCTGACCCATGTTCCGCCAGATCTGGTGATGCAGCACCTGAATATCAGCCGTGAAACGCTCGCGCGGTTCCCAAGGAGTCGCCCGGACATCGTGCCGCTCTAAGCGCGCCGCCGTCGTTGACCGCTTTAGTTCGCACTTATGACGCCTCCCGTGAATGAGTCTGCGATCTCCCTGGGTCTGACGACGCTGCAGACCGAGCTCGCCGCTCGCGACGCCCTCGACGGACGCCGCAAGGGCCTCCGCGCGTTCCTACCCTTCGCCGGGCCGGCAATCATTGCATCCGTCGGTTATATGGACCCGGGCAACTTTGCGACCAATATCCAGGCCGGCTCGACCTACGGCTACGAGTTGCTGTGGGTCGTGCTGGCGGCGAGCTTGGTGGCAATGCTATTCCAGGCGATGTCCGCCAAATTGGGCATCGTCACGGGACGCAATCTGGCGGAACTCTGCAGGGAGCAGTTCTCGGGACCCGTCGTGATCGGCATGTGGATAGCATCAGAAATCGCCGCGATGGCGACTGACGTTGCGGAATTCCTCGGCGGTGCCCTTGGGGTCTCCCTGCTATTTCACGTCTCCTTGCTGTGTGGTTTGACGGTTACCGGAGTCGTGACCTTTGCAATCCTGCAGCTCGACAAGAGAGGCTTCCGTCCGCTCGAACTGGTGATCGCCGGCCTCGTCGGCGTCATCGGCCTCAGCTATTTGTGTGAGCTCGTAGTCGCGCCGCCGGATTGGCGCGCCGCGCTCTTTCACACCCTCGTCCCGGAATTACATGGCCGGACTGCTGTCACGCTCGCCGTCGGAATCGTCGGCGCGACCATCATGCCGCACACGCTGTATCTGCATTCGGGACTGACCCAGAGCAGGACTGCCGCGCGCAACGACCATGAACGCCGCAGCCTGTTGCGCTTCTCTAACCGGGAGGTCGCCCTCGCACTCGGCTTCGCCGGCTTGGTCAACCTCGCGATGGTGATGATGTCGTCGTCCGTATTCGGCAAGTCGACGTCGGGTGTCACGGACCTGGGCGTCGCGTACCACGCACTGATTCCGGCGCTCGGCATCGGCGCTGCAGGCGTATTTCTGGTCGGATTGATGGCGTCCGGAATCTCCAGTTCCGTGGTCGGCACGATGGCGGGCCAGGTGATCATGCAGGGGTTTGTCGGATTCACTATTCCGGTCTGGGCGCGCCGCCTGATCACGATGGTACCGGCCTTTATCGTTGCGCTGAGTTTCAATACGATGACCGCGATGATTCTGAGCCAGCTTGTTTTAAGCTTTGTCTTGCCTCTGCCGATGGCCGCGCTCGTCGTTCTGTCGTCGCGAAAATCAGTGATGGGGGACTTCGTGACGGGCAAAAGAACAGCGTTTGCAGCGATCGCAGCGACGGTCCTGATTGTGCTCCTGAACATTGTGCTGATTAGACAGATGTTACTTTAGCGGAGCATCGCCACGTGTCGCGGCCACTCGAAAATCTGGCGAACAATCGCTGCCTGCTGCTCATTGATCTCGATCTTGCCTGTTCGGTTCTGGCTGGCCGGCATATAGCCGTACGCGCGTCCGCCCGCGGGGCGCCTGCTCTTCGCTAACAGCTCCATCTTGTTTCTGATGAGGCGGGCGACCTCCTTGCGATTGTTCTCGTTCATGCTGTCTTTGAGGTTCAGCATCATTAGATCGTTTTCCCGACGAATGTCCTCGGCCTGGGTTGCCTCAACGGACTGACGGATTCGCTTCGACGCCAGGGCCGATCTTTCGAAGTTTCAGGGGATCAAAGTCTCGACACGAATCTCGTGTCCCTACGGGTCCTGCAGCTAGCCGGAGAGTGGAGCGGGCGATGGGAATCGAACCCAAACGGACGGCCCTCCAAAGCCTATAAAACGCCGTGTTTCGTCAAGCATGGATGGCCGCGTGCGATTGGCGTGCGAATTTTCACGTTATGAGGGACAACGTAGGACTACGTGAGACAACACCTCCGGTCCCTATCAAATGTCTGCTGCGACCCCGAAGCGGGCTTCCGCGAGTGGCAGCGTCCGATGGGTATTGGTACATTGTACAGACTCGGACATTTTGCAACGGCAGCGATCGCTCTAGGAGTCGTCGCGATGGCTTCTCCAATGAAGTTCTGGCCGGCGCTGCTCTGCATAATGGGCGCGCAGCTCGTTACCGCACCGGCCTTGGCGCAGAACGAGCACGCGGATCACGCTGCGGGCGAGAATTTGGGCACGGTGCACTTCCCGATCTCCTGCAGTCCCGAAGCACAACGGCAGTTTGATCGTGCGGTCGCGATGCTGCATTCCTTCTACTATCCCGAAACGATCAAGGCCTTCGCTGCCATCGCCGCGGCCGAACCGTCTTGCGCGATGGCCTATTGGGGCGTCGCAATCAGTCAGCGCCCGAATCCGCTCGTAGCTCCGTTTCCTCCGGAAGTGCTGCAGCAAGGATTGACGGCTATCGAGAAGGCGCGTGCCGCCCATGCTACAACGCGACGCGAGCGTGATTGGATCGACGCGCTCGCCGTGTTCTTCCAGGATTATGACACCGTCGATCAGAAGACGCGTACGACAAAGTACGAGGCCGCGATGGCTCGGCTCCACGAGAGCTATCCGCGCGACACGGAGGCTTCTGTGTTCTACGCACTTGCGCTTAACGAAGCGGTCGATCTAATGGATAAGTCCTATTCGCGCCAGCTCAAGGCTGCCGCTATTCTTGAGGGTCTCCAGCGGCAGCTGCCCGATCATCCGGGCATTCCGCACTACCTCATTCACAGCTACGACTACGCGCCGATCGCGACCAAAGGACTGCCCGCCGCCCGCCGCTATGCGGGGCTGGCACCATCCTCGCCTCACGCGCTGCACATGCCCTCGCACATATTCTCCACGCTCGGCATGTGGCAAGACGCCATCCGATCCGATCTCGCCTCCGTCGACGCTTTCGATGCCATGAGTGCTCACGCCGATGCGTCGGTTAACGGGATCCCGAATCCACTGGCTTTCCACTCTCTCGATTTCCTGACCAACGCCTACCTGCAACTCGGGCAGGACCAGCGCGCCAAGGCGATCGTGGACAGGCGGAACTCGATGTCAGGGTATCCAGCAGGCATTCGCTACTCGGGACATACTGCCTTCGCTGCGATCCCGGTGCGCTATGCCATTGAACGTGGTGCGTGGGCGGAAGCCGCAGCGCTACAGCCGGCTCTGACGCCGTACCCTCAGGCTGAAGCAATCACTTGGTTCGGACGAGCGCTCGGCGCGGCACGCTCCTGCGATCTCGCCGGCGCCCAACTCGATCTCGGGCAAATCGCGCGTTTGCGAGGCCAACTCGCTTCGGCACACGACTCTTATTGGATCGAACAGCTCGACATCCAGATGAAAGCCGCTGGCGCGTGGATTGAGCTCGGGGAGAAAAAGCTCGATGAGGCGATCGAATCGATGCGCGAAGCCGCCGACCGGGAGGATCGTACCGAGAAACACGTCGCCATGGAAAATCGGCTGTCACCGATGCGCGAACTGTTGGGTGAGCTCCTGCTCGAAGCAAAGCGGCCAGCCGAAGCGGCGCACGAGTTCGAATTCTCGCTGCGCACGGCACCGAATCGCTTTCGCTCGCTGGCGGGTGCCGGGCAAGCGGCTGACATGTCCGGTGATCGCGCGCGAGCACGCCTCTACTATCAACGACTGGTGGCGCTTGCTCGCGACGCGGATAGCGAACGGCCGGCACTCACCCGTGCGAGGGAGTTTCTGGCGACGCCGTGACCCCCACCCGACGAACTGTTCGCAGGCCAAGGTGCGCCAATGAAACCATAACCGGCCTCCCGGCTCCCGAATCGGGCTGCAAGCAAGCGGACATAGATTAGCCAATGTGTAGTGGGAGCTTCGCCGCTTGATCTTATACGGCAGTGCCGTATAATCCCGTGATGTTCAGCTTCATCGAGACGCGCCTCTTTACGAAGCTCGTTCTCGGCTACATGACGGATGATGAGTACTTAGCACTGCAGACAGCGCTGATGACGGATCCGGAAGCTGGACCGGTAATCCCGGGCTCGGGCGGTGTCCGCAAGCTTCGCTGGGCAGCACCGGGGCGCGGCAAGCGGGGCGGTTACCGCGTGATTTACTACGTCCGCCGTGCACATGGCGTGATCTGGATGCTCACGATGTATCCGAAGAACGTCGCCGACAACATCCCTACTCACGTACTCCGGCAGATCCGGAAGGAAGTGGAAGATGGCTAAGACAAAGAGAAATGTGGGCCGTGAGATCCTGGATGGGCTGCGCGAGATCAAGCGCGGCGAGTACGGTCGCGTGATCAACGTGCCAGATGTCGCGATGATCCGAGAAAAGACTGGACTTTCCCAATCGCGGTTTGCGTCGTTGCTCGGAGTATCTGTGCGTACGTTGCAGGACTGGGAACAGGGACGGCGTGCACCGTCGGGCGCCGCGCGCACGTTGCTGCTCGTTGCCGCCAAGAACCCGCGGGCGCTGCTCGACGTCGCCTAGGCTGAGTCGGAATCCACCGCGAGGCCGCGCAGGGACGACACCGGCAGCAAGATCAATCCGGCGGCAGGCGGCCAGGACCGGTCACTCATGATGACTTGTTGCCTTCCTCGAAGCGGACAATTACGTTACTCGCCTACCTGCGCTCGGGGCGGCGGTGCGCAGTCTGGAACAATGAGGCGGTTTTTTCGGAACGAGGTTGGCACCTTCATGACGGCACCAAGAAGACCCTTGGCGAGCATTCTTCTCTGCGGCTTGCTCGCTGCGTGCTCTGCCAGCATGCCTGCCGTGCGCATGAACGTCATTGACAGCGAGGATGGACAGCCTATCTCGGGAGGATGGGTGCTTTTTGTGGGATCTGCGCATGCGGGCACAATTACCGGCCATGGGGGGGAAGATCAAGAACTTGTTCGTGGTCGATGCGGTCACCAATAGCGCAGGCGTTATCAGTATTCCTTCTCAGAAGTTTCCGACAAACGTGTTCTTTGCCAACACGAACTACGACTGGCCGCAAATGCTGATCTTCAAGCCTGGGTACCGCAACGAATCCCTCGTCTACATGGGTTCGCTTGGGCAACTGGAAAGCGAGACGACTTGGCCCTATGACGGCAAAACTATCGTTATGAAACGCGCGCCAACCGAAGAGGATCAATATGGCGCTTTGCGTGACATGGCGGATTTCATGGGGTGGCCACTGTTGCATCGGCCAGTCGTGGCTTATCAGTATGCTGCGCCATGTTCATGGATGGTCATACCAAGAACACTGGTTGCATTTGATCAATTAGCGACAGCGTGGAATGAGAAGCACACATCGTCTAAGCGGGTCGCAAGTCCACTGCGAGACTTGATCGAGGCGGCTCACTATAGCCGCTTGAACATGGATCCCCGGTGTGGTGATCCCGGCGATCTCCTCCAGAAAGCCCATACGGGCGAATAGTTCGTCCTGCGGATGGAGGGATCTGTCTGAAAGCGGACGCATGGGATCGGCTCCTCAGGGTCGATCAGAGACACGCGGTGTGTGGTAAGTTCTTCCTGCGACACCGGCACTGCAGGAGATCATCCAAATGGCAACGATCAAAGTGATGCAGAACGGGCCCTATCTGGTCCAAGGCGATGATGTAACGGCGGTCGATTGGAACGGCGCCACCTACGCAATTCCAAAGCGTCCGTTTGCTCTGTGCCGCTGCGGCGGCTCCACCACGAAGCCTTTCTGCGACGGGACCCACTCTCGAAGTGGCTTCAAGGCGGCCGAAGCAGCAGTCCCGGGCAGCCAGGACAAACCAGCCACCAAGCCATAAGTATCGCTGGGACTCTCGGTGCCACCGCACACCAGTGGCTGCAGGAGCGGGCGGGTGCTGCCGAGTCGCGGATGTGTGGCTTCCATCGAACATCCCGACAGCGGACGGTGACAATAGTCAGCTCAGGGTCGAGGCTGTGTGAAAACCCGCGGCACCTTTGCAAATCGAGAGAAACGAGCCAAAAATCCCAAGCGTGTTTCAAAACTGCGGGATTTCGAAGATTGAATTTTGCAGAATTGATTTACAGCGAGGTCGGCTTTTGTTTTTACACAGCCTCGGTCGATGACGGACGGATGAGACCATCAAGAACGAATTCGACCGAAGGGTCCGATCGACGCATTCGATCAACGGAAGCTGTGGGAACCGGACGATAAGCTAAGTGGCGTCCTAGGACAACGCAGGGACACGCCAGGCAACGAAAAGTGGAGCGGGCGATGGGAATCGAACCCAAACGCTGAGTCCTCCAAAGTCTGTAAAACACGGCATTTCGCGAAGCCTGGACGGCTGCGTGCGATTGGCGTGCGAATTTTCCCGTTATGAGAGACAACGTAGGACTACGTGAGACAACTACTCGCTTCGCTCTCCGCCTTGCAAAATCGTCATTTACGCTTGAAACACCAGTGCACCAGGGTGAGTGGGGAATGGAATTGGAGAAGCCTGCGCGCGTTGCTGACCTCATCCCACGAAAGGAGGATCGTTTTTTATGCTGAATCTTGAAATCTTGAAGCAGGCCGTCATGGATTCGCGCGACGGCATCACCATTTCTGACAATTGCGCTGAGGATAACCCATTAATTTTCGTGAATCCTGCGTTTGAACGCCTGACCGGATATTCGTTCGAAGAAATCACCAATGTAAATTGCCGGTATTTGCAAAACAATGACCGGGATCAGCCTGAACTGGAAATTATTCATAAAGCAATTGAAGAAGGAGAATATTGTCTGGTGACCTTGCGCAACTATCGCAAGGATGGAACCATGTTCTGGAACGAATTGAGCATCTCGCCGATTTACAATGAAAAAGGGATCGTGACCCATTTTCTCGGCATTCAAAAAGACGTCACAAGCCGGGTATTAATAGAGCAACAATTGCGGGAAGAGAATCAGTCTCTTGAAAAAATCAAAGCGCATTTTGAACAGCTGTCAATCAAGGACGGACTGACGGGCATTTACAATCGTCGTTTTTTCGATCTGCAATTCGATGTTCAATGCAAGATCGCCCGCCGCAACAGCGATCCGCTGGCGCTATTGATGATTGATGTCGATCATTTCAAACAATTCAATGATATTTATGGCCATCAAGTTGGCGATAACGCATTGAAGATTGTTGCGGGTAGTTTAAGCAAGGCCTTCCTTCGCGGCTCTGATTTTGTCGCCAGATACGGCGGTGAAGAATTCGTTGTGCTTTCCGCAGGCATGACGAAAGAACAGGCAGCATCATTTGCAGAAAAATTATGCCAGCAAGTGCGTAGCTTAGGGATTCCTCATTCCGCATCGAGTACCGGATATCTAACCGTCAGCATTGGTTTCTCAGTTCATTTGCTTGCTTCGCAAGACGCGCCTGGCATGCTGCTGGAGCAGGCAGATAAGGCTCTATACGTTGCTAAAAAACTGGGCAGAAATCAGTCTTTCAGTATCTATTAGCGACGGCATGGACCCCGGGGGAGATTGGCGGTGAGGCGTGGATTCATTTGGAGCGTGTGACCGGGGAGAGGCCAGAACGGCGGATCGGGGTCTTACCGTCTCGCGGGGATGATGCGGGCTCCGTTTATCTTTATGGCTGCGGTGTTGGGTGGAAGTCAAACCTTCCGTGCCAGGTGCGGTGCCCCGCGCTTTGAACATTTTTACGATGGCATATATGCCACAAGCGCCTGATCACAGTCACTTCTGTATGCCACTCGAGTAGGATCGATGGCCACGTGAGGCCTTTCGAAGTGAGCAAGCCATGGACCGCACAGAGGCTGGAACATCGCTATTATTGAGGGCAAATTTTAGTGGAGGTGCGGGTGAGCGAGGGCTCCCTTGAACGTTGGCGCTCAGGTAACCGCGCTCTTTATGCTTGGCCCATTGCAGGGGCCGGCAGCTCGAGACGAAGGTTTCCATTTGCAGCGCTTCCGCTGCTTATCCAACCTGCGCGTGCATAGAAGCGTTCCGCTCGAGTTCCAGGTTGTGTCGTGAGCCAAAGAGGACCAGATGTCCGCGTGCGCAGCCATTCCACGACGGTATCGTGCAGCTGTTTACCATATCCGAGGCCTTCATGCGGAGGGGCAACGAACAGTGCCCAGATATTGCCTGTCTGAGCGATGCCGATTGTGAAGGCGACAATATCGTCGCCTAGTTCTATAACCCAGCCGCGTCCTGTGCGCTCAAGTGCCTCTGCCACATCGGTCTCAGAGATGACTCTGGAGTCTAAGCGATTCTCACTAACGGCGTATCGAACCCGCAAAATGCCTGGGATATCGCTTCGACGGGCTTGCCGTAGCACGAGTGTCAAGGTACGCACACTGTTTTAAAGGGCAGCAGCGTCTCGAAGTCCTCCACGGTTTTTGCTTTCGGTAGCTCTGCGAGCAGCCGCCGCAGATACGCGTAGGGCTCAAGACCGTTGGCTCGTGCGGTGGAGACGATGCTGTAGAGCATCGCGCTCGCCTTGGCGCCTTTCACGGTGTCGGCGAAGAGCCAGTTACGCCGCCCGAGTGCAAAGGGTCGGATCGCATTTTCGGCGAGGTTCGTATCGATTGCCACGCGCGGATCTTCAACGTAGCGGACGAGCTTCGGCCATTGCGTGATCAAGTATCCGAGCGCCTCGCCGAGTTTGCCCGAGGGCATCGTCTCGTGTTGCCTCTGGGCTGCCCACGCGTGCAACGATTCAAGCTGCGGCACCGCTTCTTCGGTCCGGATGCGGGTACGTTCCTCGTCGCTGAGGTCTTTGATCTGCCGCTCGATCAGATAAAGTGCATCAATGCGGCGCACCGCTTCCTGGGCGGTGCTCGCGAGGTTGCGCTGTGCGTTAGGCAAGGCTTTGAGCGCCTCGAAGAAGCGTCTCCGGGCATGCGCAAAACATCCAACATGCACAAGACCTGCGCGTGCACTGACGCCATCGTAAGCCTGATAACCGTCGCTCTGCAGATACCCGGTGCAACCCTCGATGAGACCGTCGGCAACCTCGCCGCCGCGACTCGGGTCATAATCGAAGAGGATGATCCTCTGGTGTTTGGGGCCGGCGACCCGCACCCACATCCAGTGCAACGCGCTCGGCGCCTTCTCGCTGTAGAGCACCTGGATGCGGGTCTCATCGATGCGCACATAGCCTGAGGCACGTAAGCGTTCATCCATCAGGTTCATCAGCGGCTGCAAGGGTACGGTGAGGCCGATCATCCAGGCCGCTTGAGTTGCCCGTGGTAACCGCACACCGTGCCGCTCGAACATCGCTTCTTGCCGATACAGTGGCAAAGAGTCCGCGTATTTGCTGGTCACGAGCTGGGCGAGCAGTCCCGGCGAGGCATTGGTCTTCGGCAGGATATTCTCGGGTAACGCCGCGGTCTTCACGCACTGCTCGCAGCCGGGGCAGGCATACTTGACGCGCACGTGGCGCAGCACCTGCACCTTTGCCGGCACATAGTCGATCTGCTCGCTTAAATCTGCGCCGATCTCCTCGAGCACCCCGCCGCACGCGCACTGGCGTTCGGCTAAGGTCAGTTCATGGCGCACCTCGACCCGCGGCAGATGCGAAGCGAGTTTGGCCCGTCCGGGCTTGGCTGTACTGGGCTTGTCCTCGCGCAGCGGGGTCGCTTTGAGCTGAGGCTCGATGCCGACCGCCTCGGTGATGTCGAGGGTGGCCTCGATCTCGTTGAACAGTTCGACCTGACCGGCAGCGGCGCTCAAGCGCTCGCGGCTCGGTCCGTAAGTATTAGCTTTGAGGACCCGAAGCGCCTCTTCGAGCAAACGGATGCGTTGTTCGCGCGCCTCCACACGGGCGCGAAGCTCAGAGTTCTCCACGAGTAGCGCAGCGCGATCGTCCGCAGTAACTTGCGGTTCGGCGCCGGCGGTGGGGCTCTCCAACATGAGATTATTATCGCATGGCAACGATCGCGATGCAGAACAATAAGCCTTTATTTGTAGGCTATTACACGATCATCCGACTCTCTTGAGAGCCAACTCGCGATGCCCTTGCGCCCACACATCGAACCCATCGAGCAGTTGGTTAAGCTCGCCGCCGCTCATCGAGACCGTGTCGCCATCACTCATCCGCGGCCAGATAAATCGCTGCTGCTCGAGCCGCTTCGACCACAACACTAAGCCGTTGCGTTCCCAGTACAAAATGCGGATCCGGTCGCGGCGCGCATTGCTGAAGACGTACAACGCCGGGGCAAATACGTCCCGCTTCAAACTCTGTTCCACCAGCAACGCCAGCGAAGCTGCTTGCTTGCGCAGATCCGTCGGTGCCACGCACAAATACACCACGGCCGTCGCGGTCGGCCGAATCACGCGCGGCGCTCGAGCACGTCGAGCACCTCGCCAAGTTCGCCAGTGCCTGCGATCTCGAGCTCCGCGCGACGGCCGTTAGTCAACACCAACCGCAGCAACATCGAGCTTCGAGGCTCCGCGTCGCTCACCGCGACACGCGCGAACTGCACCGGTCGTGGCCGCGCTACTGCGATTGCTTTCCCGTGCATCGCATCATCCGACCAGAGCCCGGAACGGCGCGCCTTGCGCAGCCATCGATATGCGCTGGGCGCGCAAAAGCCCTCGCGTTGCGCATACTCCGTCATCTTCAAGCCGGAACTGTGCAGTCCCTGCCACCGTGCTAGCCATCTTGCACTCATCTCTTCTCGAGTCATCTGCCGTTCTCCTTCCGTTAGGGTCGGCAGACATTTCAGCAAAAATAAAACCCCGATAACAGAGTGCGGTTATTCAATCGCTTACCTCCGGCCAGCAGTGACCGGCACCTAACAAGCGACCTGCGCGCGCCATTGAAGGTTTAGGGTTCCGGGCCAGTTCCGGAAAAGATCTCGACGACTTCATACATTCCAGGCTCGAACCTCGCGATTGCGAGCGCTTGCTGCAAATAAGGCAACGGTGCCGGATTCTCGCGCATAGCTTGATAGTCTTCGACACTGCGCCATTGCGCGTACATCGTGACCTTTGTCTCATCAAGACCACGATGCAGGCTGCTTGAGATAAAGCCTGGCGCATGGCGTACAGAGCTTTCGGTCGCGCGCGACAACAGTTCGAGGAGTCGTTGCTGATTAGCCGGTTCAACGGTAAAGACGTTGATTAGCGTGACAAGTTTGGGGCTCAGAGAGATCGTAGTCATAGGAGGACTCGGACAATGTGGTTACCAATCGAAGTAGCTTTATACCAAATTATCGACTCCCCTTGACGCAACGAAGGTGCATCGTCCGCGATTCGCTAGAACCGTTTGTTATGAGCAACGAATGAATATTGACAGATAGATCCATAATTAAGATCGCGGTGGTTGATATAGGGAACAGATGTTCTATAATGCCGCCATGGCAATCGCTGCGTCTTCACCCAAGGGATCCAGAGGCCGGGGCCGTCCGCGCGAGTTCGACGTGGACGACGCACTCGATAAGGCGGCACGCGTCTTTCGCGAGAAGGGCTACCACGCAACCTCGATTGCCGATCTTACCGAGGCCATG
>Ga0193709_1000125_pt1 | contig 32949 bp, 27 predicted proteins | sample H3c2metaG_FD_160571 | JGI IMG/M metagenome (GOLD analysis project Ga0193709, IMG submission 160571) | Soil microbial communities from a riparian zone of the East river system, Colorado, United States - H3c2 | ecosystem: Environmental > Terrestrial > Soil > Riparian zone | place: USA: East River...
GCACTGAAAGCGCGCTCAACGAATACACCGAGATTGAAGTCTATGGCCGTCCGGCAAAATAACGGGACCGCCACATGAGTTGCATGGTTACAAACAGTGCGAGAGGTAACCCCTGGTGCAATTCGATTAACGATTTGGCTTCTTAACCCTGCGGCCATGAAGGGGCGGGTACTCGTGGCAGTTTTCCTGGCCACTGTTCTAGGTCTGGCCTTGCGTTGCCCACGGCTTGGCGAACGCCCCATGCACAATGACGAGGGGGTCAACGCAATCAAATTCCGCGACCTTTGGGAGCACAACTCTTACAAATACGATCCCACTGAATATCACGGACCTTCGCTTCTTTATGCCACGCTGGTCCTGGAGCGTTTGACTGGCGCGCCGCGTTTCGAGCAATTCACTGAAGCGCGCCTTCGATTTGTTACGGTTGTATTTGGGATCGGATTGATTTTGCTCGTGCCATTACTGTCCGACGGCCTCGGTAAAACGGCCTCCATCTCCGCCGCTCTGTTGACAGCGGTTTCACCCGCCTTCGTCTTTTACGGTCGCGATTACATTCACGAGATACTCCTCGTCTTTTTCACTCTTCTGGCGATTGCTTCGGGTTGGCGCTATTGGCGCACACGCAAACCCGCCTGGGCACTTTTGGCCGGCGCAGGCGTCGGCCTGATGTGGGCCACGAAGGAGACGTTCGTCATAACCCTCGCTGCGGCCGGCATCGCTCTGGCTTTGAATCAACTCTGGAATTGGAAGCTGGACGCCTCCGGCTTGCCCATCAAAGCGCCTCGATTGAATTTCCTTCATCTTGCCGCCGCATTCGCGGTTTGCTTGCTCGTTTGGCTCGTAATGTTCTCATCCTTCTTCACCAATGCTGTGGGCCTGCCAGACTCGATTCGCACATACTCCTCGTGGTTTAGCCGTGCTGCTGGTCAATCCGCGCATGTTCATCCATGGCATTTTTATTTCGATCGACTGCTCTTCTTTCGTATCCACGATGGCCCAATCTGGAGCGAGGGACTTATTTTCCTACTGGCGCTTATCGGAGCTATCGCCGCATTCGCGCGCAAGGGCCTCTGCGATGCCAACGCCAGTTTCGTTCGCTTTCTTGCGCTCTACACTTTCACACTCATCGCGGCTTACAGTTTCATTTCTTACAAAACGCCATGGTGCCTGCTAAACTTTTGGCTTGGAATGATTCTCCTCGCGGGGGTTGGCGCAGCCGTGCTCATCTATGCCGCAAGATTTCAGTGGGCTAGATTAGTTGCCACTATTTTGCTTTTGGCCGGCGCAGGCCAACTCGCAGCGCAGGCATGGCAGGCTGCCGTCCCTTTTGCCACGGACCGCGGCAACCCTTACGTCTACGCCCAAAGTTCAGCTGACATTCTAGAACTCGTCCGGCAGATTGAAACTCTTGCTGAAGTGAATTCACTCGGACATCAGATGCGAGTCAATGTTATCGCTCCCGAAGCTGATTACTGGCCGTTGCCTTGGTATCTCCGCAGATTTGATCACGTCGGCTGGTGGGACAAATTGCCGGACGATCCGTTCGCTTCAGTGATGGTCGTCTCGGCCAAACTTCATGCTGGCCTCGACGAAAAGAAAACTCACGTGATGATTAGATACTTCGAACTGCGCCCGGGGACTTTCTTCGAGTTGTATGTCGAACTGCCGGTGTGGAGGGCTTATCTCGAAAAACATCCCGACAACCTGTAGCCGCCGACGTCAGCTGAGGCGGGCCCGGATTCGCTTTTATCGAGATTGTCCATAGGTTTTACGGTCGACTAGCGGCCGACCAATTGCATCATGTGTTCGGGATAGCGTGGGCCGGCGACTGCTCCGCGCGGGGAGATTTCGTCGATTTGGGCCAGATTCGCATCGGTCAAATGGACGTCCAAAGCACCCAGGTTTTCTTCAAGGTATTTTGCCCGCTTCGTGCCAGGAATGGGCACGATGTCTTCGCCCTGAGCGAGTACCCACGCGAGCGCCAGTTGTGATGCGGTGCAACTTCTGCCACGAGCCATTTGCTCGAGGCGGGAGACGAGGTCGAGATTGCGTTGAAAATTCTCGCCCTGGAATCGCGGAGAGATTCGCCGGATGTCATCGGGCGCAAAATCTTCAAAGCGCCTGACCTGCCCGGTGAGAAAACCACGACCCAGCGGGCTATACGGAACAAAGCCGATTCCCAGTTCGCGGCAGACTTTCAAAATCCCGTCCTCAGGATCGCGCGACCAGAGGGAGTATTCGTTTTGCAGGGCAGCGATGGGATGCACGGCGTGCGCGCGGCGCAGGGATTGAGCGCCAGCTTCTGACATGCCCAGGTAACGGACTTTGCCTTCCTGGACGAGTTTTGCCATCGCACCGATGGTATCTTCGATCGGGGTGTTGGAATCGACGCGATGTTGGTAATAGAGGTCGATGCACTCGACATCGAGCCGGCGCAGGCTGGCTTCGCAGGCGCTGCGGACATAATCGGGTTTCCCGTTTACGTTGCGCGATTTTGGGTTGTTGGGATCACGCACAAAACCGAATTTCGTGGCGAGGATAACTTTATCGCGACGCCCTTTGATGGCTCTGCCGACCAGTTCTTCGTTTTTGCAGGGGCCGTACATGTCGGCCGTATCGAGCAAGGTCACGCCGAGTTCGAGAGCGCGATGAATGGTAGCGATGGATTCGCGGTCATCGCCAGGGCCATAAAATTCGGACATGCCCATGCAGCCGAGGCCAAGCGCTGAAACGCGCAGACCGCTTTTTCCTAGCTCGCGTGTTTTCATAGTTTTGTTTATTGATTCGTGATTCGCGCCAAGTTGAAATTCCTTAAGTTGCGTGGAACATATCGTTGCGACGCATCTCTGTCAAAACGATGAACGAGAAAGCCACAATCAAAGCGAGCAAGGTTCTGAGCCTGATTCTGAGGCACGAGCCGCAGCGGGTTGGGCTCAAACTGGATAGTGCCGGCTGGGTCGGCGTGGATGAACTGCTCGCGGCCATGAATCGGCACGGAGTATCGCTCACGCTGGAGGAATTGAAACACGTCGTCGCGACAAACGATAAGAAGCGTTTTGCGTTCAGTGAGGATGGTTTGAAAATCAGAGCGAACCAGGGGCATTCAGTCGACGTGGATTTGCAATACCAACCGGAAGTTCCGCCGGAGTTTCTTTATCATGGCACGCCGGAGAGGTTTGTGAAATCCATTCGGGCAACGGGATTGAACAAAGGCGAACGTCATGACGTTCACCTTTCGCCGGACGCAGCGACGGCGAGCAAAGTCGGGCAGCGGCGGGGGAGACCGGTAGTACTGAAGATTCGGGCTGGAGAAATGCATCGGGCAGGACACCAATTTCGCCGTTCGGAAAACAATGTTTGGCTGGTGGATTTTGTGCCGGCGGAGTTTATAGAATGTGAGCGGACTACGTACGGAAAAGAAGTGCCAAATCTTTGATGGCAAGATCATAACCAGGCGGAACTATCCAGCAGTCCTGGCTTGCCGAATCTTTCGTGACAAACCACGCGAGTTGGGCTAATAGTCGGCCACCTGTTCCGAATGAAAGTATTCGTTGCCGTCGCCACGTTTTGTCTCAGCCTGTTTATGTCCGCCGCTGAAGTAAAAGCCGCTTCCCTCGCACCCGATCTCATCATCGTCAACGCCGCGATTCATACGATGGATGAAGCGCAGCCGAAGGCTGAGGCAGTCGCGCTTTTGGGCAATCGGATTGTGGCGGTGGGTTCGACAGCGGATATTCGGGCGCTGGCTGGAGCGAATACGCAAGTGATTGACGCCACAGGGAAAAATGTGTTTCCAGGTTTCAATGACGCGCATGTGCATTTTTTAACGGGTGGGTATTCGCTATCGAATGTGGATTTGCGCGATGCCAAGTCGCCGGAAGAAATGGCGCGGCGGTTGGGCGAATACGCGAAAACGATTCCGAAGGGGCGCTGGATTTTGGGCGGAGATTGGGACCACGAAAACTGGCCGGGCGCGCCGTTGCCAACGAAGGAGATGATTGATGCGGCGACGCCGGAAAATCCAGTATTTGTGAATCGGTTGGACGGGCACATGGCGCTGGCCAACAGTCTCGCGCTGAAGCTGGCGGGCGTAACGAAGGAGACAAAGGAACCGACCGGCGGCATTGTCGTGCGTAACAAGAATGGTGAACCGACCGGAGTGCTGAAAGATGCGGCGGAGAATTTGGTGGAGCGCGCGATTCCAGCGAAGAGCTTTGAAGAAAATCACACCGCGGCAAAAGCCGCCACGGAGTATGCGGCGAAAATGGGTGTGACAAGCCTGACGGATATGTCCGCTGGCGATGATGTGGGGCTGTATCAATACATGCTCGACCATGGCGAATTGAATACGCGCATTTACGCGATTCGCTCGATTGTGTCATGGGAGGCTCTCGCCAGGACGGGTGTGCGCGCGGCATTCGGAAGCGACATGTTGCGCATTGGTGGATTGAAAGGTTTTTCGGATGGGAGCCTTGGCTCGTCCACCGCGTTTTTCTTCGAGCCGTACAACGATGCGCCGAATACCCGAGGGTTGCTCTTCGACCAGATGTTACCTGAGGGGATCATGCTCAGGCGGGTTGGATCGGCGGACCAAGCCGGCTTGCAAGTGATGATTCATGCGATTGGAGACGAGGCGAATTTCCGAATTCTCGAAATCTATAAGCAGACTGCCGAGGCGAATGGCGTACGAGACCGTCGTTTCCGAATTGAACACGCGCAACATTTGCGGGCGAGTGAAATTCCCCGATTCGGTTCGCAGAAGGTGATTGCTTCTATGCAACCGTATCACGAAGCGGATGACGGGCGATGGTGCGACAAACGAATCGGTCCGGCCCGTTCGAAAGGGACGTATGCGTTTCGCTCGCTGCTGGATACCGGCGCGGTGCTGGCTTTCGGATCGGATTGGACCGTAGCACCATTAAATCCGTTGGAGGGAATTAAAGCGGCAGTGACCCGCCAAACGCTGGATGGGAAACATCCCGATGGATGGAATCCGGAGCAGAAAATCACTATCGATGAAGCAGTCCGCGCTTACACAGTTGGCTCGGCTTATGCGGAGTTTGCGGAAAAAGTGAAAGGCACGATCACGCCCGGAAAGCTGGCGGACATTGTGATGCTCGACCGAGATATTTATACGGGTGATGCGGCGGAAATTGATAAGGCGCGCGTTCTATTGACCATTATGGATGGGCGGGTCGTGTTTGATGGAAGGTGAAGTGGTTACATAAGTTGCATCGTTACATGAGTTACATGGGACAGCGAAGTCCGAAGATCGAATTCCTATAGTAAGACCTAAAGAAATCCGAATTTCGAAACCGTAAAAAAAGGCGGGACTCCACGATGAAAGATTTAAAGAATCCAATATGGATTAAGATCAAGGGAATTCTATTTCTGCTAATCGGGATTCTTGCGTCAGTGTTACTGATTATTGAGTCGCCGAGGTGGAGAGTAGCAGCCTTGCTGGTAATCGCGATTTGGTGCTTTTGTCGGTTTTACTATTTCGCGTTTTACGTTATCGAACACTATGTCGATCCTGGCTATCGGTTTTCGGGGCTGTGGTCATTTTTCGGATATTTGATCTCGAAGCGGCGGCGTTAGTAGATCGTAACGGTCACGGGCTTTTCCTCGGTGCCGCCAATCGCTTCTGAGCAAAATTGAGTTTGATTCCGAAATTGCCGCCGTTTCGCCATCCCAAGTAGAACTCGAAACCGCCGCGCTGATAATCCACAAACGGGAGTCGCAAGTTGCGGTATCGGCACACGGCCCAATTCCAGCCGCCATTTGGATTTGCAACCTGAGCAGGAAAACGGCCAACGCGCGTGAAGGATTTATCTCCGATGCCTATGACGTAATGATCGAAGTTGTGGTACGGGTTGCGCACGTACCACATGAGCTTTCGGCAACATTTCCCCTTTCGATAGGAGGGCGGCGGGATTGGATCGTCGGCATTACCGAACCACCAGATCAGGTTCAGCTTTTTCCAGGTGCTGAATCGGTGCAGTTGCCGGGGTGTGTGGTGGAAGATGGCGGGAGGCCGGTTGGTTGTGACGGGTGGAGCTTGCGTCGCTGAGGAATGTTGTGACAAAGCTGAAATCGCATTGTCGGCGGCTCGCGCGGACGCTCGCCCCACCGATGTTGCACAAACTGCCCACGCCAGAAGACAGATCAGGACAGCGCGCGCAGCTTTCACGGGATTATTTCGGCCGGACGAGGATTCTTAACCGTCTCGCCTTATACGAGCTGGCATTTCCGGCAAATGTCCAATCCGGATTTCCTTTGCTCTGGTTGCCGATTCCAATATCTGCGGCATTGCCGGCGCTCCAATGATTGATCGCGAAAAGCGTTTGCCTGGCAGCGTGATTGTGAACTTGCATCGAGCCATAGCCATTGGGCAGATCGGCCGGTTGATCGCCGAAATCATAAACCTCGCCTGAGGCATTTGGCACATTCGCACCGTTGGCCTGGCCGTAATTGTTGGGCCAGAATTCGATGTTGCCTCCGCTGAGATTTGTCCCCGTCGTCATCTCACGCACATTCGAATAGACATTCAGATGCGCCACGTTCTGCTGGAAATACGCGCCTGACTCAACGGTTGGGATACCGATCTTATCCAACGAGTCAGTGAATGTATCCATCGAGGCGTAAACGAATTGGGCACTTCCGTCCTCGCGCTGCAATTCGAGAAAATAGGCGACGCGGTCGAATGGTTGCTGGAGATTTGCGTGATTGTCGATGTCGTAGGTGATTGTCGGACCGAGCTTCGCGAGATCGAGATCATAGACGAGTTTGTATTGCCTGGCCTCCGGCACATGAAGGCCCAGCAAATCGCGTTTTGGAACCGTTCCGGCCCGAAAAGCCATTGCGGCCAAACCGGCTGAATTCATCAGGTTCGGCTCTGCCAGCATGTTCCAGGCGAATCGCATCGCGACCGGATGTTTCACTTCAGGCGAGGATAGAAGGATCGACGAGCCTTCGATTTGCGCCTCAGCTTTTACGAAGCCGCCCTCGTCGGCATCGATAATCTCGAACCAGGACAAAGGCTTCTGGTCTCGGCTGTCGAGTCCATCGGCATTGTGGAAGTTTATACGAAGCGTATGGCCCTCTACAGCCATGCTTTTAAATGTAGGACCCGAGCAAACGATCTTGGGACGATCATAGGTTTTTGCCAGCGCCAGAAGCGCGAGCCTATGGCCAACTTCCTGTTTGTTTTTAGGATGAATGTCTTTGAGATCGCCGATGTCGGTGATAACAGCCATTCCGACATTGGGAATTGATTGAGCCTCAGCCTGGGCCTCCCAGAAATCGCCCATTCTTTCTCCGTTTCCACCGTAGTTGAAGGGCGCGATCTGGACGAAATAGAAGGGAAAATCACCCTCATTCCAAATTTTGCGCCAGCCAGCAATCAGGGCTTTCATTCGTTCGGTGTAGAGCTTGCCCTCGTCCAGGTTCGCTTCGCCTTGATACCAAATTGCGCCGCGAATCGCGAAGGGACAAAGCGGGTGAATCATGCCGTTGTATAACGCAGTGGGATTTTGCAGATCATGCGGCGGAAGCAATTCGAGAGGATAGGTAGGCATCTTCGGCGTGTTCGTGTTATCGAGCATGGACCGACGCGCGGCGGCCATCCATTGTTCAGTTTCAACGAGCGTTTGTTCCATCCGCTGCCGATGAAGAACCGAGCGCGCATCAGCCAATTGCACGAGTTCGTATTCGTGCTGCAGCGCTGGCACTTCGGCGAAACCTTCTGGCGGGGTCCACGATTCGATTCGGGTCCCGCCCCACGTTGCATCAATGAGTCCGACCGTTACACCAAGCTGTTTGTGAAGCTCGCGGCCGAAATAATACGCCGCGGCCGAAAATCCGCTCCAACCGCCTTCGGCAACCGTTTTGGGAGAACATAATTTCCAGGTGCCCTCACTCGTTGATTCGGTAGTGTCCGATTGGGGTTCCGGCGTCCATTTGTTCGGCACCATCAGCAAGCGAATTCCAGGGTAATCGGCTAAGGCAATTTCCTCTTTGGCATCATTGCACATACCGATTCCCATTTCCATGTTTGACTGGCCTGAGCATAACCAAACTTCGCCAATCATGACGTCATCGAATTGGACATCGCTCGAACCGCTGATGGTCAAAGTGAATGGCCCGCCTGCTTTCATGGCCGGCAATACGACTTTCCATTCTCCATTCGCGTTTGCTTGTGCCTCGGCGCTCGCGGTTCCGAGTTGGATTTTGATAGTTTCATTTGGGTTCGCCCAACCCCAGATTACGAGCGGCTTGTCCTGCTGCATGACCATGTGGCGGTTGAAGACTTTGGGAAGCCGAACTTCGGCCCGAGCTTGCTGTTCTAAACCAGACAAGCAGGCTACAACGAGAGATGTCCATAGGAGAGTGCGAGCAGGATTGTTGATTTGCATAGGATGGCTTGTAATGGCCTCATATTCAGGTCCCAGCCTGTTCCGTCAAGGATTTGAAACAAAAGGAGATTAAGGAAGCCGAAAATCCCGCTACCAATCACTTTTCAATGTTTAGGCGACGCAGCGAAATCATCGTCCTTGCTCAGTAAATTGCAAAATCGTTTCGCCCTTTCCGAAACGACAGGGCCTGGCCGCACGATTTGAGCGGGCGCATTCCATAGCACGTAAAATTCGAAATCGGTCGGCGCACGATGAAAGGTGCGCTCGAAATCCGCGCAACGCTTTTTCATAGCTTCTTTTGCGACGTGTAAAGCCTCCTTCGGATTTTCCCAATTCGCCTTCTCAGGAGCAAAAGAGTCCCAAACGTTCGGAAGTATTTGATATCGCGAAATTTCACCCATGCGTCCGACTGCTTTATCGTTGTCGCCCGACTCAATCTGCGACAAAGCGCTCCAGCGATCCATCGCCATGCTTCCAAGGCACGTGCAAAAAATCACAGCAAAAACCGAGAAAGAGGTTTTCGACTTCATGTGGTTTAAGAGGCGAGCAGATACCATGCCCCGACCAGCGCATGGCCGCAGTCCTGGGACCCCACCCCGATTTCGCAAGGAATCACAAATAAACGCGAGTATAACCCATTTATGAGTCTCTTGACACGAACTTTCGGATGCCGCGATACAAACCGACTGTTCAATCAAAATTCGAGGCTGCGCAAGCAGTTTGCGCGCGATTGGTCAGTAGTGTAAGACACGTGCCGATGACTTCAGGGACGGATTTGTGGACGGTCGTGCACCACGTTTGGCATATCGGAGTGGCCGGACTGGCGGTGCTGCTTTCGATTATCGCCTCAGCTCACGCCGTGCTTTACAAACGAGATTCGCGCGCGGCAATTGCGTGGGTAGGTTTCGTCTGGCTGGTGCCGATTGTTGGAGCGGTTTTGTACCTCATTTTCGGAATTAATCGGTTGCGCAGGCAGGCAACCATCCTGCGAAGTGACCTTGAACGCTATCGGGCGCATTCGTTGGCCGAGTGTCCTCCGGAGGAATTGCACCGGCACCTGCCCGGACATACAGGACATTTGCACATGCTGGCGCGAGTGGTCGGGGAAGTCGTACGCAGGCCGTTGCTGCCGGGGAATCGCGTCGAGCCACTGATCAATGGCGACGAAGCATTTCCCGCGATGCTGGAGGCCATTCGAAATGCAAAACAGACGGTTTCGTTCCTCACGTATATTTTTGACCGCGACGAAATCGGATTGGCATTCGCGCAGGCTTTTGGGGAAGCCACCCGGCGGGGGGTCGAAGTACGAGTGCTTATTGATGCAGCAGGCACACGTTATTCCATGCCGACGATTCTGCGCGCGTTGCGCCGCGAGCGCGTGCGTTACGCGCGATTCCTGCCCGCGTTCGCATTGTGGCGCATGATGTCGATGAATCTCAGGACCCATCGAAAAATTCTCGTCGCTGATGGGCGGCTCGCCTTCACCGGCGGAATCAATATCCGAGCGGGCCACTGTCTGAAGAGAAAACCACGGAAGCCAGTACAGGACATTCATTTTAAGATTGAAGGACCGGTTGTGGCGCAATTGCAGGAGGCGTTCGCAGACGATTGGCGTTTCACAACAGGAGAGGCTTTGCGGGGCGAAGCCTGGTTTCCACAACTCGAAAGAGTCGGGCCTGTACTCGCGAGAGGCGTCACGGATGGACCCGACGAAGATTTTGAAAAGCTGCGGTGGACCTTGATGGGCGCCCTTTCCATTGCGCGGCATTCCGTGCGAATTGTAACGCCGTATTTCTTGCCCGATCCTTCGGTGACTTCCGCTTTGAATCTGGCCGCGCTGCGAGGAGTCGAAGTGGACATTGTTCTGCCGTCCCGGAGCAATCTCTTTTTCGTGCAGTGGGCTTCGCGGGCGATGTGGTGGCAATTATTGGAACATCGGTGCCGAATCTGGCTGACGCCGCCGCCATTCGATCATTCCAAGCTGATGATTGTGGATGGTTGTTGGGTTTTGCTTGGGTCGGCAAATTGGGATCCGCGAAGTCTGCGACTGAATTTTGAGTTCAACGTCGAATGCTACGATGTCGAGCTCGCCCAGCGATTGGAGAAGCTCATAGGAACCAAAATCGCTGCCGCCCATCAAGTGACACTTAAGGAAGTTGACAGTCGCCGGATACCGGCGCGCCTGCGGGACGGCGTGGCGAGATTGTTGACGCCGTATTTGTGACCCCGAAGAAAGGGAGAGCGTTGACGAGTCATCCACGAAGTTGTTTCAACAAATCACTCATCGCATCTATCCACTCTTTTAGGGGAAACGGCGAAAATATTCCGAAGATAACCAGGATAATATCGTTACCAACGAAACTAAGTCACCAATACTGATGAACTTGTTCTCTCACGCGCCCTTCATAGATTGCGCGTATTTTATCCATTGTTTCGCGCGGAATTGGCGGCAAATCTGCGGCAGCGGCGTTTTCTTCCGCTTGCGAGGCGCGTTTGGCGCCGGGAATGGCGCAGGTCACCGCGGGGAACGTGAGTATCCATCCCAATGCCATTTGCGCAAGAGTTGCGCCCTTCGGAACAAGCGGCCGCAGCATTTCAACGGCTTCCAGCCCTCGCTCGTAATCCACTCCCGAAAAAGTTTCGCCACGATCGAAGGATTCGCCACGTCGATTGAATGCTCGGTGGTCGGTTGCTTCGAACGTGCTTGAGCGAGTCAGTTTGCCGCTCAACAGGCCGGAGGAGAGGGGCAACCGGGCCAAAATTCCGACGCGCTTGCGTTGCGCTTCGCCAAAGAAAAGATCAGCCGGCCGCTGGCGAAACATATTGAATATGATTTGCACGGATTGCACGCCGGGGAACTCAATTGCCTTGAGTGCCTCTTCGACTTTTTCGACGCTGACACCGTAATAGCGCAACTTGCCCGCTTTGACGAAGTCGTCGAGCATACTGAAAACTTCGGGCATATAGTAAACATCGGTCGGCGGACAATGTAATTGGAGGAGATCAATGGCGTCGGTTTCGAGATTCTTGAGACTGCGGTCAACGAATGAGGTGAGATTTTCGCGGCTGTAGCCGCGCGCCTCCTGCTTCGGGAGCCGGCGTCCCGCTTTGGTTGCGATATAAAATTTTTCTTTACGCTCCTTGCGGAGTTGCGCCAGCAGGCGTTCGCTTCGGCCATCGCCGTAAACGTCAGCGGTATCGAAGAAATTCACGCCGAGATCGAGCGAGCGATGTAGCGCCGCGAGGGATTCCTTGTCTTCGACGCTGCCCCAGGCGCCGCCGATGGCCCAGGCGCCGAAACTGATGGTTGAAACCTTGTAGCCGGTTCTGCCAAGTTCGCGATATTCCATGCCGCCAAGCTTGACCAAATCCCGGTTCATTGAAACAATTTATTTATTGAACTTTCTTAAGGAACTATGGTTGTAATCCCGTCAAAGATGGGCCGGCTTAATCAGCGGGCGCTGCTGGATCGGCTGCAAATAATGGGGACGGCGTCGCGCGCAAGTCTCGCGAAATCAATCGGATTAAGCCAGCCGACGGCCGGGAAAATAGTGGATCAATTGATCGAAATGGGAGTCGTCGAAGAAGTGGACGTGTCCGGGCGCGACCTGGAAAATGGAGAGTCGAGGTCGGGCCGCCGCGCGGGTCGCCCCGGCCGGATGCTCCGACTCAACCGAGCGCCGGTCCGCTTTCTGGCCATTCAAGTGGGAGTGAGCGAGACCAGCCTTGCGCCGTTGCCGCTGGGCGTTTCGGGAGAGGATAATTGGACGTTGCAAGTTCCCACTGGCGAATCGGCGAGGGCCTGGCAGAAGCAACTTGAAAAAGCGTCGGTGAAACTCAACCACAAGCAATTTTGGGGAGTGCTCGTCAGCGTCCCTGGCATTGTGGACGAAACCAATGGGCGAGTGCTTTTTTCGCCGAATCTGCATTGGACCGAAGGCGCTAACCTTACTGAGATTCTTCAATCCATTTGGAACGCGCCGGTCATCCTGATGCAGGAAGAACGGGCGCTGGCGCTTGGTCATCAAGCGGTCCATCCGGGCAGCGACGGTTTCTTACTGGTCGATTTTGGCGAGGGTGTTGGCGGCGCAATTGTAACCAGTGGCAAACTCTACACCAACCCTTTGCCGCTCAGCGCTGAACTGGGTCATACGCCGGTACGGGGCAACAAACGGCCATGCGGTTGCGGCGCAGTTGGGTGCCTGGAAACATTAATTTCGACGCGCGGGCTGCTTCAATCTTCAGCAGAAAATTACGGAACCAGCCAAAATACGTGGGCCTTGTTGGCCAGACAGATATCCGAAAAGGGTCTGATGCCCTGGCTGGTCGAGACTCTTGATGCCGCTGCGGCGATCATCGCTGGAGCACTGAATGTATTGGGGCTGCGCCGGGTCATTATCACGGGAAGTCTTGTGGATTTGCCGCCGGCGGTTCTCCGACAGGTTGCGGAGGCGGTTTCGCGCGGCGCACTTTGGGGACGCTTCGGGAAGGTTCATCTCGAAGGCGCTCCGAGAAGAAGAATTGCAGGGCTTGTATCTGTGGGAATCGATCGACTGGTCGTGCCGATGACCGATGCGGCGGGAACCAGGCAAGCCACGACCCGTCGCTAGCTGGCCCACGAGATTTCGGATTGGTTTGCAATTTAACCTCGCGGCGGGGGCGCAGCGCCCGAGCCAGGTCTGTTATCCCATCGAAAGTAGATCGATCGCGTTCGGTCATATTTAATTTTCTTGTGAACGAGAAGGACGGACTTAGATAAGAACACCAGCATTCCAGCCATTGCTCCCGATCTCATCTTCTTGCTCATTTTTTGCAATCGTCTCGATGGGTGTGGCGACGCTTCTGTTTCGAAGAACGTTGTCAGGCGGGCAACTGGTAATCAGTATCAAACCCCGTTATGCCTGCCGGTGTTTGGCTCCTAACTTCCTGGAGATGACGGCAATCATGTTTTGGAGCAAAATGAAAAGCAGCACCAGAACGCCGACGACAATCCTTGTCCACCAACTGTTAACATTTCTTTGAAACACGATTAGGGTTTGAATTAATCCGAGAATCAAAACGCCCATTAGCGTCCCGGCCATAAAACCCGAGCCACCGCTCAAAAGTGTTCCGCCAATCACCACCGCGGCAATGGCATCCAATTCGAGGCCAACACAGGAGGCTGGATTTCCCGACTGCGTGTAAAAGGTATAAACCACTCCCGCCAGCGCCGAACAGAAACCCGAGATGGTGTAGAGAAGCACTTTCGTCCGGCCTACCGGCAAGCCCATCAGTTTGGCCGAATGTTCATCACCGCCGACGGCGTACACGTATCGCCCGAACTTCGTGTAATGAGCAACCAGGACAGCGAGCAGGAAGACTACCAAATAGCAAGTCGCGGTAAATGGCCAACTCACGCTTGAATTCAACGGTAAGGAAAGTCCCTCAGTAACCAACCGCAAAAAGAATGGGTGTTTGATGCCCAACGATTGTGGATAGATGACAAATCCCAGGCCGCGGGCTAGAAACATTCCGGCCAGAGTCACCAGGAACGGAGGCAGTTCAAACCATTGGATAAGGCAACCCATCCCCGCGCCAAACAAAGCGCCAGCGAGTAGCGCCACGAAAATCGCCAGCATGGGATTCGTTCCGCTACCTACCATCCTTGCAATCAAGATGCTCGAAAACGCCACGACCGAACCGACCGACAAATCAATTCCGCCCGATAGAATCACCAGCGTCGCGCCAACCGCCGCAATTCCGAGAAACGCATTTTCGCCAAAAAGATCCACGGCGACGCGTAACGAAAAGAAATTCCGGTAAAGAATGCATCCAGCGGCGTACAACGCCAACAGGACACACGCCGTTGCCAATAGCGGAATGTATTTTGCGCTGATGCGGCTGCTCATGCTGGTTTCCTTTTGAACGGCGACATTAGCCGCTGCCGAAATGCTGGAGCCTGCATCAGGCACACTGCGATGATCGCCAGCGCTTTAGGGACCGGCGCGACATCAGCGCTGACATTCCGCATATACATCGTCGTCGTCAACGTTTGGATAAACAACGCTCCCACCACGGCGCCGGCGAGATAAAATCGGCCGCCCGTCAGCGATGTTCCGCCGACGACGACCGCTAGAATTGCGTCCAGTTCCAGGAATAATCCGGCGTGATTGGCGTCCGCGCATTTGATGTTCGATGCGGCGACCAGTCCGGCAAGTCCGGCGCACACTCCCGAAAACATGTAGACCAGGAACTTGATCCTGCCGGCATTGACACCGGAAAATGTGCTCGCCGTTGCATTGTCCCCAACCGATTCTATGAAAAGTCCCAGAGCGGTTTTGCGGGTTAACAATACCGTGATGCCGAGCATTCCCAGGGCGAGTACAATGGGAAATGGCAGCGCGAGAAAATGCCCGTTGCCGATAAAAGTCAGGCCGGGGTTGGTGAATGTGATGATTTGGCCGTCAGTAATTAATTGCGCTATGCCGCGGCCAGCAACCATCAAAATCAGCGTGGCGACGATCGGTTGGACCCGAAATACCGTCACGAGCAATCCGTTCCAACAACCGCACACGGCAGCGACGAGAAGAGTCCCGGCAATGACGGCGGCCAGCGGAAAATGAGGCATGTTGATCAACTGCGCTGCGATTGCCCCGGCAATTGCCATTACCGCGCCGACTGACAGATCCACGCCGCTCGTCGCAATCACAAGGGCCATGCCAAGTGAAAGCAAAATTACTTTGGAACCGTGATTGAGAATGTCGATGAGTGTTCCGTAAAGATAGCCTTCGCGGAATTCGACGTGGAAAAAGCCTTGTGTGAAAAGTAGGTTGTAGAGCAGCAGCAACGCCAATCCGGCCACCGGCCAGACGAGGCTGACCCACCATGCGGTTTTGCCGCCGCCCGGAACGCGTTCACGAGCCATGGGCATGTCCTGCAATGGTATGCATGATCGCCTCCTCGCTGATTTGGGAGCCGACAAGTTCGCCAGCCTTGGCCCGGTCCCGCAAGACCACCACTTTTTGGCAGCCGCGCACGACTTCTTCCAATTCCGAACTGATGAACAGAATTGCCATTCCTTTTGCGCGCAGCGATTGAATCAGTTTCTCGATTTCCGCCTTGGCGCCGACGTCGATTCCGCGTGTTGGCTCATCGAGAATCAATAGTCGCGGCTGCATCACGAGCCAGCGGGCCAGTAAGACCTTTTGTTGATTCCCGCCGCTCAAGTTCATCACCGGTTGCTCAGGGCCGGTCGTGCTGATGCCCAGCAATTGAATAAACTCTTCCGCGATGTCGATTTGCTGCTTGTGCGGCAATGTCCGAGCTGCGCCCTGCCTGGCCTGCAAGGCAAGGATGATATTTTCGCGAACCGAAAGGTGCGGAATGATTCCTTCGAGCTTTCGATTCTCAGGGGTGAAAGCAAACCCGTTTCGAATGGCTTCGCGCGCCGACTTGAAGCGAACACGTTCTCCCCCTACCAGCATCTCTCCGCTTTTCGCTTCGTCCACGCCGAAAATCAGGCGAGCCGTCTCGGTCCGCCCCGATCCCAGCAATCCCGCCAGACCAACGACTTCGCCTTTTGAAATCGCCATGTCCAATGGCGCAATCCAGCCCGGACGTCCGAACTGGCGCAGTTCCAGCAACACTTCCTGCTTTTCTGATGCTTGCGCCTGCTTCGCTTCAGCTTCAACCTTTTGCATTTGGACAAGCGCCCGGCCAATCATTTTACTGACCAAATCCACACGCGGCAGTTTCGAAGTCTCGAATTCGCCGACCAACCGCCCATCCCGCAGCACTGTAATCCGATCCGAAATCGCATACACCTGCTCGATGAAATGTGTCACAATCACAACGCCTATGCCGGTCGCGCGCAATTTGCGAATGACGTTGAACAATTCGGCGACCTCTTTTTCGTCCAGACTGGACGTGGGTTCATCAAGAATGAGCAGCTTCGCCGAAACGTCGAGTGCCCGCGCAATCGCGACAAGTTGCTGGACCGCGATTGAATAAGACGACAGCGGTTGAGACACATCAATTTTCAAATCCACGCGCTCGAGGGCCGCGCGCGCGCGTTCGGCCATAGCGCGCCAGCGGATGAGGCCAAATCGTGTCGGTTGCCGGCCAAGACAAATATTCTCTGCGACCGACAGGTATGGAATAAGGTTAACCTCCTGATAAACGGTGCTGATTCCCGCAGCTTCAGCTTCTTTGGGCGACCGCGCGTCTATCTCCGCTCCATCGAGTCGAACCATCCCGCCGTCCCGCCCATAAACGCCCGTTAAAACTTTAATCAACGTGCTTTTACCTGCGCCATTTTCGCCCATGAGCGCATGCACTTCACCACGCCGAACGGCGAAATCCACTTCCTCGAGCGCTCGAACGCCGGGAAAGCTTTTCGACAACTTGCGGATTTCGAGCAGCGCGGTGGTTTCGTTGCCCATGCGTCGTTAGATCCGTAGCCAATCAATTTAACCACAGATGAACACAGATAAAGAAAAGGGAGCAGAAGCTTTCCTGCCTCTGAGGCCAGATGTTTCTACACTGAGCGAGTTTGGTGTTGAAGTCGTAATTCCCATCTGTGTTTATATGTGTTCATCTGTGGTTGATTACTTGTCTTAACTTCGCAGTTGTGGTTTAATACTTCCGCTTCGGCAATTCGTCCGCAGCTTGCGATTGCTCGAAAACGCCCTCTTCCACGACCGTCCGCTTCTTCAATTCCTTTTTGGCCATGATTGCTTCCACGGCGTCAAATAATTGTGGACCAATGAGTGGGTTGCATTCGACGGTGCAATTCAATTTGCCGGCGTCCATTGCTTCAAAGGCTCCGCGAACTCCGTCAATCGATACGATCAAAATATCCTTGCCCGGTTTGACTCCGGCTTCCTCCATCGCTTGAATCGCGCCGAGGGCCATGTCGTCGTTATGGGCAAAAAGTGCGTTGATTTGTTTCGCTTCCGGACTTTTCAAAAATGACTCCATTACTTCTTTCCCTTTTGCGCGGGTGAAGTCGCCGCTCTGTGATTTGATGATTTTCATTTCCGGGGACTTCGCCATTACTTCCTCAAATCCCTTTTTCCGGTCGATCGCTGGCGCAGATCCGGGCGTTCCCACTAATTCTGCAATCATTGCCTTGCCTCCGGTTGCTTTCGCCAGCCATTTCGCCGCTCGCCGGCCCTCCTCAATGAAATCCGCTCCGATGAATGTGACGTAGAGTGAGTTGTCGGACACATCTACGGCTCGGTCAGAAAGAATCACCGGAATTTTGGCTTTCTTGATGTCTTGCAGCACGGGCTCCCAGCCGGTTTCTACGACTGGCGAAAATGCGATAACGTCCACCCCTTGTGCGATGAACGATTTCAACGCCTTGATTTGATTTTCCTGTTTTTGCTGCGCATCCGAAAATACAAGCTCTACGCCCCGTTTCGCTGCTTCGGACTTAATCGACTCTGTATTCGCGGTTCGCCATCCGCTTTCGGCGCCTATCTGCGAGAATCCAACGACAATCTTCTTCTTGCCGCCAGGTTCCAATGATTTTTCGCCTTCGGCGCTCTTTTTGCCACAGGAAGAAAGAAATCCACAACTCAAAGCCAACGCGACTAAAAGAAAATCTTTGCGAATATCTCGCATCATTCTGCAGGGGGTATTCATAGGTTATTTAGTTAACATACTTAGGCATTTCAATTTCGTTGCACAACCAAAAACGAAAGCCGGAATGAGGTCCGGCAGCCTTAGCGAAACGCCGGTTGCCGCACGATTGGGGAGAGTGGTTGGGCGCGGTGTCCCAACCGCACCCTACCGTTGCCAAGGAACGGGCGACCTCGCAATCTCATCTTTTCGGTTGTGGCGTATTCAAATCAAACAAGTCTTGCTCCACCATCGTACGCTTAACTTTTTCTTGCATCCATTTGGTCAAATCATTGATTTTTCCCAACTCATCCTCTGGCAAACTGATGGCTCCGAGCTTCCCAAGTTCTCGATTTCCCTTTGGGGCACTCGTGCCGTCTCGCACAAAAACCGGGCACCAACCAGACTTCAGCGCTTCGCTCGCTCCTGCCCATGTGCCCCCGGTCTGATAATCGCTGCTCACCACCATGGCGTAGTCTGCCAGCCCATAAATCACTTTATTGCGCCCCATCGCGGCCCCGACCGAAAACCCGGCCGTTGGAGAATAGGGAGTCAGCAATGCCAGCCGGCCATCAATCACAAATTCGCGCACGTCGCCTTTGCGTATCGTCGCTTCCAGGCTGTCTGCCAGCGCGCCAATCGCAAAACCTTGTGCGGCCAACGCGCCCTCCATCGCCAGCCGATCGGTCCCGCGTGCGCCACCCGAAATCACTGGCAAACCAGATTCCGCAATTTTGCGCCCGGCCTCCCTGGCAAATAGTGTGCCCGCTTCATCAATGTTGCGCGAACCAATCACCGCTACTCCGCCACGAGTGATCAACTGAATTTCGCCAGCGCCGAATAAGACGGTCGGCGCTTGATGCTTCAATGTCTCTCTCAACTTCGTCGGATAGAGAGCATCCATTCGCGTCACAGCCCACATGCCGCGCGAGAAAATATTTTCCAATTCCAACGCCATGCGCCCCGCGCGTTCCAGGAGCCGCACGATTCTATTCGCATCCGCGGTTGAAATTGAGAGCGTCTTGGCGATTTGCTCCGCAGTTCGTCCTTGCAACTCGGCCGGTCGTTTCCAAGGCGACTGCTGTATTTGCTTCTCGATCTTGTTCCATTCCGCGAGAGTGAATGGCCCTCCGTCCAATCGGTCGTCAGTCAAAGCGAAGGGCGAACAGAGCGCCAGCAGCGCCTGTCCGTCATCGCTCAAATATTCACGCACATCCATAAGCCAGACAGAGCTTTCCTTCACCCGCCGCGCAGCGATGCTTTTGCAAGCGCGAACGGATACACAGGTCCGCTGCCATGTTGGCGCAATAATACTGCGGCCCATGTCTGCGTCCATCTTGAATCCACGACATCATCCACTAACAGAACCGGTCCCGGCGGAATCTTTGAACCTTTCAGTGCATTCGGCACGGGCACGACATCAAATGCCCTCAACAAATTTCGAACCTGCATGGCGCTGTTCTGCATTTCTTTCTGCGCCGTCGTTTGCCCGCGCTTCCGCAAAACGGCAAAAAACGGCAGCCCTAAAACAGCCGCCAGTCGTTCCGCAAATTCCCGTACCAATTCTGAATGTCGCTGTGACGGTATCGCCGTGACCCATTCCGGCGCGGGCAGCGGCTTCCATTTCTTTTGAATTAACTCTGCGGACGCATTGACCAACGTATCGCTGAAGCTGCCAATCTCATATTTGCTGCGCGCGACGGCTTCGCCCCAGCCTGCATCGCCATAAACGCAAAGCGCGCGGCCTTCCGCGGCACACAATGCCTTCGGCATCATCGCTTTTGGTTTCCCACTTTCGAATCGCTCGACTGCTGCCGGCCAGGCTTTTGCGATCTCTTCCACCACCGGTTTGGGCCATTTGAGCCGCGGCTCCAGGATCAAAGCATCGCTTCTAAGAAAATTGACCGCTGCCTGAACCAATTCTTGCGGTGGAGAATTTCGCTGCGTCTTACCGGTGCAATTCATGCACTTGCCGCAAGGCGCAGCGGTTGAATCGTCCAGAGCCCGGCTCAAAAACTCCATCAGGCAGCCAGCGTGCTCAACGTATTCTTTTATTTGCGCCAGTTCATCGAGGCGATGCTGCGTAACCCGCTCCATGCGCGGAATATCGGGTCGCCAACGATTGGCAGTGCGCAAATATTTGCTTTCGTCACGCTCGACCGCTCCATCCACTTCAAGCAGCTTCAGCGCCTTCTCCAGAGTCGCATAAGAATAATTCAATTCACCGCTCAACTCCTCGACCGTCATTCCGTTGCTCTTGCCCAGCTCGCGCACGACGTCTTCCAAAACTTTCGCCGGCGGAAATGCCGTGCGAATGAAGTAATCCTGAATCTCGTCGTCCTCGCGTCCGCTCAACAGCACGCCGAAAGCCGAATCGACAGCGCGACCGGCTCGCCCGACCTGTTGATAATAGGCTACGACCGAACCGGGGCGTTGAAAATGAATGACAAATCCTAAATCCGGTTTGTCGAAACCCATTCCCAGCGCCACGGTCGCAACGAGCGCTTTCACATCATTTCCCAACAACAAACGCTCAGCCCCAATCCGTTCGCCGCCATCGAGATCGGCATGATACGCCCGCGCCACAATCCCTTGCTCCTTCAAAAAAGCGGCCACACGCCTCGCGTCCTGGATTGTCAACGTGTAGATAATTCCATTGCCGTGCAGCTTGGGCAGAAAATGCGCCAGCCATGCCATGCGCTCGGCCTGCTCATCCAGTTTGATGTTGAACAATTTCAAGGAACGCCGCACCAGCGCTCCGCGAAGATTGTGCAGCTTCGGGATTTGCGTTTCGATATCCTTCACGACGCGATCATTTGCCGTGGCGGTCGTGCAAAGCACCGGCACCCCTGCCGGAAGCAATCGCAAAATGCGCACAATCCTTCGGTAATCCGGCCGGAAATCATGTCCCCAATCGGAGATGCAATGAGCTTCATCCACGACGAACATGCCGATCTTTCCCTGAACCAAAGGCAACAGTTCATGGACAAATTTCTGATTCGCCAATCGCTCCGGCGAGATCAGCAGCACGTCAACTTCGTTCGATTCCAGCGCCCTTCGAACTTCCTCCCATTCATGCACGTTCTCGCTGTGAATTGTCGTCGCCCGGATTCCCAATTTCTCTGCGGCGAGAACCTGGTTGCGCATCAATGCCAGCAACGGACTGATGAGCAGCGCCGGCCCCGCGCCAGCGTCCCGCAAAATCTTTGCGGCCAGGAAATACACCACGCTCTTGCCCCAGCCAGTGCGTTGCACCACCAGAACACGCCGCTGTTGATTGGCAATGAGATCGATCGCCTCCCATTGGCCGTCGCGAAATTCCGCCGCCGGACCCAGCATCTGCCGCAAAAGGACAAGGGCCGATTGCCGGTCAGAATAGCGCGTCGCCATCACGCGATTCCTTTCACCTGAAAACCATGCTTCTGTGCGATTTTCGCCGCAGTCTCAAAATCAATCAGGTCTTCCGCATGTTTCAAGATTTTCAGTTCCATCAACTCGGCGACGAGTTTGAATGGCTTTAACTTCATTGCCTCCGCCATCTCTCTCACCTCGATGTAGCCCGAGACGTATATAGTCTTATCTTCGCCTCCCGGCTCCAGCAAATCCCTCGCCGTCAGTTTGGGAGGCCTCGGTGGCGGATCAGGCGGCCCGCCCAAAAATGCCGGCAGAGGCTCGGCTGCCTTTCGGGTGACGGCGTAAATTCAAACCCACTCACAACGCCTTCTCTGTCTCAAAGCAGCTTAAATGTTGCAAGTTCGAACACGCGGCGGGCGCATCTGGCGACAATTGCTATGTGGAGTACGCCGGCTGCGCCACGGACCGACCGCGACTGAATTCGAAATCCCGAGTTTCAAATTCCACATCAATCTCGTCGGCGAACTTAATGTTCGCAACGCCCTCGCCTCGTTGCTTGCGCCGAACACTGCGGCTCTCCTTAGCCCTGCTTTTCACCCCGAAAGCTTTCGGGGTAGCGGGGTGTGCAACCGACCACCGCTGAAATCTAACTGTTTTAACAGTTTTCCAAGTAACCTCGGGCGATCTGCGCGATCTGGAATCCACCCTGGGATTTCATCGCCATTTCACACTCACGTTTCGTCGTCTGAAATCAATCCCCGGCATCTTTTTTGGCGGATATGGGGTAAGCACCCCATAGACAATTGGAGCCGCCATGTGATGGAATCAGCCCAAGCACAAAGGTTTTAGAAAGCACGGAGTAGTTCGTTTCAAAAAATTGGAAAGTATGCCGTTGAAGAAGGAATAATCGAAAAATTGGAGGTACGCTCAGTGGGACGCAAGTATTTCAGGGCGACACAACCTACTTCATCTCCGCGCCAGTTTATTGCAATGGGCCGGTTACCATCGAGGGAGGAGCTGTGTTCAAGTATCCGAACTCGACTGGACCGAATGCAACGACAGCTTTTCTTCAATTGAACAACACGCTGACCTGCAAGACCGTACAGTATCACCCAGCGATATTCACGGCGGGCGACGATGATCGTTTTGGTGTGACTCTTTTCGGTATCTGGGGTAATTACAGCGCCGATCCGAGCTCGGCTGCTTATGCGAATCCTGCAATCGCGATGGGAAATTTCCTGACTCTTAGCAATTGTCGTTTCTTTTACGCAAACGTGGCGATCTCCTGCTCCGGCGTGGTTACAGTCGAGCATTCACAGTTTTGTTCCTGCGTCCAGGGAATTTCAATAGTTGGACATAGCGGAGGGTGTGGTTCTGGATCCTCGGCTTTACAAGCGACCCTCAACAATTGCCTTATGGCCGGCGTCGCTTACCCTCTGGAATTTACCATATCGGGAGGTTCAGGTACTTTGCCCGTTTTACTAATACATTGCACGATTGACAGCGCGACTTATCTCAAGGGCCCCGGTACCGGCTGTTACGTAACATTCGCTGCCACGAATTCAATTTTTGCCAATGTCGGCGGCCTGTCCCAGGATACTGGGGGTATTGTCTCAATTACAGGCGACTACAATGGTTTCTACGATACTCCGTTTCAATTCGGAGTTCATCACCCTGTCTCCCCCACTGCTCCATTCCAAAGTTCCGACGCAGGGTACTACTATTTGAATAGCACTAGCGGTTTTCAAAATGCCGGAAACGCTAGCATTTCGTCCACACTTTTGAATTCGTTAAAAACCAGAAGCACTCACCCGCCAATCGCGCTGCCTACCTGGATGGAACTCACAGGCGAGTTAACGCTTTTCCCACAAATTCCGAGGTATATCAGCGGCGCACCAGACCTCGGTTATCATTACGACGTATTAGATTTTACCGTCGCCGGCCTGACCGTCGAGGGTGGAACGGTAACGGTACTGCCCGGCACGGCTGTCGGCCTGCGGAATGATGCTAGATTTTGGCTGCCTGGAAGTTTCCCTAACTATTGGCGCTGGTATATCGGTTTTGATCTGTGGGAAGGTTCCACCCTCGTCAGCCGAGGGACTCCGAACAAGCCGAATGTCTTTGCTGCCGATACAATGGTGCAGGAGGCGCCTATGCTCCCTGATTTTCCATTCCAGTACAGCACCGTTGCATTTCAGCCCGATTATTTGGATACCGGACTTGGCGAACCGCCAGTGCTGGACGTTCGTTTTTCGAATTCGTACCTTGGCGCTGGGGATTATCACTTATATGCAGGACTAAACGAGTATGAACTTGTAAATGAGATCTCGGATGACTGCTCAATGTATTGGTCAGCACGGGACTGTAATTTTGTCGGTGGAAGAATAACGCTTGGGAGTCTACGTACCACGTATGATCCGGCTACAAGCACATCCAGCCCGGACATTCCAAATGCCGTGGGCTCGGTCTCCTGGATAAACAACCTGTTTGATCGCGTGTGGATGGATGTTGAGCCTGCCTCTTGGTGGGTGAATCCGCCGGCTGTGATGTCGCTTTCGCTGGAGGCGTATAATAATCTTTTTCATGGGGGACGGCTTCGGCTCCTGCCACTTACGTCCTCCCGAAACTGGTCGTTCAGAGACAATCTTTTCGACAAAGTCGTCTTCGAGCAGGATACGGACTGGCCTCTGGATCATGATCACAATGGCTACTGGCCATGCACCACAGGGGAATTGGCCCAAATACCGCCGGATCCAAATGGCCAGGGGGCCAACAGCGCTACGCTGCTTGCGAGCACTGGTGGAAATACCGATCCTTCATCCGACAAGACGCTGACTGTGGCACCAGCCTATCAAACCGGTCCATTGGGGAGTTTCTATCTGAGCTCGACACTGACCCCTGCTCTTTTCAATAGCGGTAGCCGATCACCCGGCGATGCTGGCCTCTACCACTACACTTCTCGCACTGATCAAACCAAAGATGCCGATCAGACGGCGGTCAACATCGGCTTTCATTATATTGCGACTCTCAATTCTTCGAGCACCAGTCCAAAGGATTCTGATACTGACGGTCCTGATGGAATTCCCGACTACGTGGAGGATGCAAATGGCAACGGGCAATGGGATTCCGGCCTTGAAACGGATTGGACAAAGTCGCATACTGATACGGATCCCAACACTGGAACGCCAATTGCAGATTCGGTGAATGCGATTTTTGATGACGTTGATTTGGACGGCGATGGGATGGTGGGGAGGGTCGAGAAAGCGCTCGGCAAGAACCCGCTTTTAGCGGACAATCCGTTGGCACCGACGCAAGTGACTACCGGCGAAGAGCCGGACGTTTGCACCTTCGGAGTCGGTATCAATTTCGATGCTCTCAGCGCTTTTGGCAATCTTCAGCTCCTCGTTGATGGCAGCGCAGCTTCATTTCAAGAATGCGATCGAGCTGAGAGTGCGTCATGCCTCCTTGCATGGAACACAACTTTTGACTGGCCCGGCCGGCATATTCTCCAGAGCCATTTGCTATTGAATGGCCAGACGCGCAAAGGTTCCGTCCCAGACCGGAAGATACTTTCGGCAGTTGGTCCACTAATTTCATTTGAGGCAAGTAATGTCGTCAAATTCAACCCATTTTACGCAGAGTATCACGATGGTGTAGCAGTGCTTTATGCTGACCTACCTGAACTCGACGCGTCCTACTACATTGAATTACGTACACCTGCCGGAACACCTATTAGAACGATTTCTAACTCAACCTCTACCGGCAAAATCAGAGAAACATGGACCCTCGCGGACGACAATTACACAGGGGACGCGACCGCGATTTTCAACGTCACTCTAACGGATTCAGGTGTCGCTGCCAGTCATAATCTGCACCTAACTGACAGTCAGGTTGTTCTTGACGGCACGTTTGACATTGCCTACGCATGGAATGATGGTGTACAAGCCAATGGAGTCACGCGGGATTGCGTCCAGCACGGCGTTGTTGATGTCTTGCTCACCCCAGGCTGGGCCGGAGGCAGTGACAACTATTATAACTCCGACTACAACGATTTCAGTTGGTCAGGAGGATCGGGTTCGCCAGGATGGCTCGAAAGTAACTCGCAAGTCACAGAACTCCTCAACAATTTGGCAATTACATTCACGCGAAACTTCCATTTTGACGGTCATGGATCCCAAACAGGCGTTGGGGACGACGATATGGTCACAATGTCTAGTGGAGCAGTTAGCTCCGCACTTCAGAACGCTTGGGGCCCCCGTGTCGGTCTAATCCGCCATCACCCGTACCGCTTCGTCTTCCTAAATGCCTGTAATACTGCTGATACGGCTGACTGGGCGTATACCTTTGGAATTTATACTTCCCTAGGTCCGGATGACATCAGTGACTGGCCGTTAGGAGTTCAAGCATTTCTGGGTTGGTTCGGGAAGCCTCGTGCCCCTACAACGGATCAAGAGTGGAGAGATATGGGGGATACATATGCCGTCTTTTACGGCGCATGGATGCAGGGCTTTAGCCTCACCGAGTGCATCTCAATCGCGTCCCGCAAACACCCGCCAGCGCCGTTTGACGTCGTAACATTAGATTTTCCACTGGGAATCAAATACACTCTTCTCCAGCAGATCTTTTCCGACTACCCAAACCTAATGCCAAATAATTTTCATCCCGTGATTTATGGGTATCCCTGGATTAAAAGATCAGGTTATGAGCTCCCACCTTGAGCGCATTAGCCGCCTATTTGGACAACCGAGATCGATATGCGTATGCTGGATTCTCGTGGTAGTGCTAGCCAGATTACCGATAACCTCTATCGGTCAGCGCGCTGGCATTTCTCGGCATGGCTCTAACAATCTCCAAAACTTAAATTACCCGGGCCAGGCAAGTCAAATAACGGCAGCCTACCGGAAGGAAGTCGAGCGGGTGCTGGCTGAAGAAGCCAATCGCGTCGCCGAAGAGCTTTGCCTGCTAGAAGATTTACCTATAACTGAATCAAACATAGTGACGCTATACGTCACACCCCCGAAACTTGTAGGAGCCGCCCTTGGCATTGGAAATATCACTACACGGCACTACACTTACTTTATGTCTGTGGGGAACAAGTTTTCCTTCTTGGTCGGAACCCATTTGGAAGAGGAGTACCAGGCGTTAAGAAAGCAGTACCTCTGGCCTCGGAGCCGGATGGACACAAGTGCAGCCTATATCGGCTCGCGACACAGTGGCTTTCTTCAGCCTCCATTGATGTGGAGGCGTTAAACAAGGACTGTAGAGTTTCGGTGCGAGCTTGGACAGTTGGAGGAAAGGATGGCGAGTACTTCGTGCCTGTATACTGGGTCTCTTGGGGAAAGGATGGGGAAGCGATAGCGTCAATCGAGTTTTTCGAACCCACAAAAACCATTCGGCAAATGCATGTCGAGAGATCCGAGTATATTCATAGAAAACCACTTTTCGTTCAGAACGCGGAGAAGCTATTATCATCGACGAACTTTCAAGAAAAGACAGGGCCTTCGAGATGAGGCCCTTGCCAAATTCGACTATGCTAGCGGCAAACCGCAAGTGCGGTGTGCTCATTTTTCTTCTGACAACCATACTTGGATGCGGCGACCAACGGTCAGAAATTTCGTCTCCAACCGAATCCGTAGCCGAAATAAATAGCGCTTTTGCGTTAGATCTTTATTCGCGGCTGAAGGAAAATGAAGGCAATGTGCTGTTCTCGCCGCTGAACGTCTCTGAATCATTTGGGATCCTCTATCTTGGTGCGCGGAACGTGACTGAACGCGAGTTGGCGACGACATTTCATTTCAACCTGCCGCAGGAAGAACTTCGCGGTGTTTTCGCAGCGCTTACATCCCGGATGGGGAAGTTTGGGCAAAGAGAGGATATTACTCTCACTTTCGCGAACTCGATCTGGTGCGACCGGAATTACGTGCTAAAGAAGGATTTCCTGAGCGCGCTAACAGCATCTTTTCAAGCGGAAGCATACGCTGTGGAATTCGACGGCCCCCCAGAGGCAGCGTGTAATGAAATAAATGCTTGGGTTAGCAAAAAAACAAACCGAAAAATCCGGCAGTCGCTTATGCCATCCCAGATTGGTGCTAATACCCGTATGGTTCTTTGCAGCGCCATTTACTTTAACGGACATTGGGCTGTTCAGTTCGATCCCAAAGATACACGAACTCAACAATTCTTCGTCGCTGCCCAGCAACCTGTGACCATCCCAATGATGCACCAGAAGTCTAGCTTCAAAACAGCCCACGTCGATCATTTCAAACTGCTGGAGTTGCCATACGTTGGAAATGATCTATCGATGATCATCCTTCTTCCAGACACATACAACGGCTTATCGTCTCTGGAATCCAAATTCCAGACTAACAACGTCCGCGATTGGCTATCGCAGCTCGACCAGAACCCTAAGCAAAACACGATTGTATGGCTTCCGCGTTTTAGAATAACCCAGAATATCGATCTCGCGAACGAACTTGTGGCTATGGGAGCGCCGTCGATCTTCTCCGCCAAGGACGCAGATTTGTCCGGAATCGCTAAAGAGCCTGGATTATGTGTCTCCGGCGTAATTCACCAGTCATTCATTGAGGTGGATGAAGTTGGAACGAAGGCTGCCGCAGCAACTTCCAGTAGCGTGAAGAGCCGCAGTATGTCAGATGTATTCAATGCGGACCATCCATTCATTTTCTTAATTCGAGAAAACAGGACTGGCACTATTCTTTTTTTGGGTAGGCTCTCCGATCCGTTGAAAAGTTGAGGTTTGAAAACGTACAGAGCCAACCTATTTAGTTAATACGTCAGCCAGACTATGCCAGCCACTAAGCGTAACGTTTTTCACCAGAACGACACTGGATCTATGCGCGGCAGCGGCTTGGCGTGTCCTCGCGGGCCGTCCATCGATCCGTGCGCCTTCACTCTCATCGAGCTCCTCGTCGTCATCGCAATCATCGCCATTCTCGCCGCCCTGCTGCTGCCGGCACTGTCCAGCGCGAAACTCAAAGCGCACCAGGTCATTTGCGTCAGCAATCTAAGGCAGTTGGATCAGATGACCTTGGCGTACTACCACGATTTTGGCCTCACGACACCGAGGGACTCGAGAGGGTTCCTGCTGTGGTATCGGTGGTATGGCGCCTCGAATCAGACGGCGGATATTCGGATTTGTCCGGATGCGCGAGAGGCCAACACATTGCCGCCGATCAATGGCGGTCGGCCGTCGGTCACTCCCGGGACGGCAGCCAATTGTTGGTCGGTGGCCAATAGTCCGGCGGACAGTCCGGGCAGTTACGCCTTCAACGGGTGGTTTGATCGGACGGGGAATGCCGCTTTGTTTGGGAGTTCAGAAGGATTTACGTCAGATGCGACGGTTCGTTTTCCATCTTCGACGCCATTGTTTGCGGATGGAGTGTGGAGTTTCGTCTCGCCAACTACAAATGACGTGCCGACGATGGATTTGTTCCTTGGGGCTGGTTCGTTTGCGGTCGCAAATCCTGGTGGGGGCGGTCCAATTGGCATGGTTGCAATAGCGAGGCATGGGTCGAAGTCGCCGACCGCAGCGCCGCGGAACTGGCCGAGGACGCAAGCATTGCCGAGGTCGTGGGGAATTAACGTGGCGTTTTATGATGGGCATGTGCAGCGGGTGAAGTTGCCGGATTTGTGGATGTTGACGTGGAATAGGGATTGGGTGCCGGAGAAGCAGCCGGGCGTGCCGTAGGGTTGGCCAAAATTCTAACCACTGATGAACACCGATGGACACGGATAAAGGCAAGAATTCCGCAGCCTCGCCGAGCAGTGGACTTCCCATCCGTGTGAATCTGCGTTCATCCGTGGTTTCTCCGGTTGTCGCCCTTGCCGCCGTTCTCCTGCTTTTCGCGGCTCTCGAATTTTTCATTCCGATTCGGACGACGGTGCAGATTGGGGCGGATGAAGGATTCGAACTGGCAAAGGCGACGTTGTGTCTCAACGGATACAAATTGTATAGCGACGTTTGGTGTGACCATCCGCCGTTGCACACATCTTTGATTACCGAGGCGGTTAAGTACATCAATTCATCAGTCGCGGGGCCGCGGCTGGTGACGATTGGTTTTGCGGCCCTCTTGATTGCATCCGTGTTTCTGATCGCATTTCGGCTCGGAAGCCTAACAGTGGTAGGGCACGGTGTCCTCACCGCGCCGCCGCCGCACAGCGACCGAATTGGACTTGGCGCGGTGAGGACACCACGCCCTACCATTAACGAGAGCGGATTGTTATGTGGGGTGATTACGACAGTTTTGCTGATTGCATCACCTGGATTTCTAGAGCTCAGTTCATCCTGCATGATGGAGATTCCTGCGCTGGCGCCCGCCGTAACCGCCCTGTGCGTATTGTTCTGGAATGGCAGTCGTAGTTGGTACATCGGCCCAGTAATTGCGGGGCTGCTCTTTGGTATTTCTCTCGAGATGAAAATCCTGGGGCTTCTTTTGTATCCGGTTGCGGCCCTAGTGCTCTGGACTCAGCTTGAGTTTCCTCGAGCGGTTCGATCCATGCTGATTTTGGGGGCGACCAGCGTCCTGACGTTGGTTGGCCTCGATCTGGTGATTGATAAAGGTGCATTCATGATGAATTTTCATCAATCCTGGATGTCGCACTTCGCGCCGACTGTCTCGTCGGAATATGGGTCGCCCAGCGATCATCGGTTTCCGTTCACTTTACTGATCAAAAACTGGGACATGACGCTGCCAGCGGTAATCGGTATCGTTTGGCTGGTTCGAAGGAGCAGAAAAACGCGGAGCGCATTAGTTCCGCTTGGGTGGTTGGGACTGGTCCTGATTGCCTTCGTAACGCATAAACCGTGGTGGAGCTATTACTATGTCCACATCGCGATCCCATTGTGTTTGTGCGCTGGTTTCGGCTTGGCCAGGGTCATGGAACTGAGTGTGCCTTTCGCCAGTCGAACTTCGAACAGAGCCGTTGAAGCAACTGTGCACGCCGCGTCCAGGAAATTCGTGAATTCACGTCTGCGGCGAAGGTGGGTAATCACTATGATTCTACCAGCTTCAGCGTATGCGCTATTTGCCCTGCTGTGGATTGGCTCGCGCGCCTACCTGGAGATTTCAGAAATTCGCAAATCACCGCAGACGTACTACTCCCTGGTTCTGACCGAAATTGATCGGTTCAAGCCGTTCACGAAGTGGATTTATACAGACAACTTGACCTATTCGTTCTATTCCAGGATTCCAGTACCACCTCAGCTCGCAGTCGTTTCGCTCAAGCGGCTGTGGCCTGGCGAAATAACTGTTGCCGCCATTGCTGATGACGTTCGGAAATACAAGCCGGAGTTAATCGCACTGCGCAACGACACCCGCGAATTGCCGTTTCAAGAGTTGCTGAACACTGAATATCGCCTGGTTTATCAAGATGCTGAAAACCGGCTTTACGCGCACAGAAGCATAGCCAATCAACCAGATATGGCTGCAGCAAAAGAGTGAATGACGAACTCTCTACAACTTGCGAATCCAATTTCGCGCTCAGCAGCTCAGGACCGCCCAGGGGTTGACGTGTTGCTGAACGTTACCGTGCCGGTTTTGAACGAGGCGCAGTGCATTGCGGCGAACGTGAAGCGCTTGGCAGCATTCCTCGGTGGGCTTTCCGGCATCACTTTTGAAATTGTAATCGCTGACAATGGATCGACGGACGAAACTTTGGCACTCGCTGAGAAATTGGCGGCGGAGCTGGCTTGTGTCCGCGTTTTGCACTTAGAGGAGAAGGGTAGAGGGCGTGCCCTGAAAGCCGCATGGCAGGGTAGCCAGGCCGCCATCCTTAGCTACATGGACGCCGACCTTTCCACAGACTTGAGTGTCTTGCCGCAAATGCTCGCCATTCTGCAGGCAGGCGAATACGATCTTGCTGTCGCATCAAGGTTATTGCAGCCGGTCTCGACGAAACGGGGATTAAAGCGGGAATTTATTTCTCGCATTTATGCCGGAATCGTAAAGCATCTTTTTCGAACAAAATTCAGCGATCCTCAGTGCGGATTCAAAGTGATGCGGCGAGCAGTTCTGGAAAATCTGCTCCCGTTTGTGAAGGACGAAGGCTGGTTTTTTGACACCGAACTACTCGTATTAGCCGAGCGCAATAACTGGCGAATTGTGGATGTCCCTGCCCCGTGGCGCGAGCGCAAAGAGTCTCGAGTTCAGTTGCTTCCCACCATGGCCGCAGATCTCAAAGGGCTTCTCTCCCTTTATCGGAGACTTCGCAGGCCGTCCGTGCCGAAGACCGAAACGTGTGCGCCCCATTAGAACAGTCCTAGTCTGCGGTTAAGGGTTGAGGGTGCCGGAAGGTTTGGGCTCATGCGTTTTGCCCAATGCGGGTAGCACCGCCAGCCGGCCACCTGAAAAGAAACCAAACAGCTTTCAGTCATCGGAAAATCCGTGTTCATCGGTGTTTATCCGTGGTTGCACACGCAGGGATGGGACTCTATGCCATCGGCGCTTTGCTTTGGATGACCACCCGCGCTTACCTGGAAATCTCAGGAATCCGCAAATCGCCGCAAACCTACTACGCCCTGGTTCTGAACGAAATTGACCGGTTCAAGCCCTTCACCCAGTGGCTCTATGCAGACAATTTGAGTTATTCTTTTTACTCACGCATTCCGATGCCCCCCCAACTCGCTGTGATTCCGCTAAAACGTCTCTGGTCGGGCGAGATGACCAACGCCGGGATACGCGACGAAATGCAGAAATTCAGGCCCGGCCTCATCGTGCTGCGAAACGACTCGCGAGAAACCCCATTCCAGGACCTGCTCAACACCGAGTATCGCCTGGTCTACCAGGACGCCGACAACCGTCTCTACGCCCACAAAACCATTACCAACAAGCCAGACATGGCAGCCAAGGAGTAGCTGGCTTCATGTTTGCGACGACCTGGATTTTGATAATGTAGCACCCTGTGTAGCACTTTGTAGCACCCTGTGTAGCACTTTGTAGCACCCTGTGTAGCACCCCGGATCGCTATTTCGTACCAGCGGGCTAGCCAGTATAGCCCCGAAAGCTTTCGGGGTAGCACCCTGTACAGGGGAACGGCACACCCCACCGGCCAATCCCTTGATAACATGCAACGTTGACGGGTTAACGGGTAAAACACCCCCGGAAGCCCTTCAATCTTTCCGCTATCAACTATCCCAAAGCCATCGACTTTGTCCTTAGACCTTAGACTGGAAGTTGTCGGTCAAGCCCAGGGCAAGCCCACCTGACACTTCATTTCACTTGATTGCAGTTTCTGACACTTTTTTACACTTTGGTTTCCTAACGATTTAACGGCCTACCCCAAATGATTTGGGGGTTCAACGTCGGTATGTTGTCACGGATCCCACCCATTTGTCACGGCATGTCACGGATGATGTCACGGATGTACTCGAAAAAAACCTCGGTAAAACCGATCTTGTCACGCTGTCACGGGTAAATACCCCTGGGAGAGGGGCGGGGAATCGCCATTGAGTTAAGGATTTCTCAAAGATAAGAATGTACAAGGTAGATACATTTGTGCATTAGAGTGGAGGTGCACACGATTACTGAAACAGTTCCTGGTTACCTTGTTACTTTCATTG
>Ga0193709_1000126_pt1 | contig 32884 bp, 22 predicted proteins | sample H3c2metaG_FD_160571 | JGI IMG/M metagenome (GOLD analysis project Ga0193709, IMG submission 160571) | Soil microbial communities from a riparian zone of the East river system, Colorado, United States - H3c2 | ecosystem: Environmental > Terrestrial > Soil > Riparian zone | place: USA: East River...
CCGTCGATGGCTTTTACCCAGTTCGGCACCAACCATCTCGGCCACTTTGTTCTGGTGAACCGCATCGCCTCGCTGCTGCGTCCCGGTTCGCGGCTGGTGAACCTGTCTTCTGCGGGCCACCGATATGCGGACGTCGATCTTGATGATCCGAACTTTGAGCATTCGCCCTATGCCGAGTTCGTCGCCTACGGTCGCTCCAAGACCGCCAATGTGCTGTTTGCCGTCGAGTTCGATCGCCGTCACAAGGCAAGTGGTGTGCGGGCGACGGCGGTGCACCCCGGGGCCATCCAAACCGAGCTGGGTCGATACATGAGTGACGAGGTGCGTGAGAAGTTGATCGCGAATATCAATGCCAGCCAGCCCAAGGGCGCGCCGCCCTTCAGCTACAAGAGCATTCCGCAAGGCGCAGCAACATCCGTCTGGGCTGCCTGCGTCGCGGACGCCGGAGCGATCGGCGGTCGCTATTGCGAAGACTGTCACGTGGCCGAGATCGCCTCAGCCCCCGGCATACGCGCGGGCGTACAGCCTTACGCCCTCGATCCGCAACATGCCCAGGCGCTTTGGCAGAAGAGCGAAGAGTGGGTCGGTGAACGTTTCAAGAACTGAGATTGGTCGCATAAGCGTCAAGAGGAGAAGATCATGTTTACATCGATATCAAATACAGACCCTGAAGAGGGCGCAACGTCAGCGTCCGACGTGCTCATCCCGCTGATCCGAGCGGCGGCGACCATCGGCTTTGTCATCGCGCCGTGTTCACTGGGCTTCGTCATCATCGCCGTGTCCGAGCAACTGATTCGTTCGATCATGGTGGGAGACGATCCCGAAATGCTGATGAGCGATTTGCAGAATCAGTTTCCGAACGAAGCCATCGAGCTCAACGAGAATGGCGATGCGGGCCTGGTAGCGAAAGTGGTGGAGCTGATCGAGCGCCCGGACAAGGCGGTGGATCTGCCGCTGGATATTCGCGGCACGGATTTCCAGATGCGCGTATGGGATGCCTTGCAGAAGCGGCGCGCCGCCTAGTTCACCTTGACGCCTTCGACCTGTATGCGCAGCAGCACATCCTGCTTGAAGCCGTACTGTTGCCCGTAGTTCACACCAAAGTCGGCGCGGCTGAATGTGCCGCTGGCATCTGCTCCACAAACCTGTTTCTTGAGCATGGGGTGCTCAATACATTTGAATGAATTAATGGTGAGGGTAACGGGCTTGGTGATGCCGTGAAGGGTCAGGTCTCCTGCAATGGTCTTGGGAGCGCCATCCGCGAATTCAACGAATTTCCCCTTGTACTCGGCGGTGGGATACTTCGCCACGTCCAATATTTCGGGGCTCGATGCATGTTCGTTGAGCTTGTCGTGCGCGAAATCGATGGTGGAGGTGTCGATCACGATGTCGACCGCTCCCGTCTTGGCCGCCGTGTCGATCCGGACCGTGCCGCTGGTTTTCTTGAAGGTGCCTCGCCAGGTGGATAGGCCCCCGAAATGATCCACCTCGAAGCTCGGGTGCGTGTGATCAGGATCCACCGTGTAAGTCGTGGGCGCGGCAGTGGCCGACGTAGCAGCCAGGACTAGAAGCAGCAGCGTGTAATGGTTTTTCATATTGGTTTCCTCAAAAGTAATTGAATGCCTTGCTAGCGGAGCAATCCATCGGTCACGAGTTGACTGCCGATGCGTTGAATCTCTGACTCTCCGGCCTGAAGAGCTGCGTGAGTCGTGTGAACGGAGTAGCGTCCGAGCACCAACTCGTACGGATGTTTGACTGCGGAACCCAAGACAAACCGCGACGCGGTGTCTGCTTCGATGGCGATGGCGTCATTGGACTCCTCAAACACAGCCAATTCGCCTGCGGACACGGGTTCCGGTGTGCGCAGCGTCCCCTCGGAGACTGCGATCCACGCGACTTCGTGATCTGCGGGCGGCTGGTAAATCCATCGCTCACCCGCGGCCAGTCGCACGTCCAGATAGTTAATTCTCGCAGGCGCGGGAATCGCGCTCTTGGCGCCGCCATAGGAGCCCAAGATGACCCGCGCGGGCTTTTCTTCGGGCACGTCGTCCGGCGACAAGTAATGGCTCTGACATGGCGCGCTCTCGAGTTCCTCGGGCAATGCAATCCACAACTGGAATCCTTTCGCTTGCTGCAAGGCTGCGCCGGTATGCCACACACCGCGACCGGCGCGCATCCATTCAACGCCACCCGCGGGAAGAGTTCCGCTTACACCGGTCGTCTCTTGATATTCGATCGCGCCTTCATGAAGAACGGTGAGCGTGGCGATTCCAGAATGCGGATGCCAGCCGAAGTTCGGTGCGTTAGCTGCCGAGATGTCAAACAGATCGAGGAATACAAACGGCTTGATGAGCTCTCCGATATCCGAGGGACTGACCAAGCGCGCAATGGGGCCATGCCGTAATCCGCGCGTCCGCAGCACGATCATGCGCTCGGCGACGGGCGCCTTCAGAACCGCGCTCATACCGCCATGTCCGCGACGCTGGAATCCATACGAGGTAGTTGCATAGTGGTGGTATGGTGCCGCAGCACTTCTCCTATGAATAGCCGTTATGTTGCGATACTATCCATCGGAATTAGAGATATATTGGAGCCGAATCATGCTCGACGGCGTCTCCTTGGACCAATTGAGGGCCTTCATCGCGGCGGTTGATGAAGGCAGCTTCTCGGCCGGCGCGCGCAAGCTTCGTCGTGCGCAATCAGCCGTCAGCGAACTCGTCAGCAACCTCGAAGCACAAATCGGAGTCGTTCTCTTCGATCGCTCCGAGCGTTATCCGAAGCTCACTCCCGCCGGCGTTCTGCTGGTCGCCGACGCGCGCATTGTCGTGGGCAACGTGGATCTGCTCAAGGCGCGAGCAAAAGGAATTTCCGGCGGCCTGGAGTCGGAACTGTCGGTAGTGGTGGACGTGCTGTTTCCGATTGAAGCGATTGCCGAATCGGCCAAAGAATTCACGCACCGATTTCCTCGCACGCCGCTGCGAATCTACGTCGAAGCACTCGGCGGAGCATACAAACCCGTGCTCGACGGACGGTGCAGCTTCGGGGTTGTCGGGTCTTTGCCGATCGCACCGGATTCGATGACGCTGGAAAGACTGCAAGGGGTCAACATGCTCATGGTCGCCGCGCGCGAGCATCCGCTCGCTCTGCTAAAAGGCGTCGTTCCCAAAACGGAACTTGCCAAACACGTGCAACTGGTGCTGACCGACAGATCCGAACTGACGGCCGGGCGCGAATTCGGTGTGATGTCGCCCCTCACGTGGCGCCTGGGCGATTTATTTGCAAAGCACGCGTTTCTTCTCAAAGGGCTGGGTTGGGGCGGCATGCCGGAGCACGCAGTCGAGCAAGATGTGCGAGAAGGTCGGCTCGCCAAGTTGTCCATCGAAGATCTGCCGGAGGAGGCGATGATATTGCCGATGTCGGCCGCTTACCTCACCGCCAAACCGCCAGGCCCAGCGGGCCGCTGGCTCATCGAGCGCTTGACGCAGTGCTCAAGTAAGAAAAACCCTCAATCGGCAACCATGTTTGGCGGCTAATCCGGCAGCGGCTCTAATGGCTGCGCACGTGCTTGTATCGATGATTAAGGCCGGTAACCAAGCAGGCCGGAGCGTATCATTCCCGCGACTTCCGGAAGTCGGCTGGTGCCCGCGCGGATGCCAATGAGTCTAGGGAGGGCAGATGGCGACTGGGTCCTGGCAACAATCACGCGCCGCATCGCTTATGACCCGAATATCGGCCGGCGGACTGCTTGCAGTCCTCTTGATGCTCGTCAGTGGGCATGCGCTCGCGCTCGATCCGTCATTGAAAATGAGCCAGTACATGCTCGACCAGTGGCAGATACCGGAAGGACTGCCGCAGAATGGGGCGGGATCCATCGCCCGCACGCCGGACGGCTATCTCTGGATCGGTACCGAGGAGGGGCTCGCTCGGTTTGACGGAGTGCGGTTCGTGGTATTCGACCGCAGCAACGAAACTGCGATCCCAAGTAATTTGATCCTGGTTCTGCATGTCGACCGAGCCGGCCGGCTTTGGATCGGAACGCAGGATGGGATGGCCGTGCTCAAGAATGGGCGATTCGAGCCATACAACACTGTTGCCGGCCTTGCGCACGTTCCGATCCTCTCCATCCTCGACGATCGCATGGGACGCCTGTGGGTCGGAACGGCAAAAGGCCTGGTTGAGGTCGATCAGCAGCAGCGCGGTCGTGTGTTCGGCATGGCAGACGGACTTGGCGACGCCAACATTCGGGCGCTGCTCGAAGATCGCAATGGAACGATTTGGGTGGCGACGGCGACCGGGGGCCTGCACCGCTTCGATGGCAGCAAGTTCGAATCGATGCGACTCAGCACGGGACACGTCCCGGACCCGGTATCCTCGATGTACGAAGATCATGACGGAACGTTGTGGTTCGGCACCGAACCCGGCGGACTCTATCGCAAATCCGGCGATCACTTTGACATCGTTGCGCCCGCCGGCCGGCTCGGTGAGGCGGTTCGCACGCTCACGCGCGATCGCGATGGCAATCTTTGGATTGCCACTTACGGTCGTGGATTGGTGCGGCTGCGCGATGGCGTATTCAGCGCGCCTGACGCCAATCAAGATCTGAGCATCGATGTGCGTTCCCTGTACGAGGATGACGAGGGAAGCCTATGGGTTGGCACTCTTGGGAGCGGGCTGCGGCGACTGCGCGACGGCAAGTTCGTGCCTTTGGGGATACCGGAAGGTCTGCAAGGCAATGTGACCTGGAGCATCACGCCGCGCGCTGCCGGCGGCATTTGGGTCGGTACCGACGCCGGCCTAAGCATGTACGTCGAGGGCGTGTTTCATCACGTGACGCCACCGAAGGGTTTTGAGACCGCGCGTGCGCGGGCGTTGGTCGAAGATCGGAAAGGTGTCCTGTGGGTCGGAACATACGGCGCCGGAATGTACTCGCGCGACGGCGGCCGCATGACGGTATTCAACCGCCAGAATGGTCTCTCCAGCAATACGGTTTGGGAGGTTGACGAAGATCGCGAGGGGCGCATTTGGGTCGGCACCGAAGCCGGTCTCGATGTCATCGACAACGGGAAGGTCACTTCGATGCAGGCCATGCTCGGAGTATCGGGCCCTACTATGGTTCGTCTCATCCACCAAGACCTGGCCGGCAATATGTGGGTGGCGACTGACACGCACGGGCTCTTTTTGATCGATGCGCACCACGTGCAGCGTTTGGGGGTCAGGGACGGACTGCCGACCGAGCAAGTCAGCGCGATTTACGAGGACGAGCGCGGGGTCATCTGGCTCGCCACGACGGGAGGCCTCGCGGTGTGGCGCGACGGCCGAATCACATCGCTCGCCGCGTCTGGAGGGGCACTGGGACAAACGATCTTAGAAGTGCTCGAGGACCAGCAGCACCGCATATGGCTGACATCGAACAAGGGACTGACCTCCGTTCCGCGCGCAGATCTGGACGCGCGCGCACGCGGCCAATCGCTGGTGTTGGATGTTCACAGCTATGATGTTTCGGACGGGCTGCGCAGCGCCGAATTCGACGGCGGCAATTCGTCGGCAGGTTGCCGCACGCCGGATGGCCGGCTTTGGTTCTCCAGTATTCGCGGCATCGTCGCGGTGGACCCGGAGCATATTCGGACGAACACGCTTCCCCCGCCGGTACAGCTAGAACAAGTAATTGTCGATGCCTCGCCGCTAGAGCTGATTCCGGGTGTTGAGGTCAGCCCCGGCCATCACCAATGGGAATTCCATTACACGGCGTTGAGCCTGCTCGCGGCGCCACGCTCGCGCTTCCGCTACCGCCTCGAAGGATTCGACGAGGACTGGGTGGATGCCGGCAATCGCCGCACCGCCTACTACACCAGCCTGCCGCCAGGTGCCTACACCTTTCGCGTCATCGCCAGCAACAATGACGGCGTTTGGAACGACACCGGGGCGAGCTTTCACTTCACGCTCAAGCCGCACTTCTATCAGACTTTTTGGTTCGTTCTCCTGTGCATTCTCGCCATCCTCGCAGCCGCGGTCGCATGTTATCGCTGGCGGGTGGGACACCTCAGGCATCTCGCCGCCGCTCTCAGCGAGCAAGTGGCATTGCGCACGCGCGATCTTGAGTTGGCCAATGTCGAACTGCTCCAGGCCAAGGAGAGGGCCGAGTCCGCGGTCCGAGCGAAGTCGCAGTTCCTCGCCAATATGAGCCACGAAATTCGCACGCCGATGAACGGCGTCATCGGCATGACGGAGTTGCTGCTGGATACCGATTTGGACCGCGTACAGCGCGATCAAACCGAGACGATCCACGACAGCGCCCTGGGTCTGCTCACGATTATCAACGACATCCTCGACTTCTCGAAGATCGAAGCCGGTAAGCTGGATCTGGAGCGGATCGACATGGATTTGCGCAACACCGTGGCCGATGTCGCGCGGCTGTTGGCGATCCAAGCCCATGCCAAGGGACTCGAACTGATTACCAACGTCGACTCTCTCATTCCCGATCAGCTGATCGGCGATCCGGGCCGCGTGCGTCAGGTGCTGCTGAATCTCGGCAGCAACGCGATCAAGTTCACGCGCGAAGGTGAGGTGTCGATCGACGTCAAGCTCGTTTCCACCGATGCTCTTGGCACGACAATCCGCTGCGAAGTGCGCGATACCGGCATGGGGATTCCGGCGGGGCGCGTCGAATCATTGTTCCAGCCGTTTTCGCAGATCGACACATCGACGACGCGGCACTACGGCGGTACCGGTCTCGGTCTGTCGATCGTGCGTCGACTGGTCACGCTGATGGACGGCGACTCCGGCGTCAACAGCACTGAAGGCGTCGGATCGACGTTCTGGTTTACGGCCCGATTCGGCATTTCGATCCGCAAGTCGGAAACCCGTCGCTTCAACTCCGAGACGCTGAGGAACAGGCACGTATTGGTGGTCGATGACAACGCCACGAACCGCAAGGTACTGAGCCTGCAACTGACGCAGCTCGGAATGAGTTCAATCTGCGTCGACAACGCCGACGCGGCCATGCAGGCTCTGGAAGGCAGCATCAACGGCGGACGGCAATTCGATCTGGCGGTGCTCGACTATATGATGCCCGGCCGCGACGGGTTCGAGCTTGGCCGCCGAATTGCGGATGACGTAAGGTTCAACGCGACGCGGCTGGTACTGCTGACCTCCTCCGTAGGAATCCGCGGTGCTGAAGATTTTGCCGAGCTTGGATTTGCGGCTTATCTGCTCAAGCCGGTGTCGCAGCGCGACTTGCGCGAATGCTTGAGCAGCGTCATGTCGGTGGACGGTGCAAAATGGCACGAGCGCACGCAACCCATTGTGGTTGCCGCGCGGATCCGGGAAATGCTCGGCCATCACCGCGTCCTGTTGGCCGAGGATAATTTGGTGAACCAGAAAGTGGCGCGCCAAACTCTGGAAAAGATGGGCTACAAGGTTGACGTTGTGAGCCACGGCGCCGAGGCCATCAGCGCGTGGGAGACCGGCCGATATCACCTCATCCTCATGGACTGTCAAATGCCGGTGATGGATGGGTACCAGGCGACACGGGAAATTCGTCTGCGCGAGCGCGGTGCAGGCCGCATCCCGATCATTGCGTTGACGGCGGACGCCATGCAAGGCACCGAGCAACAGTGCCGCGAAGCTGGAATGGATGACTACCTGACCAAGCCGCTCGATCGCACGCGGCTGAGCGAGACCATCGATCGGCATCTCGCCTGGGCAGTTCCTCGATCCTCAGTCGCAGAGAGCGCCCGTTCCTTCCCTCCGCCCCTTGTCGGAGGGGAATCTGCGGTTGATTGGAAGAGTTTTATGAAAGTGACCGGCGGTGACCAGACGTTCGCGCAGGAATTGGTGCAAGTGTTCATTGACTCCGGCGACGCGGCGTTGCTGGAGATCCGCGCCGCACTGGAGCGCGGCGATTTGGCAGCAATTGGCTCCGCGGCGCATACTTTCAAAGGCTCCAGCGCCAGCATTCACGCCCGGTCGGCCAGCACTGCCGCCGCCCGGCTGGAAGCGGCTGCGCGCGCCGGCGCCGTCGATCAAATATCGGGACTGGAAGAGCAGTTGCGCCTCGAACTCGGACGCGTGATGGAGTTCTTGCGCGCACGCCAGGCACGTTGACACCGGAAAGGTCCTGCGACTATGGTCAACAACGAGTCAATCACCGCGGAACAGAACCATGACGACCTCGCCTGACACCGGCACGTCAGATCTTTTATCGGTATTGGAGGATGGCGTGCTGACGCTCACCCTCAACAGGCCCGAGGCGCGCAACGCGATGAGCGAGCCCATGAATCGGGCTTTGGCCGAGCAACTCGCCTGGGCGGAGCTCGACCCCTCGGTAAAGTGCGTGGTATTGACGGGCGCGGGGAAAGGCTTTTGCGCCGGCGGCGACGTCAAGGCCATGTCCAGCAGCGGCGTTCACGGTTCATTGACCATCGATGCGGCCATTCATCGCCAACGTGTGAATCAGCGAGAAACCGTGGGGCGGCTCTTCAAAATGCCGAAGCCGACGCTGGCAGCGCTGCCCGGCGCGGCGGCCGGCGCCGGGTTCGCCATGGCGCTGGCCTGCGATCTGCGCATCATGGCAACGACCGCCGTGATGACAACCGCGTTTGCGCGAGTGGGCTTCTCCGGCGATTTCGGAGGCACGTACTTTCTCACCCAGCTCGTGGGTTCCGCCAAGGCACGCGAGCTTTATTACTTGTCCGACCGTGTGAGTGCCGAAGAGGCCCTGCGGCTCGGCATCGTCAATTGGATCTGCGAGCCGGGGGAACTCATGACACGGACGCGGGAGATCGCACGCCGTCTCGCCTCCGGTCCGTCCGTCGCGTTTCGCTATATGAAGGAGAATCTGAACCGGGCCATGGCCGGCGAGGTCGATGACTGTCTCGATCTCGAGGTGACTCACCACATACACTGCGCCTCGACCGAGGATCACCGCGAGGCAGTCAAGGCTTTCGTTGAAAAGCGCGAGCCGATTTTCAATGGCCGTTAGCCGTTCTCGCTTGAAACTGGAGTAGAGATGCGGCTGCGGCAAATCGCCCTGGTGGCGCACGATCTCGCCGCCGCCCGCGCGGCAATTTCGGCGGTTCTCGGCCTCGACTATGCCTATGATGATCCGGGAGTCGGCAAGTACGGCTTGCGCAACGCCGTCTTCCCAGTGGGGACGACATTCCTGGAGGTGGTCTCGCCGAACGCGCCCGGTACCACCGCGGCCCGGCTCCTCGAGAAACGCGGCGGGGCCGGCGGCTACATGGTGATCCTGCAGGTAGATGATCTGGCCGCGGCTCGAACGCGAGTGCACGATGCCGGCGCGCGCGTCGTGGATCAATCGGACAAAGACGGCGCAGCCTTCACTCACATTCACCCGAAGGACGTGGGCGGAGCGATACTTTCTCTCGACCACATGAACCCGAAGGAGCGCTGGGAGTGGGCCGGTCCGGTTTGGCGTGATCACGTGCGCACCGATGTCTCAGTCGCCATCGTCGGAGCCGAACTTCAAGCTGAGGATCCGAAGCGGATGGCAAACCGTTGGGCCGCCGTCCTCGGTCGATGCGCTGAGCAGAGCGATGGCGGGTGGCGCATCGACTTGGACGAGGGTGAGATCCGGTTCGTTTCGGTTCGTGACGGACGTGGTGAAGGGCTTGGCGCATTTGATGTTGCCGTTCAAAGTCCGAGCGACGTACGCAGCCGGGCCGAAGCGATGGGACTGCTCGACCCCGATGGCGTCGTCATTCTTTCAGGCACGCGCGTGCGGCTGATCTCCGCGCCGACTGTCCGTGCGGCCGCAGGGATTCGGCTATCGGGCCGTTGATTTGTTCAGGGCTGCAGCGGCGCGTATGAGCGTCTTGAAGGCATTCTCATTTATTTCATCACCCTCATGGAAATCGATAGCTCGCCTGGTGTTGCCTTCAAGGCTGGAGTTGAATAATCCTGAAGGGTCCTTGAGCGAAGCGCCCTTGGCGAAGGTCACCTTCACGGCGCTCTTGTACGTCTCGCCGGTGCAGATCATTCCATCGTGATACCAAACGGGAACGCCTCTCCACTTCCACTCCTCGACCACCTCCGGGTCAGCCTGTTTGATGAGAGCGCGTACATGAGAGAGCATCTTGCCCCTCCAGTCGTCCAGTTCCTTGATCCTCGCGTCGATCAGCCGAGAAGGGGACTCACCCTTGGTCGCTGCGCTCTTTTTCATCTTATTTCTCCGCGAGAAACGCCGGCCTTCAGTAGATCTTCGAGGTGGTCGAACCGGCTCTGCCAGAAGCCCGCCATTTGGCTGGTCCAGTCGATCAGCGGGGCCAAGGCACCGAGCTGCGCGCTGTAATGCGTCTGGCGACCTTCGTGGCGGTCGCGCACCAGCCCGGCCTGCTTTAGGATTCCGAGATGCTTTGAGACGGCAGGTTGTGAGACCCCGGCCTGAGCCGTCAGGGCCCCGACCGTCTGGTCTCCTTCGCGGCACAGTCGTTCGAACAGAGCTCTCCGAGTCGGATCGGCGAGCGTCCTGAAGAGCACATCGTTCGCGTTCGGCATTTTCGATCGATAACCTTTGGGCTATTGATCGAAAATATAACACACCCGTTGGTCATGCATCTCGAGGGCCCAGGCACCGTTAAGCGCTGATCAGCCTGTCAACATACGACAGCGGTTTTCTCATCAGCGTGCTCTTCCCAAATAGGGATTCGACCAAATCGACGGCGAGCACGGCGGTCTTGTTGCGCACATCCAGCGCCGGATTCAGTTCCATAATATCCAACGAGGCCACGCGGCCGGTGTCCGCAATCATTTCCATGCACAACTGCGCTTCGCGGTAAGTCAGTCCGCCAGGCACCGTGGTGCCGACTCCAGGCGCGATTTCCGGATCGAGACAATCGACATCGAAACTGACATGCAGGTGAGTTTCGGGATCCATGTCCTGTAATGCCAGTTCCATGGTTTGCCGCACGCCCATCTCGTCAATGAAGCGCATGTCGAATACCTCGAGCTGTTGTTCGTGCACAAAGCGCCGCTCTCCGCCATCGACGCTGCGTATACCGATTTGCCGAACCCACTTCGCGGATATCGCCGGCGTCGCGCCGCCGATCTGCAGCAGTTCGCGCGGACCGAATCCGCACAGGCACGATAGGGGCATCCCGTGCAGACTGCCGCTCGGCGACAGTTCTCGCGTATTGAAATCGGCATGCGCATCCAACCACAGCACCCGCAACGGCTTGCGCTTGTTGCGGCAATGACGAGCGACGGCCGAGATGGACCCGATGCTCAAGCAGTGATCGCCGCCGAGCAAAATCGGCAGGCGTTGTTCGTTCAGCTCTCGATAGACGGCATCATGCACTTCGTGATTCCAGGCGGTGACCTGCGCCAAATTGCGATAGCCGTCAATTTTGATCAGCCCGGGATTTGCAGGGCCGCTGACATTGCCGCAATCCACCACGTCCAATCCGCGCTGCGTCAGGGCCGCGTGAATTCCAGCGACGCGCAGCGCTTCGGGACCCATGGATGCGCCGCGATCGCTGGCGCCGATGTCCGTGGGCGCACCAATGAGGCTGGCGGTGCGATTGGCAGCGCGCATCATGCGAACCGCCGTTGGCGTGCGCGCACGATCTCGTTCGCCATGCAGGCAAACAGATCCTTCGGGTCTTCCATTTCCGGAATGAGATCGATCCGCTGGCCGCCGTCGGGGTGCTCGGTATTGAGTCGCTGCAGATAGCGCAACGAAGAGAAGTCGCTGAGTGCGAATCCGACCGAATCGAAGATGGTGATCTCGTGATCACTCAATCGGCCGGGCCGATTTTTCAACAAGATCTCCGCAAGTTCGCTCACTTGAACTGCACCGCCGAGTTGTTGAATCTCGCCCTCGATACGGGCCTGCGCCTCGAACTCCACCACGATGCGCGCCGCCGGCGAACGCAGAATATCCGGGTGCAATTCCGTTTTGCCGGGGCAGTCGCCGCCGACGGCATTCAAATGCATGCCTGGCTCGATCATTTGCGGCGACAGGATGGTGGCGTTGCGCTTGTCCGCGGTTACGGTGGTTACGATATCAGCACCTCGCACAGCCTCGGCCGTGCTGCTGCAACGAGTCACCGACAGGTTCGGCAGCTGCAACCTCGTCAGGTTGCGAACCAATTTGGCTGTCGCCTCAGAATCGGTGTCGTAGAGCCGTACTTCACGGATGCCGACCATCCGGTGAAACGCGATGACTTGGAATTCACTTTGAGCGCCGTTCCCAATCAACGCCATGACGCGGCTCGACGCACGCGCCATCCGGGTCGCCGCCAGAGCCGAGACGGCGGCCGTACGCAGCGCCGTTACGAAAGTCATTTCTGAAAGAAGAATTGGATAGCCGGTGGCGACGTCGGCCAGCACGCCGAACGCCGTGACCGTGAGCAAACCTTGCGTCGTGTTTTTGGGGTGTCCGTTGACGTACTTGAATGAATAGAGCCGCCCATCCGTCGTGGGCATGAGTTCAATCACCCCGGCGGCAGAGTGGCTGGCATGCCGCGCCGATTTCTCAAACTCATCCCATCGTCCATAGTCAGACGCGATTTCGCCGGCCAGTTCCTCGATGAAACGGCCAACGCCAATTCGCGCTACCAGTGCACGCAGACGCTCTGTTCCAATGTAATTGATCATGATTTGCCCCCTGCTTATGCCCAGTCTCAGGGAGGGGTACGACCAATGGCTAGCCAGAAAATTGATCAATAAGTGCCTAATATTGTACAAATAGTCATGCTAAATTGACGTTTTGCGCAAATCGGCCGTTGCGGCTTGCCGCACCCGGGGAAGAACCATGGATTCGACTGATCGGAAATTGCTGTCAATGCTGCGCGAAGATGCTCGACTGCCTGTGGCTACCCTGGCCAAGAGCCTCAATGTCGCCCGCGGCACCGTGCAAAATCGGCTCGCCCGAATGGAGGCAGACGGCACCATCGTCGGCTACACCGTCAAGCTCAAGCCACAGGTCGAGGAGCAAACGATTCGCGCCTTGATGACCGTGGCGGTTGAGGGCAACCGAACCGATGAGGTGCTCAGGTCGCTGCGCGGCGATCCCGCGGTTTGCGCCCTTCACACCACGAATGGCCGATGGGACATCGTGGCGGAGCTTCGCACCGACAGTCTCGAAGCGGTTGATCGCGTCCTGGGCCGCATTCGCCTCATCGACGGAATCTCGAACACTGAAACGAGCCTGCTACTGTCGACCCACAAGTTTTAGAAGTAATGCGGCACGAATCGACTGACATTGCCGGTAATCAATGAATCGTCTTCGCGTACGCCGATGCCGGCGGCTTGCGAACCCGCGCGCTCATCTGCCGGCGGCGTTCAATTGTTCGATTGCCGCCGGGTCCAATTTCAATTGAGTGGCAGCAATCAATTCACTTAGTTGGCTTACGGCAGTTGCGCTCGCGATTGGAGCGGTAATGCTTGGCCGCGCGATTTGCCAGGCCAGCGCAACAGTTGCGGGCGAAGCGCTATAGCGCCGCCCCACATCATCCAATGCGGCGAGAATCCGCAAACCCCGTTCATTGAGAAACTTGTCGACGATGCCTTTTCCGCGCGCGCTCTTACCGGCGTCCGCGGGCGTGCGGTATTTTCCGCTGAGAAATCCGGAGGCGAGCGCAAAGTAGCTGACGACGCCGATTTGCTGTTCCACGCACAACGGTTCCAGGGAAGACTCATAGTCGGAACGCGCATAAAGATTGTAGTGCGGCTGCAGTACTTCATACCGCGGCAGGCCGTTCTTGCGGCTCATCTCGAGTGCTTCGGTCATGCGCGCGGCGCTGAAATTCGAGGCGCCGATGGCGCGCACCTTGCCCTCGGCAATGAGTTTCTGATAAGTCCCGAGCGTCTCCTCCATGGGCACGCCGGCATCATCGCAATGCGAGAAATACAGATCGATATAATCGGTCTGCAGTCTTTGCAGCGATTGCTCGACCGACCGCTCGATGTGGGCAGCCGACAGGCCCTTGCGGTCCGGCGCCATCTCCATGCCGACTTTGGTCGCAATCACCACGTCTTTTCGCTTGGCGGTGCGCTTCAACCAGTTTCCGAGGACCGTTTCCGATTCGCCGCCGCGATGCCCGGGCACCCATACGGAATACACATCGGCGGTATCGACGAAGTTGAGTCCGGCACCCACGAATGCATCCAGCACCGCAAAAGATGCGGTCTCTGTTGCGGTCCAACCAAAAACATTGCCGCCGAGGCACAGCGGAGCCACCCGCAAATTGGAGCGGCCTAAAGTACGCAGTTGCATCGAAAGCACCAAATGTGAACAGGACTCATGGGAGACTCAATATTCAGTGCTTGTACGCAGAAACGCAACCAGTTCCGCGGCACTGTCCGCGACTATCGGCGCAATTCGGACTATCATCCGCCCCACATATAAAAATCGAAGGGGACCGCCATGTCCACAGGCAAGCCGGATTTCGAGAGAATGCGGGCAGCACTGGCTACTTCGCTTTCCGCGCATTGGAAGCTTTTTCTCATTGAAGGCATCGTTCTCCTGATTCTGGGATTGGCGGCCATCATGCTTCCTCTGATCGCCACCATCGCGATTGCCCTCGTGGTCGGTTGGATCTTTTTGTTGAGCGGTGTCGTCGGGCTACTGGCCACTTTCCGGATGCGCAGCGCGCCCGGCTTCTGGTGGTCATTGCTCTCCGGCATTTTAGGAGTCGTCGCGGGCATCGTGCTGCTGCGCTGGCCACTGAGCGGCGCGCTCTCGCTCACTTTGGTCCTGACGCTATTTCTCGTCCTCGAAGGCGTCGTATCGATCATGTTTGCACTGGAGCACAAGCGCGAGCTTTCCGGACGGTGGGGCATGATGCTGGTCAGCGGCGTGGTGGATCTGATCCTGGCGGGAATGATTTATGCCGGACTCCCTGGTACTGCCGCCTGGGCAATCGGTCTGCTGGTGGGCATCAACATGGTCTTTGGAGGTTCAGCGCTCATTGCGATGGCTTTGCATGCTCGCAACGCCGCTCCTGCCGCTGTTTAGCGCTCGCAAGCCGCGCCTATGCCCAACGACCGCAAATACGACCTCGTTTTGTATGGAGCCTCGGGGTTCACCGGGCGGCAGACGGTCGAGTATTGCAGGCGATTCGCTCCCTCCGGCTTGCGCTGGGCCATCGCCGGACGAAATCGATCAAAGCTTGAAAGCGTCAATTCAGCGCGGGCGGACATGCTGGTTGCCGATGCTCAGGATGACAATGCGCTCAACGGTCTGGCGGAACAGACCCGGGTCGTTCTCAGCACAGCGGGACCATTTGGGCTCTACGGCACGAAACTCGTTGACGCATGCGTCCGCCACCGCACTCATTATTGCGATATTACCGGCGAGACTCCTTGGATCCGCCGGCAGATCGATCGGCATCACGCGCAAGCTGCCGCCGACGGCACACGGATCGTGCCCGGCTGCGGTTTCGATTCGATTCCATCGGACTTTGGCGCATGGCTCATGTCGCGCCACGTGCGCGACGAGTTGCAGTCGGAGTGTGTAAGCGTCGCCGCTTATTTTCGGGTCGGCGGCGGCATCAATGGCGGCACGCTGGCGTCACTGTTCCACATGCTCGAAACGAACCAGATGGTGATTGCCCGGGATCCTTTTCTACTTGACCCCGATCCGGCGGCTCACACTGCTGAGGAACGTACCCGCAATGCGGATCCTTCGGGTGTTCGCTACGACGAGGATCTCAAAAAATGGGTGGGCCCTTTCCTGATGGGGTCGATCAACACGCGCGTCGTGCGTCGCACTCAGGCGCTCCTAGGGACGCGATTCGACTATCAGGAGTACTCGAAGTTCAGGAGTTCCCGGACCGCACGCTCGGCGAATACGGCAGGCAAGGTTTTCGAGTCGATTGCTGCTTCGGGGATCGGGCGCCGGATACTCAAGCGGTTGCTGCCAAAACCAGGCGAAGGACCCTCGGAGAAAGTCATGGACGGTGGGTTTTTCGAATGCGAATTCGTCGCTACCTCAAAGAGCGGCAGGCGCGTGCGCGCGATCCTCAAAGGGCAGGGCGATGCCGGGAACCGCATTACCGTCAAGTGTTTGTGCGAGTCGGCGTTTGTGCTCGCCCAGTCGGCGGCCTCGAACGCAGATGTAAAGCCGTTCAGCGGCGGCGGAGTTCTGACGCCGGTGACCGGATTGGGCGAAGAATTGATTGTTCGTTTGGCGAAGGCCGGAATTACTTTCGAAATCCTTTGATCATGACCCCGGGTTTTACGCGCTGCTGACAACCGGTGCGTCAACTTGTTCGGAGGCACGCATGCGGCACGACCCCGCCACATGCTCACGGATGATCTCCGCCAACCGTCGCGCGCCCGGGCCGGCATAGTCGCGGTCGGCAAACACCAGGTACAGTTCGACCCAGCGCTCGCCGCCTTCGCGCAGCGGCAGCGGTTTGAGCTCGCCGCGTTCCAGCTCGCCGCGCACGGTTTCCTCCGGGAACCACGCAAACCCCAAGCCCATGACGGCCGCGTGAATCGATGTGGCCTTCTGGCTCACCGTCCAGCTCTGCTCCGCGCCGAGCCAGCTGCCGGCGCGGCGCTGGCTGCCCGTGTCGCGAATGATCAGGTGGCGGTGCTTGCGCAAATCCTGCAGGGTCAATTCGCGCCCGAGTCGGTGTAGCGGATGGTCGGGGTGCGCGAGGGCGATGAAGCGCAACCGCGCCAGCTGATCGCCAATGAAGCCGGGTGGTATCTGTGAGCAGATTGCCAAATCAACCTTGCGCTGTAGCAGCGCCTCCTCGGTGCCGCTGAGCACGCTCTCATACAGCTCGATGCGTATTTCTGGCCGTTCTTCGGCAAAGCGCGCAAAGCATTGCAGCAGCAGCCACGTGGGAAAGATGATCTCCACCGACAGCCGAAGCTCGGCTTCCCAGCCCGCGGCGAGGGTTCCGGCAGCACCTTCGAGCGCGCCGGCTTCGTCCAACAACGCTTTGGCCCGCCGATAGAGCACCTCGCCTGTGGAAGTGAGTTGGGCCTTGCGCCCGACCACTTCGAAGATTTTCACGCCGAGCAGCGCTTCCATTTTTTGCACGGCGTAGGTAACCGCCGACTGACTCTTGTGCAGTGCCTCCGCGGCCTGGGCATAGCCGCCGGCATCGACCACGGCCAGCAGAGAACGCCAGTGTTCGAGAGAAATCCGGGGGTTGGCAGCCATACATCAGCTCAATAGATAGATAAGCCCTAAATATTCTGCTTTTTTATCTATTCAATCAATACTTAAATAACTCCCAGGAAAAGGCAGTTTCACCCGAATTTAAGGAGATTCACTCATGACTACCCTGCTGCAGATCAACGCCAGCATCAACAATGGCAACGGCGAGTCAAGCCGCCTCGCCAAGCAGTTTGTTGCCGCCTTCCACAAGCGCCACCCCAATGCGACCATTGTGGCGCGCGACGTTGCCGCCGCCGAGCCGGTGCCGCACCTTACCGCCGAGCGGTTTGGCGCATTCATTACCAAGCCGGAAGATCGAAGCGCCGCTCAGCAAGCGGTGGTGACGTACTCCGACACATTGATCAACGAACTGAAGCAGGCCGATGTCGTCGTGCTCGGCCTGCCGATGTACAACTTCGGGGTGCCGTCGCAATTGAAGGCCTACTTCGATCACATCGCTCGCATCGGCGAAACCTTCGAGTACACCGAAAAGGGTCCTGTGGGTAAACTCACGGGCAAGAAGGTGTACGTGTTCGCGGCTCGCGGCGGCGTCTATGAGGGTACCCCGATGGACACGCAGACCAGCTACGTACGCGACTTCCTGCGCTTCCTCGGCATGTCCGATGTGGAATTCATTTACGCTGAAGGCTTAAACATGGGTCCGCAGAGCAAGCAAACGGCGCTTGCCAAAGCAGAGGCCGAGATCGCCCGTATCGCCGCATGAGTTGAGCTTTTCAAGGAGATTTACCGTGAGCACCCGAACGCTGGTCCATGTCATCGAGTCCGTACCCACGTCCGACGGCGCCGGGGTCAAGCTACGCCGCAGTCTGGGCAGCCAGCGCGGCCTGCAGGTCGATCCGTTCCTGATGCTCGACGAGTTTTACTCCGATAATCCCGACGACTATATGGCCGGGTTCCCGGCGCATCCGCATCGGGGCTTCGAAACCGTCACGTACATGCTCGACGGCCGCATGCGCCATGAGGATCACCTGGGTAATCGCGGCGACCTTGGCCCCGGAGATGTGCAGTGGATGACGGCGGCGCACGGCATCATCCACTCCGAAATGCCGCAGCAGAGCGAAGGGCGCATGCGCGGCTTCCAACTGTGGCTCAATCTGCCGTCAAAAGAAAAAATGAAGCCTGCCAGCTATCGCGACATTCCCGCCGCCGCGATCCCGCGGGTGAAGCTGACGCATGGCGGCGACGTGAAAGTCATTGCCGGCACGCTCGAGCTCGATGGCAATTTGACGAGCGGGCCTGTCAACAGCGGAGCCGCGCGGCTCAGCACGGATCCCTTGTACCTCGACGTACGCTTGCCCGCCGGAGGGAAATTCAGCGTTCCGACCGCGGTGGGCCACAATGCGTTCCTCTATGTGTATGAAGGCAACGCCCATGTCGGCGCGGCCGGAGCGGCAAAGCCATTGCCGCATCGTGCTGCCGGCGTTCTGTCAGATGGAGATATCATCCGCGTGGAAGCCGGACCTGAGGGCGCGCATTTTCTATTGCTCGCGGCCCGGCCGCTGCGCGAGCCGGTCGTGCAGTACGGTCCGTTTGTGATGAACACGCGCGAGGAGATCGAGCAGGCGCTCGCGGATTATCGCGATGGGCGTCTGGCCACCGCGGCTTGAGGCCGTCAATCCGTGAGCCACGGCTGGGGTTCGCGCAGAATCCTGTTGAGATCGCTATCGCGCTTTAGCGCCTAGCAGCCGGCCGAGCCGTGCGGTCAGCCAGCAGGCCACCGTGCTGGAGCAGGCCACCGTGCTGCATGCAGGCCTTTGCGCGAGCCTGTCATGCTTTGTTATGCTGACGATGCCGAGGACGAGGCATCGCGTCTCACTCTCATCCCCAATCAAATCCGATACTTGTAAGGTTGCTTGATGAAGCTGTTCGCGCGCCTTATTGGCAAGACGCCACCATCCCCGCCCACTCTGCAAGAGCGTATTTCGATCCTCAATGCGGGCTCGGCGGACCTCATTCTCGATGCGGCGTTGCATGCAGACGATGAAAGCTTGCGTATCGCGGCTATCGACAAGCTGCCGGACGGGGATGCTCTACGCAGGCTCGCGGGACTATCCGCCACGGCCGAAGGCACTGCCATCGCCTCTACCGCGACTCTGGAGCGGGCCGCGCGCACGCGCTTGGCGCAACTCATCGACGAGGGCTCGATCGATTTCGCCGCATTTTGCGATCGCGTGCGAGACCGCGCGACGATCTTCGCCGTCGCAGCGCTGTGCAAGGACACCGGCCGCCTGCCGCAGGCGCTTGCTTTGATCGATGATCCTGCGCAACTCGCACAGCTCGCCATTGAGAGTCCATCGAGCCGATTACGGCAGTTGGCGGCAGAGCAGGTACACGATCCCGCACAGCTCAGGCAACTGCTTCAGCTCGTCCGCAACAAGGACAAGAGCGTATACAAGATCCTCAAGCAGAAGTGCGATGCGCTGAACGCGGAAGATCGCAAGGCGCAAGAGATCAAGAGCGACATCGAGGCGCGTTGCGCGTCGCTCGAACGGCACAGTCAGCGGACTTATGACTCGTTTTATACAGCGGCGTTCGAGCATCTAAAAAGCCGCTGGCATTCGCTGACCACCCAGCCGGCTGCCGATATTGAACAGCGTGCCAAACATGCCATCGAACGCTGCCAGGAGATTATCGGGGCGCATCAGCGGGAGCTCGATCGGCAGGCCGCCAAGGACGCGGCGCTCGAAGCCGCTCGTCAGCTCCAGCAGCGCGAGCGCGAGGCGGCCGAAGCGGCGGCCGTCGCGCGGTCCGAGGAAGAAGCCCGATTGCGGGAAGCGGCGGCGGCGATTCGCGAGGCTGAAGAAAGGGAATGCGCAGAGAAGCGAGCCGCGCAAGAGCAGCTGTTCCGGCAAATCGGCGGATTGTTGCGAATGGCCAATGCCGCGCTCATCGATGGCGGTACGCAACGAGCGGCGGGGCTGCGCCGGGCAATCGAAGAGAAGTTGCCGGCCGCAGCCGTGCTGCCGGCCTTTCTGTCCCGCCAAGTGCAGCGGCTCGATGAGAAGCTAAATGAGCTCAAGCAGTGGAAGGACTATGCCGTCGCGCCAAAACGTCTCGAGCTCATCGTGGAAATGGAGACGCTCATCGGTTCGACGGAAAAACCAAGAGTGCTGGCCGACCGCATCAAACATCTACAACAGGAATGGCGAACGATCGGCAAAGGGATCGCGAGCGAAGCTCCTGAGGAGTGGGAGCGGTTTCAGCAGGCTTCACAAGCGGCCTATCAACCCTGTCGCGAATATTTCGAGGCGCAGTCAAAGCTGCGCCAGCAGAACCTCGACAAACGCAAGGCGGTGCTCGAGCGATTGATCGCTTTTGAGGCAACGCAAAACGGTGACAACCCTGACTGGCGCCTGCTGGCAGGCGTTTTAAACGACGCGCCGAAGGAATGGCGCCGGTATTTTCCGGTGGATCGCGAAGCCGGCCGCGCAGCTCAAGAGGAATTCGAGGGAGCGATGGGGCGATTACAGGCCAAGCTCGACGCCTGGCATGAGCGCAACGTTGCGGACAAGCAATCACTGATCAAACGCGCCCGTCATTTGCTTACTCAAGAGGACAGCCGTGAAGCCATCGACGCCGTGAAACGGCTGCAGCTCCTGTGGAAGGAAACCGGTCCTGCGCCGAGCGCTCAAAGCCAATCGCTGTGGAATGAATTTCGCGAGGTGTGCGACGCGGTTTATCAAAAACGGCAGCAGGCATACGCTGAATACACAGCGGGGCTCGAAGCCAACAAACTCAAGGCCGCGGCATTGTGCGAAGAGGCCGAGCTCGCCGCCGCGTCATCCGGAGTGCCCCTGTTGGAAGGAGCGGCGAAAATACCCGAGTGGCGTAGCGCGTTTGATGCGCTCGGTGAAATGCCGAGGACCGAGGCTAGAGGGCTGCATGATCGGTTCGAACGCGCCATCGATTTGTGCAAGGCTCGAGTGGCCCAACAGCAGGTGCGCGATACGGAGCAGTCGTTCACGAATTTGTTCGAGGCCTCTCGAAGCGTAGCCGCATATGAGTGGGCTGTGTTGCGAGGTGCCGAGTCGTCCGATCGAGAAACGCTGAAGCAATCCGCGGAGAGTTTCATCGCGGGTGTTCGTCAATGGCCAAAAGAGGGACTCAAAGCGATCAAGGATTCCTTGGCCCAGTCCGGCGCAAGTGCCGATGTCGACTTGGGGGCCCGCGAGAGAGCGTTGAGACTCTTGTGCGTTCGCGGCGAGATACGCAGCGAGATATCCACGCCGGCCGAAGACGAGGCGCTGCGCCGGGAGCATCAGGTGCAAAGATTGATGCAGGGAATGGGGCAAGGGGTCGGCGCCGATGCCGGGGAATGGAACGCGATGGCGCTCGAGTGGATCCGGATCGGTGCGGTAGCGCCGGACTTGCACGACAGTTTGCGGGACAGATTCATGCGCTGCTGGGAAAAGAGGCCAATGGACAGCTCGGAGCCGGCGGCTGTGCTGGGTGACGGCGGCAATCATCGCAACTCTCAGGACCGGCGAATAGGGAATACGCGCCGCCATGGCCGCGATGCTTCAAACGCCGGAAATAGGCGTTAGTTAAAACGGGGATTTTGATACCCGTCGCGTGACGTAGTCGGCGTTTGCCGACAACTGCCTGGGAACGCCCTCCCATCGGCGGGAGGTGTCACAGTCTCCCTACATCCTGACCTACCCGCATTCCCTAGGATGACCGCCGCGAGTGCAGTCATTGCGCTCATCATCCTAGGGTTCACCAAGCAACAATGAACTATCTCTATCGCTTTCTGCGGATTCGTGGAAATGAGTTGCGCGTCGCCGTGTCAACGGTTTTCGCCGTGTGCGCCTTGGCATCGAAAGCGCACGCGCAAGTTACGACGCTTCTCGACCTGGAAAACTCCCCGGGGCAAGATTACACCCTCTACACGTATTCGTTTCAGGCGCAGCTCGCGCAAACTTTTCTGACATTTGAATTTCGCCAAGATCCTGCCTATTGGAGATTGGATGACGTGTCCGTGTTAAACAGCGCCAACACTCAGCTGATTGCAAACGGCGGCTTCGAGGGCGGCGCCTACGGCGGCCAAAATACGCCCAATAGCTGGACTCTGATCGGCCAGGCGGGACTGAGTGCCGGCGGCCAGGCTGTTGACGGCTGCGGGCTTTCCGGCAGCTCTTGCTACATGGATGGCGCGGTCGGCGGCGTTGATGGGCTGTATCAATCCTTTGCAACGACGATCGGCGCGACGTATTCGCTGAGCTTCTGGCTTCAGGCTGACGGTGGAGGACCCGCCTCCGCGGTCGTGCAAATCGGCGCGACGTTGGATCAAGGCGGAGTGCTGATCCCGCCACCCACGGCAACCGACATCATCACGACAGGTTCACCCTATTTGACAGCCGGTCTGGGCACGACGCTCAATCCGGTCTTCGACGGGGGAACTCTTCAGTTGGATTCTTCGGGGCCGGTATTCAGCCAGAACTTTACGGTCAACAATACCAACGGAACCATCGACACTGCCGGACTCAACAGCACGATGAGCGGAGAGCTCTCCGGCCCCGGCGGCCTGACTTTCATGAACAGCGGGAGTGCGGGCGGCATAACGCTAACCAATACGAACACGTATGCGGGCGCGACCGTCATTAGCGGTGGCACCACCTTGGCGTTGAGCGGCGCCGGCAGCATCGCCGCTTCCAGCGGTGTCGCCGACAACGGCATATTCGACATTTCCGCGACCACGGCTGGAGCAACGATTCAATCTCTGTCGGGTAGCGGCACCGTTGCACTCGGCAACCAGAAGCTCAACTTGAGCAACGCCGGCGGCACGTTTGCCGGCAGCATCGGTGGCACGGGCAGCGTCGTGCTGAGCGGAGGTGTTGAGATTTTAAGCGGCGTAAATACCTTCTCCGGCGCCACGGGCATTGGCAGCGGTGCGACCCTGGCGTTGAGCGGCGCCGGCAGCATCGCTGCGTCCAGCGGCGTCGCAGACGACGGTATTTTCAATATTTCAGCGACCTCGGGAGCATCGATCCAATCGCTGTCGGGCAATGGTACCGTTGTGCTCGGCAATCAGAAGCTCACCTTGAGCAACGCCAGCGACACTTTTGCCGGCAGCATCGGCGGCGCGGGCAGCGTCGTACTGAGCGGCGGTGTTGAGACTTTAAGCGGTGTAAATACTTTCACCGGTGCCACCGGCATTGGCAGCGGCGCGAGCCTGGCATTGAGCGGCACGGGCAGCATCGCCGCCTCCAGCGGTGTCGCGGACAACGGCACGTTCAATATTTCAGCGACCACGGCGGGCGCATCGATTCAATCGCTGTCGGGTAGCGGTACCGTTGTACTGGGTAACCAGAATCTCACCCTGAGCAATGCCGGCGGCACGTTTGCCGGCAGCATCGGCGGCGCCGGTGGTCTGGCGCTGACGGGCGGGACCGAGACCTTGAACGGTGCGAATACATTTACTGGTGCCACCGCCATCAGCAATGGCACAACCCTGGCATTGAGCGGTGTCGGCAGCATCGCGAACTCCGCCGCTGTGATCGACAACGGAGCATTTAATATTTCCGCGACCACGGCGGGTGCGTCGATTCAATCGCTGTCGGGTAATGGCGTAGTCGCGCTCGGCAACCAGAACTTAAACTTAAGCAACGCCTTCGGCACGTTTGCCGGCGCCATCGGTGGCACGGGCGGCGTTGCGCTGACCGGCGGTGCCGAGACGTTGAGCGGCGTGAACACATTCACCGGCGCCACGGGCATCGGCAGCGGTGCGACCCTGGTATTGAGCGGCTCGGGCAGCATCGCCGCCTCCAGCGGAGTCGCGGACAACGGCACATTCAATATTTCCGCGTCCACGCTGACAGCATCGATTCAATCTCTGTCGGGCAGCGGTACCGTTGTGCTCGGCAACCAGAACCTGAATTTGACCAACGCCGGCGGCACATTCGCCGGCACCATGGGCGGCGCCGGTGGTCTGTCGCTAACGGGCGGGACCGAGACCTTGAGCGGTGTGAACACATTTACCGGTGCCACCGGCATCAGCGGCGGTGCCACGTTGGCATTGACCGGTGCCGGCAGCACCGCCGCTTCGAGCGGCATCGCCGACAACGGCACATTCGATATTTCCGGCACCTCGGCGGGTGCGTCCATCCAATCGCTGTCGGGCAATGGCGCAGTCGCCCTCGGCAATCAGAACCTGAACCTGAGCAATGCCGCCGACACATTTGCCGGCAACATTGGTGGCACGGGCAATGTCGCACTAAGCAGCGGCGTTGAAACCTTGAGCGGCGTGAACACATTCGCCGGCACCACTGGCATCGGCAACGGTGCAACGCTGGCATTGAGCGGTACCGGCAGCATCGCCAGTTCGAGCGCAGTCGCCAACAACGGAATTTTCGATATTTCCGCGACCACGGCAGGAGCGTCCATTCAATCGCTGGCAGGCACTGGGGCGGTAGCACTTGGCAACCAGAATTTAAACCTGACCAACGCCGGCGGCACATTCGCCGGCGCCATCGGCGGCACGGGCGGCATCGCGCTGACTGGCGGGACCGAGGCGTTGAGCGGCGTGAACGCATTTACGGGTGCCACCGGCATCAGCGGCGGCGCGACGTTGGCATTGACCGGTGCCGGCAGCATCGCCGCTTCGAGCGGCGTCGCGGACAACGGCATATTCGATATTTCGTCGACCACGGCGGGAGCAGCGATTCAATCGCTGTCGGGCAACGGTGCAGTCACGCTCGGCAACCAGAACCTGAACCTGAGCAACGCGGTCGGCTCGTTCGCCGGAGCCATCGGTGGCGCCGGTGGTCTGGCGCTGACGGGCGGGATCGAGACCTTGAGCGGTGCGAATACGTTTACCGGTGCCACCGGCATTGGCAGCGGTTCAACGTTGGCATTGACCGGTGTCGGCAGCATCGCCGCTTCGAACAGAGTCGCGGACAATGGCACATTCGATGTCTCGGGCACCACGGCGGGGGCTTCGATTCAATCGCTGTCGGGCAACGGTGCAGTCGCACTCGGCAACCAGAACCTGAACTTGAGCAATGCCGCCGACACGTTTGCCGGCAGCATCGGCGGGATGGGTAGCGTGACCTTGACCGGCGGGACCGAAACACTCAGCGGAACGAATACCTATGTTGGCGGCACCACGGTGAGCGGCGGCGGCCGGCTCATTGTCGGCGCCGACGTAGGGCTTGGCAGCTCGGCCGGGTTGCTGACGCTGAACGCCGGCACCCTGCAAAGCACAGCGTCGTTTACCATGACGCGCGACATCGCGTTGGCGGGCGATGGCACCTTTGTCACCGATACGGGCACGACGATGTATGACGGCGGCGCTGTGACCGGCGCCGGCGCATTGATCAAGAGCGGCGCCGGCTCGATGGAACTCTGCGGCAATGTCTCCAATAGCGGCGGCACCACCGTAGCGGCCGGCCAATTGATGATCTGCGGCAGCGATACCGGCACGGGAAGCGTTTCAGTTGCCAACGGTGCAACGCTGGCGTTGACCGGCGCGGGCAGCATCGCCGCGTCGAGCGGACTCGCCGACAACGGTACATTCGATATTTCCGGCACCACCGCGGGTGCAGCGATTCAATCGCTGTCGGGCACCGGCGTAGTCGCGCTCGGCAACCAGAACCTGAACCTGAGCAATGCCGTTGGGACATTCGCCGGCAGCATCTCCGGCACGGGTGGACTTGCGGTCACGGGCGGTGCGCAAACACTTGGCGCCGTCAACGCCTTCACCGGAGCTACCGCCATCGGCAACGGTGCCACCTTGGCATTGGCCGGCACGGGCAGCGTCGCCGCGTCGAGCGGAGTCGTCGACAACGGTACATTCGATATTTCCGGCACCACCGCGGGTGCGGCGATTCAATCGCTGTCGGGCAATGGCACTGTGGCGCTCGGCAACCAAAGCCTCGCGTTGACCAACGCCATTGGGACATTCACCGGCAGCATCGCAGGTACGGGTGGACTCGCAGTCACGGGCGGTGCGCAAACACTGGGCGGCGTCAATACCTTTACCGGAGCTACCGCCATCGGCAACGGTGCCACCATGGCATTGACCGGCACGGGCAGCATCGCCGCGTCGAGCGGAGTTGCAGACAACGGTACATTAGATATTTCGGGAACCGCGGCGGGCGCAGCGATTCAATCGCTGTCGGGCAGCGGCGCAGTCGCACTCGGCAACCAGAACTTAGGTCTGAGCAACGCCGGCGGAACCTTTGCCGGCGCCATCGCGGGCACGGGAGGCGTCGCGCTGACCGGTGGTGCCGAGACCTTGAGCGGCGTGAACACATTTACCGGTGCCACCGGCATCAGCGGCGGTGCAACGTTGGCATTGACCGGTGCCGGCAGCATCGCCGCTTCGAGCGGCGTCGCAAATAACGGGACTTTCGATATATCGGCTACCGGGGCGGGAGCTTCGATTCGATCGCTGTCGGGCGCCGGCACCGTCGCACTCGGCAACCAAATTCTGACGTTGAGCCATGCCGGCGACGCGTTTGCCGGCACCATTTCTGGTTCGGGCAGCCTCGCGATAACCGGCGGCACCGAAACGCTCGGCGGCACAAATAACTATACCGGCGGAACGAGCGTCAGTGGCGGCGGCCAACTGATCGTCGGCGCGGATGCGGCGCTCGGTAACTCATCCGGGACACTGACGCTCGCCGGCGGCACGTTGCAAAGCACCGCCTCGTTTGCGATGACGCGAAGTCTGGCGCTGGCCGGCGATGGCACTCTCGATACGAATGGTGGCACAACATTGCACGATAACGGCGCGCTGACCGGCGCCGGCGCCCTGATCAAGAGTGGTTTGGGCGCGCTCGAATTGTGCGGCAATGTTTCCAACGCCGGCGGCATTTCGGTGAGCGCGGGCAGTCTCGCGATTTGCGGCAACAACACAGGCACAGGCGGGATCGCCATCACCACCGGTGCCACGCTGGCACTGACGGGTGCGGGCAGCATCGCGAGATCGAGCGGCGTCAGCAACGACGGCACGTTCGACATTTCCGGCACCACCGCGGGAGCATCGATTCAATCGCTGTCTGGCAATGGCACGGTCGCGCTCGGCGGCCAGAATCTCGCACTTACCAATGCCGCAGGCACGTTCTCCGGCGCGATCGGCGGCACGGGCGGCCTCGCACTCACCGGAGGCACCGAGACCTTGACCGGCACCAATACCTACACCGGCGGGACGATGGTCAGCGGCAGCAAGCTCATCATCACCGGCGATGCGGCACTCGGCGGCGCTTCCGGGGCGCTTACGTTGAATAACGCCACACTGGAAAATGCCGCCTCGGTGGATTCGGCGCGCAGCATTACGCTGATCGGCAGCAACATCTTGAGCACCGATCCCGGCGCGACACTTACCCAGACCGGTCGGCTTTCGGGCGACGGTCACGTGACCAAGGTCGGTGACGGTACCCTGATCCTCGCCGGCGACAATCGCAATTGGGGACAACAAGGCAACACCACGGTCGGTGGCCTCACCATCAATTCCGGTTTGGTCGAGGTCGAGAACTCGTACGGCCTCGGATTTGGTCTCATCACCGTCAATGGCGGCGTCATTTCCACCACGGTGGATGTTCTCACCGGCCAGACCATCCAAATCAACGGCGCCACCGTGTTGAATGTCGATCCCGGCACCACGACCACGCTGACAGGCACCGTAGAAACCACGGGCACGGGATCGTGCTTCGAGAAAACCGGCACCGGCACGCTGATCATGAGCGGCACGGCGACCTTGAGAAACGGTACCTGCGTCGAGGAAGGTCAACTTTACGCCAATGGTTCCATCACCAGTGCGATGCGCGTCGATCCAGGCGCCATATTGCGCGGCGTCGGCACCATCACCGGTCCAGTTACAGTGCAAGGCATATTGGCTCCCGGGAATTCGCCGGGCACGCTGACGGTCGTGGGCAATGTGACCATGCAGGCCGGCAGCACCTATCAGGAAGATGTCAACGGCGTCGCTACGGGCGCGGGTCCGGGCAGTTATTCTCGCCTGCTGGTGGCCGGCGCGGCCAATCAGTTCATCGCCACCGGAGCGACGTTGAACGTCAATCTGCTCAATATCACCGGTACGACCGCTTACACTCCTTTCCAGCCGGCACTCGGCGACTCGTTTCGCATCGTGACGGCTGAAGGCGGCATCGTCGGCAAGTTTGCGGCCTTTGGCCAGCCCGACGGCCTTGCTGCCAACACACGCCTGGCAATTTTCTACGATCCGTTCGGCGACAACAGCATTGATCTTCGCGTCGTCCCGATTTCCTACACGAGCTTCCTGCAAGCGGCCGGCGCCAATAGCAACGCTCGCTCGGTCGGCAACGCCATGAATCAGGTCCTCAACGCCGATCAAGCCGGCCATGCGAGCGTGGCGCAGGATAATCTGGCGTATGCCCTCGGCGGAATGTCCGCCGCCGCGTTGCCGGGTGTCATAACTGCTCTGGCCGGCGAAGTGCATGCGGATCTCGCAGCGGTCGCACCCCAGGCGGGCCAGTGGTTGGCGTCCTCGGTGGCGCGACAGCTGGAGTTTTCGAGCGCCGACGGTGAAATGGGCGCACCGCTTCCGGGACAGGCATTTTGGTTCGACACGACGGCCAATCATGGCAAATGGGATGCAGACGATCGGGCGTCCGGATTCACCACCAACCGCACGCAAACCGCCGCCGGCTTCGACCTGCTGGTCGGACATGGGAATCGAGTCGGCGTGGGCTTCTCGCATTCGCTGATCGATGTATCCACGTCTGCGGGAAGCGGTTCGGTGAATGAAAACATCGGCTTCGTCTATGGCCAGTACTCATTGGCTGCCGTGATTTTCGACGGCATGTTCGGCGCAGGCACCAACCATTGGGAAACCGACCGTGCCGATCCGCTGGGCCTAAGCGCGGCAACTCTCGACACCAACCGCCGCGGCCACACAGCGCTCGCCGGCGCCGGCATTCGTTTGCCATGGAACGTCGGCGGCGTGGATTTGGAACCTTACGCACGCACGCTGTGGCAGCGACTAGCACGCAGCAGTTTCGACGAAGGCACCGCTCTGGACGCCTTGTCCGGACCCGATTATTCGGCCAACGGTCTGCGCACCAGCGCAGGAATCTTGATCGGTCCCAAAAATTCCTCGCCGCTGGCTGCGCCTTTTGGTTATCAAGTCAATCTAGGCGCTGGATACGATAGTGGAAGCCTGGTGCATCCGACTGTCGCTGCAACGCTCGCCGGAACGCCAACTGCAATTATGGCGCCGGACATCGGCAGGGCATTTGCGCAGCTCAGCCTGAACGGCACTGCTCGCTTAGGGGAGCACACCTATGCATATGCAGGTCTCACGGGTGAAGCACGCAGCGGCAAGGCAGAGGACGCGGGCATCAACTTGGGCGTAAGGGCGAGCTTTTAGATAGACAACATCTATCAATATCATCTGATCAATCAATTTCCACGCGTCTACGCGATAGCCTATGGTAGGGCCACACTCATCACTGGAACCTACCATGAGCAAACCAACCGACCGCGCATCCAAGAGGCACGCCGATCAGCTGACTACCAGCGCCGGCAATCCGATTGCCGACAATCAGAATTCGCTCAGCGCCGGACCTCGCGGGCCCTTGCTGTTGCAGGACTATCAGTTGATCGAGAAGTTGGCGCATCAGAATCGCGAGCGCATTCCGGAGCGGCCCGTGCATGCCAAGGGCTGGGGTGCCTACGGCACGCTGACGATCACCGGTGATATCGCGAAGTACACCAAGGCCAAGGTGCTCCAGCCGGGCGCCAAGACGCCCTTGATCCTGCGCTTCTCGACGGTCGCCGGGGAACTCGGCGCCGCCGATGCCGAGCGCGACGTGCGCGGCTTCGCGATCAAGTTCTACACCGAGGAAGGTAATTGGGATCTGGTGGGCAACAACACGCCGGTTTTTTTCGTGCGCGACCCGTACAAATTTCCCGATTTCATCCATACGCAAAAGCGCCACCCGAAGACCAATTTGCGCTCGCCCACGGCGATGTGGGATTTCTGGTCGCTGTCGCCCGAGAGTTTGCATCAGGTGACGATCCTGATGTCCGACCGTGGCCTGCCGACCAGCGTGCGCCATGTCAACGGCTATGGCTCGCACACCTACAGTCTGATCAGTGCTGCAGGTGTGCGCGTATGGGTGAAGTTTCATTTCAAGACCCAGCAGGGTCACCGCTATTGGACCAACGCGCAGGCCTCCGAAGTCGTCGGGCGTACGCGCGAATCGACTCAGGAAGATCTGTTCGAGGCAATCGAAAAAGGCGATTTTCCGAAGTGGACGGTGCAGGTGCAGATCATGACCGACGCGCAGGCGCAGGCATGGTCCGAGCGCACCGGTTGGAACCCGTTTGACCTGACCAAGGTCTGGCCGCACGGCGACTGCCCGGTGATCGACATTGGCGTGCTGGAATTGAACCGCAATCCGGACAACTACTTTGCCGAGATCGAACAGGCTGCATTCGCCCCATCCAACATCGTTCCCGGCATCGGCTTCTCGCCGGACAAGATGCTGCAGGCGCGCGTGTTCAGCTACGCCGATGCGCACCGCTACCGGCTCGGCACGCACTACGAGGCATTGCCGGTCAATGCACCGCGCTGCCCGGTGCACCACTACCACAAGGACGGACCGATGCGCTTCTTCGACAACAACACGAAGAACCCGGACGCCTACTACGAGCCCAATTCGTTCAACGGCCCGAAAGAGGACAGGCGCTTCGCCGAGCCGGCCCTGGCGTTGCACGGCGATGCCGACCGCTATAACCACCGCGACGGCAACGACGACTACACGCAGCCCGGCGATCTGTTTCGCCTGTTCGATGCCGAACAGAGGCAGCGCCTGTTCAGCAACATCGCCGCGGCCATGCAAGGTGTACCCGAGGAGATCAAGCGCAGGCAGATCGCGTTATTCGCCAAGTGCGATCCTGCCTATGGCGCCGGCGTCGCGAACGCGGTGAAGCGCGAAGGGCAAGGGGACGATCGAGTCAAAGGCACGAGCGCAACCAGCATGCCGGAGGAAGTTCCCACTTCAGATTGAGTCTGGGACCAATTCAGCGGTTGTCGTGACGGCTGTCGTGCCACCCGCCGCCGAGCGCCTTGAATACCGCGATCTGGTCCTGAACCAACGCGGTATCGGACAAGGCGACGGAGGCGTCGACGGAGATCAACGACTGCTCGGTGGTCAGCAAGTCGAGATTGGTCAATGCGCCGGCGAGAAACTGATCGTCCGCCAGATCGAAGGCTTTTTGCGCCTGGTCTTGCGCATCCGCCAAGGCTTGGCGCCGATCGAGTTCGGCGCCATAGGCCGATAAGCTTTGCTCGGTCTCTTTGAGAGCCCGCAAGACCGCGGCGTCGAAGCCGGCGAGCGCGGCGTCCGCATTGGCCTGGGCCTGACGCACGCGCGCGCGCGGGCCCGCTTGGTTCGGAAAACTCCACACAATGCTCGGGCCGACGCCCCAGGCCCGGGCATCATTCGTGGTGAGATCTGGAAACGTCGCACTGACTCCGCCGAAGAACCCCGTGAGGCTGATGCGCGGATAAAGATCTGCCGTGGCGACACCAATGCGCGCGGTGGCGCCGGCCAGGCGACGCTCGGCTTGGCGAATGTCCGGGCGGCGTCTGAGGAGTTCGATGCCGTCGCCCACGGGGATGAGGGCGTCCAGATGCGGCGGCCGAACGCAGGCCTGCGCTTCCGTCGGGGCGTGAGCGGGCGTCCGGCCCAGCAGCGCGCCGAGTTCGAACATGGCCGCTTTTCGTTGGCTTTCCAATGGAGGAATGCTCGCGCGCACTTGCGCCACCAGTCCCTGCGCCCTGACGACGTCGAACAACGAATTGGCGCCGGCTTCGTGGCGCTTGACGGTGATATCGGCTTCGCGGCTGACGACGTCGAGCGAATGGTGGGCGACCGCGATCTGCTCACCGAGCGCGCAGATCTGCGCGTAAGCGCGCGCGGTCTCGGCGGCGACCGTGATTTTAACGGCATCCCGGGAGGCGGCATTGGCTGCGGCGTCGGCGCGCGAGGCTTCGATGGATCGCCGCACGTGGCCGAACAGATCGACTTCGTAAGAGACATCCAAGAGCGCGTCGAAGACCCAGGTATTGGCGGGTCGATGGCCGCCAAGTTCAAGAATCTCTTCGGTGATGGGATCGCGGCCGTAAGTCCCGCCTGCCTCGAGTTTTGTGTCCGGGAAGCGTGCCGCTCTGGCCCCTTCGAGAATTGCACGCGCTGCCGAAAGATTGGCTTCAGCGATTTTAATATCGGTGTTCGCCGTGAAGGCTTCCTGGAGAAACTGGTCGAGCAACGCATCGTGATACAGGCGCCACCAGTCATCGGGGGGCTGCGCGACTGTTTCAGCCGTTGGCGTCAACGACACCAGCGGGGCCTGCGCGCCGTCCACAGGAACGGGCGGCTTGTAGTGCGGCCCGACAGCGCAGCCGAGCAGCGCAGCGAGCGCGGTCAGGAGCGGGACCCAACGCACACGTGACATTGAAGGATGACGGATCATGGCGAGGCCGCATCGCGCGCCCCGAAAGGCGACTCGTGAGAGGCGGGCCCCGGGGGAGCAGCCCTGCGGGTGACGATCACGATGAGCGTGACGGCGGTCAAAGCGGCAATGACGATGAAGCCGTCCATGATTCCCTGCGTGATTGCGGCGCTGCGAATCACACCGCCGAGTACGGCCGCACCGCGAGCCGGTGCGGAGCCCGGATCACCCGCGCGCGCCGTGGCTGCGGCGTAGGTTTGTAGTCTCTGTATCACCTGCGCATCG
>Ga0193709_1000127_pt1 | contig 32688 bp, 25 predicted proteins | sample H3c2metaG_FD_160571 | JGI IMG/M metagenome (GOLD analysis project Ga0193709, IMG submission 160571) | Soil microbial communities from a riparian zone of the East river system, Colorado, United States - H3c2 | ecosystem: Environmental > Terrestrial > Soil > Riparian zone | place: USA: East River...
GGGCGCGTCTGGATCCAAGGTCTTCAACAAGTCTTCGGCGTCCGCACCGGTGAAAAGATAATTATTCGTCTTACGCCCTTCAGCGGTAAGAGTCTTTTGCAACGGGCTGGGAACCGAGGCGTGTTGTTTTTCCAGAAACTGTTGGACTTTATTCTGCTCTTTCGGGTCCTCCACACTAATGGTAATGAGTTCGAAATCCCGGCTCCCGAGCCGGCGGGAAAGGGAAACCAGTCCCGGAAACTCTCGCACGCACGGCGCGCACCACGTCGCCCAGACATTAAAAAGTCGCAGCTTTTTGGTGTCGTTTCGCGCCAGAGCTTTGATTCCGTCGATATCGATGCTTTCGACTGACACCGGGGCATGGTTCCACTGCTCTTCGGCTCGGGCATTTTCGGCGCGTTTCGACAACCACTTTGTAGAGCAACCCATTGGTGTCGTCACTTCAACCGGCACAGGCCGCCCGGCCAAAAGCGCCTCCACCGCGTTTTGGGTATCGCGAATTGTCACCGTCCTGGGATCGGCAAAACGTGAGTTGTCGAAGCGCCCTTTGTATCGGAGCTTTCGTTCGGAGTCGAAAAGGAAAACATGAGGGGTGCAGAGACAACCGTAAGCCTTGGCTGTGGCCTGCGTTTCCCCATCGTAAAGATAAGGGAACGTAAAACCCTTTTCCCTGGCATAAACCTTCATCTCATCGTAGCTGTCGCCATATTTGCTGTAGCCGAGCTCATCAACGCGCACGGCATCCGGATGATTCGGGTTGATTGCGACTACGGCGAGCCCTCGCGCTTTCATTTCAGCGACGAAGGGGAGAAGCCGGGTCTCGGCAGCATGGGAAAATGGGCAATGATTCGAGAGAAAGACCACCATGAGCACTTTTGCATCTTTGAAATCAGCCAGCGAACAGGTCTTTCCATCGACGCCACGAAGCGAAAAATCCGGCGCGGATTCTGCTATACTTAATTCATGAGCATCAGCTGGCAAACCTTCGGCTGCGATCAACGCGGGCTCGAACGCACCGCAAACAAGGAGCAACTGTGCAAACTGAAGCCAGTGCTGGAGAATTCTCATCGGTCTAATCATTCTTCCTTTCGTGAAATGCCTTCGCAACCTCAAATTTGCACTCTATTGCCTACAAATTTCTGGCCGCACGGTGACATTTTCCCTTTAGCACAGCAATTGCTTCTGTTATGTTGTGCAGTGGTTCCAACCGTTGGCGCGGCAGGGGTACAGAGGCCATAAGCCCGCGGAACTCAATGTAGTGTTATGACAATCTTTGATCTAACCAAAGCAACTGTGATTTGCGGCGGTGTGGCCTTCCTGAGCTATAGCTTTCCGCTCGTGTCCCAAATCCTGACGATTGGCCTGCTGAGCGTTCTTTGGCTTTCCTACGCCTATCAAGCCATCACGAAGATGCGACGCAAATCAGGCGCGTAGACAGATGGCATTCGTCGCGCTGGGACGAATCTCTGGTATCAGGCCGCGATGAATAACTTCGCCCTGCGTCGTGAGGGCCCCTCCGAACGGCAATTACTTACTTTTGTTCCACGCCGTTCTTTGGAGTTGTCCCTTCCTTCAACGGCAGACCATTCTCGTCACGCGGAATGTCGTGATGACGCCGTGCTGCTTCAGGCTGGCGCTCCCCCACTTCCGGCCCAGAGGCAGTTTTGATTTTTTCGATTTGTTCCGCGTTCAAGGGTGGCCGTATTTGCGAGATGGCTTTTACCCGCAGCACCGTCAACTCCGCGTCCAACTTCGCAGCAGTCATGGCCTTTTCGCGCACTGCCGCCTCGTCGAATTTTTCCCGCACACCCAGTTCGAATAATTCTCTGCGAGCTTCACGAATGCTCTGTTCCAGATCGCGAAGTTTTTCGCGAGCTGCTGCCGTCGCTTCGCGCATGGAGGCGCGTTGTTCCTCGGTGAGGACGCTTAAAACCCGCTCGAACCCGGGGGAGAATCGCGCGTCAGCAGCCCGCCCGAATTGGCGCGGAGGCGCTTTCTCGCTGCTCCCATTTTGAGTTTGTGCAAAACCGGAAATGGCGAGACTGAGGGCGCCGATTAGAACAGCGATTCCAAAGCGAAGGAAAGTTCTCTTCATATTTCCCAATAGACGGGCGCCAGGGATCGAATGTTACAAGTCCGATTGGCTCATCACGATTTCTGTGCTGTGACGTAACATTTCCTTTTCTTCCGGCATATGAGAACCTGTATTTTATTCGAAAAGGTGCTTCAGAGCGCAGTGAGCAACTTTTTTATCTCCTTCAATCGTGCGGCCGGCTCGGTCTTCGTGAGACGCGGAAATTTGCTGCCGAGCATGATATAATCGTTATTGCGCGTCAGCATGAGACGGTCCTCCTTTACTTCAATCGAAGTGATGCCGCGGTCGCTCGCGAGAATTTTAAGCTCGCCGACCAGCAATAGAAGTTGCAATGCCGGAGGCAGCGGACCGAAGCGGTCGCGAACTTCTTTTTCCAGGGATTGCAGCGCCGGTTTGTCGTTGGCCTGCGCGAGCTTGCGATAGATCTCAATGCGCTGACGGGAATCGGAAATGTATTTGAAAGGAATGGAGGCGGAATGTGTGATGCGTGACGCGGTTTCATCCGACGTAGGCGCGTCAAGCCCGTGAAGCGTGATGCGTGATGGGTGATGAGACTGTTCGGCAGATTTCGGACTTTCGTCGGTTGGGCTTAGGGCTAGAAAATCGAGGCGCACTTGCACTTCGATCCGCGGTTTCACTTTTTCTCCTTTCTGCGAAGCAACGCTTTGTTTGAGCAATTGACAATATAATTCGAAACCGACCGCGGTGATGTGCCCGCTCTGTTCAGCGCCCAACAGATTTCCAGCGCCGCGTATCTCGAGATCGCGCATGGCGATTTTGAAGCCGCTGCCCAAGGTCGAGTATTGCTTGATGGCGCTGAGGCGTTTGCGAACGTCCGCCACCAGGCCGCCGTGCCGTGGGAGGAGGAGATACGCATAAGCCTGATGTTTGTAGCGGCCAACACGCCCCCGAAGTTGATAAAGATCGCTGAGGCCGAAACGATCCGCTCGATCAATGATAATGGTGTTGGCGTTTGGGATATCGAGGCCACTTTCGATAATGGTCGTCGAGAGCAGCACATCCGCCTCGCCATTCACAAATTTCGTCATCACCTCTTCGAGATCGTCACTGTTCATTTGACCGTGGCCGACAACGATTCGCGCGTCTGGAACCAGGGTGGCGAGCTTCTGGGCCATGGTATCAATAGTCAGGACGCGATTGTGCAGGAAGAAGACCTGTCCGCCGCGGTTAAGCTCGCGACGGATGGCGTCGCGAATGACACGCTCGTCGTATTGCGTGACGATTGTTTCCACGGGGAGGCGATCGTGAGGAGGAGTCTGGATTGTGCTCATGTCGCGCGCACCCGTGAGCGCGAGATACAGAGTCCGTGGGATGGGGGTCGCGCTCAAAGTAAGGACATCAACGAGCTTGCGGAGCATTTTGAATTTTTCTTTGTGGAGCACGCCGAAACGTTGTTCTTCGTCGATGACCACAAGGCCAAGGTCTTTGAAGGCGATGTCGCCTTGAAGCAAACGATGCGTGCCGATGACGATGTCCACGCTGCCTGCGGCCAAATCTTTTACGACCTGCTGCTGCGCACGACGCGTGCGAAAGCGCGAGAGGAGTTCGACGCGAATCGGGTAATCGGCCATGCGCTCACGGAAGGTGTTGTAGTGTTGTTGCGCGAGCACGGTCGTCGGGACCAGGACGGCGACTTGCTTTCCATCCATCACAGCCTTAAACGCGGCGCGAATGCCAACTTCGGTTTTTCCGAATCCGACGTCGCCGCAAATCAAACGGTCCATCGGCTTTGCTCGCTCCATGTCGGCCTTCGTTTCGTTAATGGCACGAAGTTGGTCTGGCGTTTCTTCGTAGATGAATGAGCCTTCGAACTCGCGTTGCCAGGGAGCGTCCGCCGCAAAGGGGTGTCCCGGTTGCGAATCGCGGGCGGCCTGGATGGAAAGCAGTTCGCCGGCAACATCCTTGACAGCGCGCTCCGCCTGCGCTTTGGCTTTAGCCCAGCGTGTACCGCCAAGTGTGTTGAGCGGTGGACGCGCTTTTCCAGTGCCGACATATTTGCTAATGAGATGGGCTTCGGTTACCGGAACATAAAGTTTGGGCGCAGGTTGAGCCGGATCATTGGCGGCGTATTCGACGACGAGACATTCCTGGCCGGCGGTTGATTGCGTATCAGCGACTTCCGTTGGTTTCGTGCCGGCGCCGAGAGGCAGAACCTGCAAACCGAGATAGCGCCCGATACCGTGCTGCAAATGAACGACGTAATCGCCTTCTTCCAACTCGGCGAAATCGATGTCGAGAGCGGAGCGAGTTGCTTGAGCGTGCGCGGATTTGAGACGGCGAGGGCGTTGGACTTTGTACCGGCCAAAGATTTCGGCGTCAGTGATGACAACGAGCCTGGCATCGTCGTAAAGGAAACCGCGGGCTAGTGCGCCGATATGGAGCGTGATGCGTGATGCGTGATGCGTGATGGGGGATGCGTGGCCAGGATCTGAATTTTGGTGGGTGAATTCGGGGTGTTCGAAGCCATATTCCTCCCAAATCTCACCGAAACGCTGGCGTTCTCCGTCATTATTGCAGAAGATATGCACGGCATAGTCCTGGCGGAGCCAACGGTGCAATTGCGCAAAGAATTCGCGACGCTGAGCTTCGGCAACCTGCGGCTCCGGCGTCCGCTCAGCGAGAGGGCGATAAGCGTCGAGGTTTTGCAATGGAATCGAAATGCTTTCCTTCTCAGTCGGCTCAACCAAATCGAGTTTTTCCAGCAAGTCTGAGTCTCCCTCCGCCACGTTCAACAAAGTCATTCCTTTGCTCGCAGCGTCGGCTTTGAATTTTTCCCAGGAGATGAAAAACGGGTCCCCCGAAGGCACCTGAGCTGCGTATTCCTGTGCGCGCGCGTCCACCTGTTGTGATTCACACAACAAAAAAATCGTTGGCGACGACAGATAATCGAGCAGAGTCCCCAGATTGTGCGGTTGCTTTTTCAAGATTCCCAGTTCACCGCCCGGCGGGATTGTAATGCCCGTTATTTCTTCCCGCGAAATCTGGGTCAGGGGATCGAAGTGGCGCAAGGATTCCAACTCATCACCGAAAAATTCCATTCGAACCGGCCATGGGCTGGTGATCGGATAAATGTCCAGAATACCGCCCCGCAGGGCAATTTCTCCTTTCTGTGTGACCTGAGCTTCGGGTTCATAGCCCTGCGCTTCGAGCCATTCGACCAGATCCAATGGGTCAATGCGTTCGCCGCGCGCCAAGGTGCGAGTGCGTTCGCTGATCGCCTGGCGCGGAAACGTTTGCTGCAGCAACGCGGTTACGCTGGTGACGAGCATGGGGGTGTGAAGCATGCTACGTGTTCCGTGTTGCGTGAGGGCAACAAGTGTTTCGAGGCGTTCGCTGATTACATCGGCGTGCGGCAACCTCGATTCGTGCGGCAAAATTTCCCACGGAGGATAGAATAGAGGTTCAGCGTCTGGAACTGACACTGGCGCGTTTACGACTTTGGATATTGGATTTTGGACTCTGGACTCAGACCGTAGCCACGTGGCGATGTCCTGTTGAAAACTTTCCTGCGTTTTTAGCCCTTCAGTGACAACGACGATTGCTCTTTGATCGAAAATGCGATGGAGCAAGGCCGCTAGAAATGGCTGGGCGGTTTGACTGATGCCAGTGCAAGACAACACGCCCCCTTTCTCCAGACGCCGAGCCAAGGTTTGCACAGCGGGAGTTTCCGAAACGGCAGCGAACAAGTTGCTTGTCGCCGGGATTGCCAGAGCGTGCGCCAAGCACAGGCAACATTGCAGGAGAGTGTTTGCGCGTCAAGCGGTGCCATGAATCTCGGCTGAGGTGCTTCAGAGAGCCAAAATGTGGAAATCCAATCCAGGGAAACGGCGAAAGCCCTGATCGAAAGTCACAAGTCGAGAATGGTTTGCCAACGCGAAAGCAGCGAGATAGGCATCCGTCCACAAGTGGTGCAGGGGTGAAGCAGCCTGGGACAAATTGCGAAATGTAGGCTCCAATGAGGGAGGTTCGCCAAAGAAAATTACGCGTGGGTCTTGGGCGAGCATATCGTAATTCTTCCACGCATCTTGCTGATTTTGGACGAACTCACCCATTATGTTGGAATTGGTTAGATGACGAAGAATCGCCATCTGTGTCAGGCGACAAAAAGCGCACGACTCGTCAGACTGCGCGTCGAACCAGGTCTTTGCCAGAGTGTGGTGCACATGGTCGGAAAACGTCAGTGCAAGCCAGACGTTGGCGTCAGCTAAGCTAATCGCTCCAGCCGCTGGCATCCAACTCCTCTGGTGTAGGATTAATGATGCGCTTCCCGTTCCCGCGAATCAGGGGCAAAATCACTCGTTTGCGAAGAGTCTTTGGATATTCGGCGCCATTTCCTGGAGACGGCAGAATTGTTAGCAAACCACTGACATAGTCCGGCAGTTTCTCGGAGCCACGTGGAATAACGTGCCCGTTATTAATCTCCACCTCAACCGTCACATAACTCATGGCAAGATTTTAGTCAGTCATTCCATGTTGTTAAAGCCAATTCTTTCTGTGCGAACCCTGATACTCCGAATTTGTGCGAGTCGGACTACTCCCACTCAATTGTGCCGGGTGGTTTGCTCGTGATGTCGAAGCAGACGCGGTTGATACCTTTGACTTCGTTGATGATTCGGCTCGAAAGTTTTTCCAGAAGGTCGTACGGCAACTTCACCCAATCCGCAGTCATGCCGTCCTGAGATTCGACCGCGCGAATCGCGATCGTAAAATCGTAAGTCCGCTCGTCACCCATGACGCCGACGCTGCGAATCGGCAGCAATACCGCGAAGCTTTGCCAGAGTTTGTAATACCAACCGGTGGCCTTCATCTCTTCGACGACTATTGTGTCCGCGTTGCGCAGAATTTCGAGCCGGTCCGGCGTGACCTCGCCGAGAATTCGCACCGCAAGGCCAGGACCCGGAAACGGCTGCCGCAAAACGATTTCCCGCGGCAATCCCAATTCAAGGCCCAGCTCGCGCACCTCATCCTTAAACAGGCATTTTAACGGTTCGACTAATTGAAACCGCATTTTCTTCGGCAACCCGCCAACGTTGTGATGGCTTTTGATCATCGCGGCCGGATTGCCGCCAATCGGCACTGACTCAATGACATCCGGATAAAGCGTTCCCTGTGCGAGAAACTTCGCCTGGCCAGCTCGTTTCGTTGCTGCTTCGAAAACTTCGATGAACGTCTTTCCGATAACTTTGCGTTTGCGTTCGGGATCAGTGACTCCTTTGAGCCGTTTGAGGAAAAGTTTAGAGGCGTCCTCGTATTGTAGTTTGATTTTGAAGTGCCGACCAAACACTTCGCGCACGACTCCGGCCTCGCGTCCCCGCAACACGCCATTATTTACAAAGATGCAAGTTAGTTGCTTCCCGATTGCCTTGTGCAACAGGGCCGCCGCTACCGAAGAGTCAACACCGCCGCTAAGTCCGAGAATCACCTTCTCGTCGCCAACCTGCGCACGAATGGCTTCTACAGCCTGGTCGACATAATTATGCATCGTCCAGTTCTTGCCGCAGCCGCAGATGTTATGGACGAAGTTGGCGAGGATTTCGCGCCCGCGTGGCGTGTGAGCAACCTCCGGGTGAAATTGCAGGGCAAATATTTTGTCGGCTCGATTTTCGAAGGCGGCATAGCGTGAGTTTTCGGTAACAGCAACTGAGCGAAAGCCATGCGGCAATTTTGTCAACTTATCGCCATGCGAATTCCAGACTTGCAGGGTCTCGGGCAAATTTGCGAATAGCGGACAGAAACTATCTTTGACACTCAGCGTTCCCTTGCCATATTCGCGCTTGAGCCCGCGCTCGACCTTTCCGCCCAAATATTGCGCCAGCAACTGCAGGCCGTAACAAATCCCGAGGATTGGAATCCCAAGTTTGAAGATCGCTTTATCCGGCAATGGCGCATTTTTGGAATATACGCTCGAAGGCCCGCCCGAGAGAATAATGCCCTGCGGCTTCAGTGCGGAGATTTCTTCAGCGGAAGTATCGTAGCGGAGAATTACCGAAAAGACATTGCACTCTCGAACCCGTCTCGCAATGACCTGAGTGTATTGCGAGCCGAAATCCAAAATGACAATTTGTTCACCCATTGGAACTTTTTGCATTTTCACCCACTGCTTGGCGAGGAAAAAATGCGGAAGATAGCGAAATTCTTACGACCGCCGATTTTATACGGTCAAACCGCCTTCTTTAGCGTTTTGACATCTTGACTCGAAGCTCACTGCTTTACGACGGTCACTCTCCCTGAATTAGCATCGTAATCAAGCTTCGTCCCATAGGGCGGAGTCGGGATCTCCTTAATGAATTTTTCGCTGACCAGTTCGTTGAGGTCTTTGGGATTGCGTCCCTTTTCCACATTGAACAATTCAACGGCTTTGTCGAGCGATGTTGTATCGATCGTTTTTACCGCGTTCTGCTTTGCCTTGGCGGCGGCGTCCAAATAATCCACCGGCGCAGTCAGCAGACTTCCGCCTGTGGCAGTGTTGGTGCCGGAAGTGGCCTTGTTAGAATTGTCACCGCAGCCGGTAACGATCAAGCCGACGAGAGTCGAAAGGAGAGAAAGCTTTTTCATAGGCCGAGTATAGCTCCTCAACGGAGAACTCCAAGCCTAACTCGAACCCACAGGCGAATGGCGATATTCTCAGAAGTACGCAAGGGTACTGCGGCTCCTTGCGATTTAAGCCGTTCGGCACGACCTCTAAAGGCCGCGCAGTAAAGTAAAGAGCCGGGCAAAACCCTATGCCCGGCTTGAAGATGACATTCCCAAATTGATTTGGAAGAAGTCTTACTTTGTTGCTGGTGCGTTCGTAGCTGGGGGCGTCGCTGGAGCGTTTGTGCCAGTACTCCCGGTTGTATCTTTATTGTCGTTACAGCCGGTCACAGCTCCAATTACGAGGCCCAATAGTACGATAAGGGTATATAACCTTTTCATAGTAGGCGTAACGTTGACTAATTCCAAAAAAAGGACAAGCAAAAATTTCGCCTTATTTTCGCGCACCTTTCTGGGGTATTTACCCACCGTCTCGCTGAGGATAAACAGGTTAGCTGAGTCAGTATGTTAAACTCGGAAAAGAACGCTCCGTTCACGACTCAGCTTTGCTAAGCAGTCGAGAGGCGATACTCCGCGCCTGCTGTATTAAATCTGAATCCGTGGTCAGATCCGCAAATCGAAACTTCGGCAATCCACTCTGTTGTTGCCCCAGCAATTCGCCTGGGCCACGCAACTTGAGATCCGCCTCTGCAATTTCAAAACCATCATTGGTCTGCTCCAACACTTTCAAACGTTCGCGCGATTCTTTGCTGCGCGCCGCGGCGATTAAAATGCAAAACGCGTTATGCGCACCGCGCCCAATGCGCCCGCGCAATTGATGAAGCTGCGCCAGTCCAAATTGCTCCGCATTTTCGATTAACATGATTGTCGCATTCGGCACATCTACGCCGACTTCAATCAGTGACGTCGCCAGCAGCACTTGAGCCTTGTTGGCTCGAAATGCGTTCATGACTTCCTCTTTCTCCTTGCTCCTGAGATTTCCGTGCACCAGCCCGACTCGAAACGGGTGCAATCTTTTGCGCAGGTTTTCGAACTCGCTTATCACCGCTTTGACGCCGTTCGGCCCACTTTCCTCAACTCGCGGATAAACCACGTAAGCTTGCCTGCCCGCCTTGAGCTTCCCGAGCATGAACTCCCAAACCTGCGGCAGTTTGTCGTCAGTTCGAACAAACGTCTTGATCTTGCCCCGTCCTGGCGGAAAGCCGCTCATGACCGATATGTCAAGTTCTCCATAGACCGTCAGCCCTAGCGTTCGTGGAATCGGCGTTGCGGTCATCACCAGCAAATGCGGATACCGGCCTTTGCGCACCAGTTTTTCCCGTTGCGCCACGCCGAAACGATGCTGTTCGTCGATGACAACAAGGCCAAGATTTTCAGGTGTGAACGCGGATTCGATTAGCGCATGCGTGCCGATGGTCAGTGAGGCGTGATGCGTGACGCGTGATGCGTGAGAAGAAGGTCTGAGCGCCTGGCTCCCTGCCAGAGTGCCAATTCTTGTTTTTTGAGTGCTGGTTTGCAGAGCAACTTGAACGCCTAGCGGTTCAAACCACTTCCCGAAATTCTGGAAATGTTGTTCCGCGAGAATTTCTGTCGGCGCCATCAGCGCAACATCGTATCCGCTTTCGAGCGCCATTAACGCGCAGCATGCAGCCACAACCGTTTTCCCTGAGCCGACATCGCCTTGCAGCAACCGCCGCATCGGATGTTCCCCGCCCATGTCCTGCCGCAATTCGCGGAGAACTTTCGTTTGCGCCTCAGTCAATTTAAAGCCGAGTTGCGCGAGAAACGGCTTAATGAAGCGGTTATCACCATGGCACGGCAGCGCTCGCGCTTTGGTTTCAAAATTCTTTCTTCGCGCCTGGATGTGCCGTTGTAACTCCACGAATTCATCCAACGCGAGGCGGCGTCGTGCCCGCTCCGTATCCTGCAGAGCCTGCGGAAAATGGAGCGTTCGGATTGCCTCCACGCGACTTGGCAAGAAAATGGCAAAGGACTCCCGAGGCCATGGCTCTTCTATTTTAGACTCGAATAATTCGAGCGCGCGCCAAATCAACGAACGCAGCCAACGTTGCGGCAAGCCCTCGGTCAGCGGATAAATCGGCACGATGCGACCCAAATGGATCGAGCTTTCTTCGCCGCCTTCGACAATTTCTGTCTCGGGATGGTCCATTGTTCGCGGTTTGACCCCGAGCACTTTCCCGAAGACGAAAACTTCGTCACCGAGCGCGAAGTTTTTCTCCAGGTAAGGCAAGTTCCACCATCGGCAATGAAGCCGCGCGGTGGCATCGTCAAGGACCAGCTCAAATACCGATTTGGTATGGCGGTTAAACCACTTTACTCCAAGGGCGACGATCTTCCCCCGCGCCGCCGCAGATTGATGCGCTTCCAAACCTGCGATGGCGCTGACATGGCGGCGGTCTTCATAGCGGCTCGGTCGATGGAGAAGCAAATCATCCACCGTGAAAATTTCCAATCGCGCCAACTGCGCTGCACGTTCCTTGCCGACGCCAAACAGACTGGTGACGGGCTTTTGCAAAGGGGAAACTTCTTTGGCGGGCACAGCGACTGTCATTCCCAAGGACGATACGAACCGTCGCGGGCTGCTTCAACGGCAAATCGAACAAGACCGAACTCAAGCGGCGGTTAGACTTCGAAAACGGTAATCTCCGGCCGGCAGTTGAAACGAATTGGCACGGGAAACCAACCGATGCCAGGATTCACATAAAGCGGCCCAGCGGCTGTGTGGAACAAGCCAAGATCAAACTCATCCACGCCATATGGAACAATCAGTGGACCATAAAACGGCAGCCGCACCTGACCGCCGTGAGAATGTCCAGCGAGGAGCAGATCAAACTTCCCTGCCTTTTTCACCCAGGCGGGGTAATGCATGAGAAGAATATTTTGCGTGGCCGCATTTGCCAAAATGGGCGGTCGTCGCGAACTTAGACAAGTAGCACCCGTGATCGTAAATTTTCCGTCGGCCGTAACCTTTTGCTCGTCGAGCAGCCAGCCGCCGCCGGTTGCCGCGAAGCATTTCACAAATCCATCGAATGGCGCTTTGCTCCAGTAATCGTGATTGCCGGGCACGCCGTAAACCGGCGATTTGATTTTTCCGATCAATTCCAGCGCTTCAGCCAAGTGCCTGGTTTCCTCGATTAAATCGCCGGTGAAACAAACAAATTCTGGCGAAAGGGCGTTAATTTTCTTCACCACGGATTCGAAGTAACCGCGGTCGCCTTTGTGGTGGACGTCGGTAAAATGCACGAATCGGTGGCTCGACTTGCCGGTCGTGAACTGGACTTTCCTCGTCCTTACCCAGCTCGGTTCTATCCATTTAGCGTCGCCGAGCGCTAAAAAGGGCCCGGAAAGGACCAGACCTGCCAGAAAACGGCGGCGGTTGATTTTTCCAGCTCTTGCAAATTGCTTCAAACCACTCAAATCCATGTCAATGCAGCCAAAACATACATCATTTGACCGAATTACCCTTGCGAATGCACAAACTTACCCGATTATTCGGAGACCTGTGGCTATGTGAGTTGATTAGAGTTGTTTTGCAATGTCCAATTCACATTCTCCCACCGCTGCCTTGCTCCTGCTGCTGAAGGTTAATGGGCTACAGCATTGGCGGCGGCTCAAGGCCGTACGCGAGCAATCGCGGCTGTTGACCGCAGTTATTCTGCTTTTTCTCAGCGGTTATCTGGTTTTGTCCTTTGGCCTGTTTTTCAAGGGACTCAAATTTATCGCGTCATTTCCAGGCCTGGGAAACGTGTTGACCGAGCGATTACTCTATATTCTTTTCGCCTTTCTGTTCGCACTGCTGTTGTTGAGTAATTTGGTCATCAGCTACACGAACCTTTTCCGCAATCGCGAAACCGCTTTCCTGCTCTCCTTGCCGGTTTCGTCGCAGACCATTTTTCGATGGAAATTCATCGAATCGACGCTGCTCGCCTCCTGGGCGTTTTTGTTCCTGATTGCTCCGCTGCTGGCTGCATTTGGCCTGACGCGAGGTGTCCCATGGCATTTTTACCTGATGACGCTGCTTTTGATTGTACTTTTTATCGCATTGCCGGCCATCGCCGGTTCGTGGTTCGCGATTCAACTTGCGCGCTATCTTGACCGGCGCACTTTTCAAATTGCCGCCGTCGTCAGTCTGGGAATTCTCGCAGTCCTTGCCAGTTCCTGGTGGAAGGCGCAGCCTGCGACGGACGACCTGTTGGAGACGCGCGTGCTGGAAATGCTCGACCAACTGCTCATCAAAACACGTTTCGCGCAGTTCCCGTTTCTGCCCAGCTACTGGCTCTCGACCAGTGTCATTCAATGGGGTGAAGGAGTGCTGACTCTGGCCGGCTTTTTTATTTTGGTGTTGGTCAGTCATGTCAGCTTTTTCAGCTTTCTAGCTTTTACGCGGCTGGGCCGACCTTTCTATGAGGGTGTCTCCGCCGTCCAGAGCCGCGCGAGCATCTGGACTCGCTGGCATTGGCCTGGTGCTACCGGCACGGGGCAAAGCGCTACGCGCGCGCGGCGAGGCACCTCAAGCAATCGCATCAGCAAGGTGGAAGACATTTTCGGCAGCTTGCGCTTCTTGCAGCCGGATACTCGCGCGCTGCTCCTCAAGGATGCCCGCACTTTCTGGCGCGATACAACTCAATGGGGCCAATCGGTAATGCTATTCGGTTTGCTTGGCATTTATGTCATTAACCTGCGCCATTTCACACATCAACTGAGCAATCCGTTTTGGGTAAATCTCATTTCCTATCTCAATCTTGCAGCTTGCTCATTAAATCTGGCTACGGTCACGACGCGATTCGTCTATCCACAATTCTCGTTGGAAGGACGCCGGCTTTGGATAATCGGCATGGCACCAATGGGTTTGGCGCGGGTCGTGAAAACGAAATATTGGCTGGCGAGCATGTCGTCACTGATCGTCACGCTTAGCCTGATTTCTCTCTCTTCTTACCTGCTCAAGATGCCGTGGGATCGCATCGCGTTTTTTGCGGCTGTAGTGACAGTTATGACCTTTGCTCTGAACGGACTCGCCGTTGGTCTTGGGGTGCTCTATCCCAATTTTAAAGAAATCAATCCGGCTAAAATCGTCAGTGGTTTTGGCGGCACACTCTGCCTTGTGCTGAGTTTTCTCTATATTTTGGCCTCCGTATTGCTGCTTGGTTTTGGAACCACGGGCTTGCATCCAAATCAAATTTGGGTTTTTGCGAGCGTGGTTGGATTTACGATTTTTTCCGGCCTGATCGGGTGGGCTCCGCTTAAGATCGGGTTGAGCCGGCTGAAGGCGTTTGAGTTTTAGTGTTTGGACAAGCGGCCCGTTGCATTTCTCACAAAGCGCCGGAATTTAGATTATCAGGCGGTGCGGTGAGGAGCCATGATGGGCCGGCCATCCGGGCCTTACTTCGTGACAAACCGCTCCAATGCCTCGAACAGCGCACCTTTATCTTCGAGATGTTTTAATTCGCCTCCGCCTTGGACCAAACCAAAACCGTCGCCGTAGGCTGTGCCATTGGCGACACAAGCATCGGTTAAGCATGCAACCAGTTGCTTTTCCGCTTCGCGAATCACATGCTCTCTTGTTCCTTCGACTTCGTATTTCCAGCCGACCAGCCGCGCGATTGGAAACCATTGGCGCAATTCCGAAATGAGTTTTGGCGTAGGCACGAGTTCGGCCAGCAAAGTTCCTTCGCGGGTGGAGAATTTGCCGGATTTGAGCTCCTTCAAGTCGCCTTGAGTTGAACGCGTCCAAACCTTGCCGAAACCAAAGTCGCTGACGGCTGCCGCATGAAAGACTGCGTTCACCGGCTGGCTTGCCAATCTTCGCAATCGTTCGCGGAGATCGTTGGTGGTCGTGAAGAGTTCTGCATTTCCTTGACGATAAGTCGCCTGTTCACCCAGCAACAACGTGACTTCATGCCCGCGCGCTTCCAAAAACCGGGCGAACTCTGTCCCGAGACGCCCGGTCGAAAAATTGGTCAATCGCCGCACGTGATCGAGCGGCTCGTAAGTTGGACCTGCAGTGACGACGCAACGCATTCCGCCACGCTAAAGGAGGAGCGATTTTGAGCAAAGCCGTTTCTGAAAAACTTCTTGTGGAAAGGATTTTCTCAAAGGGCCGACTTTATTCGGTAAAATCGCTTTGAAAAGCCCGCTCCGTTGGTATCGGTAATCTCAATGAGACTGTTGGTTCCAGGAACATTAGTCATCACTGGCAGCCACACGCCGGCAAGCAGGTTGCTGGCATATTCAAGATCGTATTGATTGCCGGATTGCGCATTGAATGAGACGAACGAATTATTTCCGCTGATTCTCAGGTTGTTGATGATCGGCTGGGTGTACTCGTAAGCGCCGAGATCGAGCTGGCCATCGGTTGGTCGCGCCCGGTTTTGTTGGTGGTTCAGGTATTCAAACGTTGGCACGCCTGAATGCGACGCGCCGATGCCATCCAAAAAGCTCAGCACATTTAAACCAACGTTTCGGCACGTTGAATTCCTGGCGAGGCGCAGGTCGCGCGCGGCTCGGTTTACGAAGGCCGGGTCACTTCCGCTGGTCGTCGAGCCAAATGACGCGGGGATTGTCGCGCTGGATTGCGCCCAATTATTCGTGCCGCTTACGCCACCGCCGACTGTCCCTACAAGTTGGCCACTGCCATAGAAAATGTTGTTCTCGGAGATGATGGTCGCCCCGGTCGCATTTGCACTGAGAAATTGGATGCGGCCATCACCGGCGATGAAGGTGTTGTTGAAGGCAAACAATGTTCCGTTGTGTTGTCCGCCGGAATCCTGGCCGTACTGAATGAATCGTCCTGAATTGTAAGCGCTCAAACGCGGTTTGCTGATGATGATATTTCCGATGATCAGCGCGTGGCTGTTTGTCGCGGCCGTTTCCGCTGCATCCACCATGCCGACTTCACCGTCCTGCGAATCGGCGATGTAATTGTAAAGCAGTTCAGTATAGTGCGCGCGCGTCTTGAAGTTCTGTCCGAAAAGCGAATCGTGAATGTAACAGAAGCGGACCGTCGCACTGTTTCCGCCGAGGTAGAAGTTATGACTGAAGCCGTCGTAAAGCGATGTGCCATTCGATGCGATTTCAGACGCTTCGATCACGAGGTTGCTATTGTTGTCGCACATGATGCCCATGTCACAGAAGGTGATTCTGCAGTTGGTCACTGTCACGTTGTTGCCGGAAGTGACGCGGATGCCGGCGCCATTATCGCCGTTGCGAGCATTCCGGAATTCGAGGTTCTCCAGCCTGATATAATCTGCTTCGACCTGAAAAACCGCGCGAGGATGCGGCAGCACTCCGTCTACTACCAGATTTGTCGCGTCGAAAATGGGCCGGGTTTGTCCGACACCGCGGACAATGATCGGTTTTGCCAATGTGCCGGAGACCGTCCACCGTTTGATCTCGTTGTAGGTGGCAGGATCGACCTCGACGACGTCGCCCGCCGTCAGGCTCGGCAAGGCTCCAACGGTGTGATAAGTCCGCGCCGGGCCAACTTGATAGGTTGCCGCGCCAGTGGACAGCGCAGCGCACATGAAGAAACAGCAGGCAGGCAATCTAAATTCCATGTTCGTTATGTTACTGCTTCGTTTCGCGAAATCACGCCGGATGCACCGATTTCCCGCCGGAACAATGGCACAAGAATCGCTCTTTTTTGAGCGCCGGACCATGCAATTTGCGCGAAATCTCCGGCGAAATTATGCTGGTGCTCGATAAAATGGTCGCTGCGCTGTCGGTCACGCCTACGTGTCCGCACTGCAAAGGCATCATTCCGAGCGAAGATGTGAACGTCGCCAGCGACGTCGCGTTCTGTCGGACGTGCAATCTTTCCCACCGGCTTTCCGATCTGACATTGGGCACGACTGTCGATACGGACGTTGATGCCAGCAGGCCGCCGGCTGGGACGTGGTTTCAGCGGGATGGCCGGGGACTCGTCGTTGGCGCTACGCATCGCTCTGTTGGCCAGGCATTTGGGCTTTTGCTCTTTGTTCTGTTTTGGAATGGGATCGTATCGGTCTTCGTGTCGTTTGCGCTGGGTTCGACCTTGCAACATCTCGGAATCCCGGTGCCGCGCTGGTTTCCGCCAGCCAACACCAAAGGAAGTCCATTGGGTCTTGGCATGACACTTTTTCTTTGGGCCTTTTTGACACCGTTCATCGCGGTGGGCCTGGCAATGATTGGCGCATTTCTGAGCTCACTGGCCGGGCGGACGGAAATGCAAATTCAAGGCAATCAATGCGCTCTCTTCACGGGGATTGGTTCTCTTGGCCGACGCAAGCGTTTCTCCACGTCGGAGGTCAGGGACGTTCGCATCGAGGATAAGCGCTGGCGTGATCGCCAGGGCGACTCGCGTCGCAATAGCCAAATCGTCATCGAGACCAGTCAGAAGCCGATCACATTTGGCTCGATGTTGACGAACGAGCGACGCAGCTTCATGGCCGGTTGCCTGAAAAAGGAACTGGTCCGGCGATAAATCGGCCTCTCTGTACTCCTTTCGACCCATCGCGGTTTGCTGGTGGTGTGGGTTATGTTAAACTCCCGCGGTGAACGTTAAAACAGCGCCCGCGCTGGCTGTCGCAGCCGGTCCTGCAATCAACCACAAACGAAGTTCGCGGAGCGGTCTGCTTTGCGGTTTGGCTGCATACACCGCGTGGGGTTTTATTCCGCTTTATTTTCGCGCGGTTTCGGATGTCTCGCCAGTCATCGTGTTGTGCCATCGGATTTTCTGGTCGGTGCTGTTCCTGGTGGTGGTGATTTCCGCGCGGAATCAATGGCGGATGATCTGGCCGGTTTTTCGAAATCGGAAGAGCATGGTGCTTCTCTCTGCCGGAGCCATTTTGATTGCGATAAATTGGTTGGTCTTCATCTATTCCGTGATCAGCCACCAGGTTTTGCAATCGAGTCTTGGCTATTTTATCAATCCGCTGTTTTCAATTTTTCTGGGAATGATTTTCCTTCGCGAACGATTGCGTGGGTGGCAATGGCTGGCTGTGATTCTCGCCGGCCTGGGAGTGCTCAACCTTGCGCTCCGCAGCGACCGGCTTCCATGGATCGCTCTTTCGCTCGCTGTTTCCTTCGGCTTGTATGGGCTGGTTCGAAAGAAAGTGGATATTGATTCGCTTCACGGCCTGCTGGTCGAAACCACGGTGTTGCTGCCCATTGCGTTGGTTGTGCTGGCATTGCCGGCAGCACACCACGTTACCAGTCGTTCGCTTGGACTCTTGTCCCTATCCGGAGTCATTACCGCAATCCCGTTGCTTTTTTTCGGCGTGGCGTTACGGCGGCTAAAACTATCAACGATGGGATTTCTGCAATACGTTGGGCCGACGCTGCAATTCCTGGTCGCGCTGGTTGTTTTTCATGAAGCGCTCGATCAAGCCAAACTCGCGAGCTTCACTTTGTGCTGGCTGGCAATCGGTGTGTATGCGGCGGATTCGATTTTCACACGCCGCCCGCAAGTCTGCGAAGAGCCCGAGTGAGCGTTCGGGCTTTTTAGACTCACGTCATTACAGTTTTAATTAGCCTCGTCAAATCGACAAATTCTTCAACTGATTTAAATTGCGGGAACTGAACCTTTACATTATCCGGCGCGCGGAAAAGAAATCCGACGTGCGCTTCGGTGAGCATTGCGATGTCATTGAAGGAATCGCCAGCGGAAATCACATGATAATTGAGCAACTTGAACGCGGCGACGGCCCGTTGCTTTTGCTCGGGAATGCGCAATTGATAATCGGTGATGCGATCGTTCACAACAACCAGCCGATGGCAAAGCAACGTCGGCCAGCCAAGCTCCCGTAAGAACGGCGTCGCGAATTGCTCGAACGTATCCGAGAGAATGATCACCTGCACGAACGAGCGCAATTTATCGAGAAACTCCTTCGCCCCATCCAATGGCCGCAGCAACGCAATCACGTTCTGAATATCCGAAAGCTTGAGCCCGTGCTGGTCGAGAATCGCCAAACGCCCGCGCATTAGTTTGTCGTAATCCGGTTCATCCCGTGTCGTACGTTGCAGTTCTTTGATGCCCGTTTTCTCGGCAACCGCGATCCAGATTTCAGGAGTCAGCACTCCCTCCATATCCAAAGTGACAATTGATTGTTTCACGGGCGGCGAGTTTTTCAAAACCGTCTCACTGTGTCCAGAACTCCAGGTCCTGCCACGCACATTTTTCCTCGGAGAGCTCCGTTCCAGCATTGACATCTTCGCTCGTTGTCTCCTACTTTCTGCGCGCAAACGCCATGTGCTTTGCCCCGAATACCCCTTCGGGGATTTTTATTTGATACTATGGCAAATACGATCTTGGTCGGCGCCCAATGGGGCGACGAAGGTAAAGGCAAAATAATCGATGTGCTCACCGAAGAGGCGGACATCGTCGTCCGCACTCAAGGCGGTAACAACGCCGGGCACACCGTCCACATCGGCGGCCAAAAATATGTCCTGCACCTCGTTCCTTCCGGAATCTTGCGCAAGAAAAAGATCTGCGTTATCGGCAACGGAGTCGTCGTCGACCCCATCAGCCTCGTCGGCGAAATCGAAGGCCTGCGCAAGCTCGGCATCAAAATCGATGGCAATCTTTTCCTGAGCGAGACGGCCCATCTCGTGTTCCCCTATCATCGCGAGCTCGATGCCCAGCGCGAAATTCTCAAAGGCAAAAACAAGATCGGCACCACCAAACGCGGCATCGGCCCGGCTTACGGCGACAAAGCAGCCCGAACCGGTTTGCGTGTTATCGATTTGATCAACCCGGAACGCTTCAGACGCCAACTCGAATTGAAAATCAAAGAGAACAACGAAATTCTCAAAGCCTTCGGTGCGAAACCCCTTTCATTCAAAAAAGTTCACGACGAATACCGCGCTGCCGGCGACTACCTGAAACCATTTGTCGCCAATACCGTCGTCTTCTTGCATGAAGCGGTCAGTCGCGGTGACGACCTTCTTTTTGAAGGCGCTCAAGGAACTTTCCTCGATATCGATTACGGGACCTATCCGTTCGTCACCTCCTCAAATACAACCGCGGGCGGCGCCTGCACCGGGTCCGGCATTCCGCCGCATCGCATGGATCGCGTCGTCGGCGTCATGAAAGCTTATACAACCCGCGTCGGTGAAGGACCGTTGCCAACCGAGAATGCCGAGATTGCAGATATGCTCCACGGCATGGGCCGCGAATTCGGCGCGACTACCGGCCGCCCGCGTCGTTGCGGTTGGTTTGATTCTGTCGCCACGCGCCACGCCACCATGGTCAACGGCATTGACGAACTTGCGGTTACGAACGTTGACGGTTTGGACACAGTCGAAACCATCAAAGTCTGCATTGCCTATCGCGATGCCGGCAAACGCTATGACTACGTCCCCAACGACATCGAACTCCTTGCGCGCTGTCAGCCCGTCTATGCAGAATTTCCCGGTTGGCTCACATCCACCAACAAAGCGAAGAAGTGGAGCGACCTGCCAGCTAGGACCCGCTCCTATCTCAAAGCCATCGCCGAACTCACTGGCGCGAAGCTGAAGATCGCCTCTGTTGGACCTGGTCGCGAACAAACAATTTTTGTCTGATTCGTTCGGGCGCCCTTTTTGAGTCTTTGCGTCCTTTCGCGGCTAAATAAATGGATCGGTCTCTCGACTTGGACGGTCTCCCTTTGCCTTTGACCTGCCACTGGCAACTTGTAACCTGCAACTCAATTCGATGAGTTCCCAAACCGCTCATCTCAGCGCCGAAGCCAAGGCCTCATTGCCACGTCACGTCGCAATCATCATGGACGGCAACGGTCGCTGGGCAAAAGAACGCCACCTGCCTCGCATCGAGGGCCATCGTGCGGGCGCGGAATCCGCTCGCATCATCATTCGCACCGCCGGCGAACTCGGCATTAAATATCTGACTCTCTACGCCTTCTCAGTCGAAAATTGGAATCGGCCAAAAGACGAAGTGGATGCGCTGATGAAGTATCTCATCCACTACCTGAAAACCGAAACTCCTGAGCTGAATAAGAACAACGTTCGCCTCGAAGTCATTGGCCAGATTTATCGCCTGCCCGAGAATGTTCAGGAACATTTGAAGAAATCCATTGCGACACTCTCCAAAAACAACGGCCTCACTCTCGTCATGGCTTTGAGCTACGGTGGCCGGACTGAAATTGTGGACGCCGTCCGCAGCCTCGCCGCAAAAGTCAAGTCCGGCCAGCTCGATCCTGCCGACATCACCGAACAAATCTTCGCCCAACACCTTTACACCCACAACATTCCCGATCCGGATTTGCTGATTCGCACCAGCGGCGAAATGCGCGTCAGCAACTTTCTCCTTTGGCAAATTTCCTACACTGAACTGGTCGTGACACATACTCTCTGGCCTGACTTTCGCAAACCCCAACTCTTCGCCGCGCTCGAAGAATACAATCGCCGCCACCGCCGTTTCGGCGCTCTGTGAGTTCGTTATATCAGTGAACCCCATGTAATTTTTTCGAGCATGGACACCCCTTCACCCAGCACGCCCGCCCCTCCACCACCTTCCTCAAAGGCCAAGGTCTTCGTCCGCCGCCTTGCCAGCACCGTCACCCTTTGGACGATTGTGCTGCTCGCGCTGTTTTCCAGCAATCGCATCGTTTCGAATTATGTTTTCATGGCACTTATTCTGTTTCTCGCGGTGACTGGCTTGATTGAATTTTATGGCCTCGTCGAGAAACGCGATCTCGTTTGTTTCAAAGAATGGGGCATCTTAGGCGGAATCCTTCTCATGCTCGGTACGTTCCTCAACCTCACCGGCCAAATTGGAACCTCCTCCGATGTTGGCGGTCCCGCCCGCGTCAACGATTTCGAGATCAGTTTCATCATCCTTTTCGTCCTCGGCCTGTGCATGCGCCAATTTTTTTCGCGCAGCAACACCGCGGGGATTCTAGCCATTTCCACCACGTTGTTTGGTCTCATGTATGTTCCCTGGCTTCTGAACTTCATTCAGAAAATAAACTTCTTCCCGAAGGTCGATGGCCATTACTACCTGCTTTATTTCATGCTCATCACTAAATTTAGCGATACCGGCGCTTATTCCGTCGGGTCGCTGATCGGCAAGCATAAGATGATTCCGCGAATCAGCCCCGGCAAAACGTGGGAAGGTTTCGCCGGCGCAATCGTCGTTTCAACGCTTGCCAGTCTCGTCTTCACACATTTCCTCGGACACAAAATGTACGGCATGAATTGGAAGCATGCCATCGTTCTTGGCGTTCTCTTGAGCATCTCTGCAGTAGTTGGCGATCTCATCGAATCGCTCTTCAAACGCGAAGCTGGCGTGAAGGATTCAGGTAATTTCTTCCCCGGAATCGGCGGCATCCTCGACTTGCTCGATAGTATCCTGTTTAATGCGCCTATCATGTATTTGTATCTCCGCCATGTCCTGACTCACCCAACGACAATTTCAATTTTTCAGTGATCCAATAATCCAGCATTCCATCAGTCCCGTTCTCCAATGAAGAATGTCGTCCTCCTCGGCAGCACTGGCTCCATCGGCACCAGCACGATCAAGGTCGCCGAAGATCTGCCTGATCGCGTTCGCCTGATAGGACTCGGCGCGGGGAACAACGTTGGGCTTCTGCTCGAACAAACCCGCAAACACCGGCCCGAAGCCATTTCGATCACTGATCCCGCCAAAGCCCAGGAACTGCGAAATGCTCTTGGTCCCAATGCTAACGTCTCCTCGGGTCCGGACGGTCTCGTAAAGCTCGCCACCATGCCGGGTGCGGATATCGTCCTCATCGCGATCGTTGGCACAGCCGGACTTCAGCCGGCTCTCGCGGCCATTCGCGCCGGCAAAGACATCGCTGTCGCCTCCAAAGAAATTCTCGTCATGGCCGGCGAAATCGTCATGAGCGAAGCGCGCAAGCACGGCGTCCGCGTCCTCGCTGTGGACAGCGAACACTCCGCGATCTTCCAGTGTCTCGACGGCAAACCTCCCGCATCAGTTCGCAAGCTCTGGCTCACTGCTTCAGGCGGCCCATTCCGCACAACGCCCAAAGAAGAATTCCCGCACATCACTGTCGAACGCGCCTTGAAACATCCTTCCTGGGTCATGGGCCGCAAAATTACGATCGATTCCGCAACCCTGTTCAACAAAGGCTTGGAAATGATCGAAGCCCGCTGGCTGTTCGACATCGAGATGGCCCGCGTCTCGGTTGTCGTCCATCCGCAAAGCGTGGTTCATTCAATGGTCGAATTCGTCGATGGCTCGATGCTCGCGCAACTTTCCACACCCGACATGTGCCTGCCCATCCAATACGCGCTTACTTATCCCGAGCGCGCTTCGAGCAATCGCGTCCAAACCAACCTCGCCAAGCTCGGCAGCCTCACTTTCGAAGAACCTGATCTTGAACGCTTCCCCGCCCTTCAGCTCGCTCGCAAAGCCGGCGAAATCGGTGGCACACTTCCCGCCGTTTTGAACGCCGCCAACGAAATCGCCGTCGAAGCCTTCGTCAATCGCCGCATAAACTTTCCCCAGATTTCCGAAAACGTCCGGCGAACCATGGACGCACATAAGGTTGTGTGCCATCCCACGCTCGAGCAAATTCTCGAAGCCGATACGTGGGCCCGCAATGAGGCAGCCTGCTGACATCTGCTTTTTTCGGGTGGGGCGAGCGTCTGCGCGAGCCATTCCTCCATATACTGTGACTTATCCTCGCTCTCTCTTTTCTTAATTTGCAATTTTCATTTTGCGATCTCCTGTTGCCTTCTCTCCGCACTCAGCATCTCTGCGGTTTAATTCCCCATTTCGTTCGCCTGTCGCCCACGTGACAAAACCACACATGACTTGTCCTATTTACCGGCGCGCTATACTTACACTCAACACTCCACCACCTTCTCCCCTCTTCCATGACCTTTCTTCCCATCGTCGAACGCGAACTCCTCGTCGCCTCGCGCCGCCACACGACCTACTCCACCCGCCTCGTTGTCGCTCTCGTCGCGATTGTCATCGGCATTTTCTTTTATGTCGCGAATCTCCGCACGCCCAAACACCTCCTGGCCCAATACATTTTCCAGGGAGTCTCTGTCCTCGCCCTCCTTTACTGTCTCGCCGCCGGCCGCCGTTCGACCGCCGATTGCCTCAGCGAAGAAAAACGTGAAGGCACACTCGGCCTCCTTTTCCTCACGAAGCTCAAAGGTTACGACGTCGTCCTCGGTAAACTTGCGGCAACTTCCTTAAATAGTTTCTTTTGCCTGCTCGCAATTTTTCCAGTTCTGGCCGTGCCTTTGCTCATGGGTGGCATCACCAATGGCGAATTCTGGCGCATGGTCCTTGTTCTCGTGAATACGTTCCTGTTCTCACTCGCTGTCGGGATATTTTCCTCCGCACTAAGCCAAAACGCTCGCCGCGCCATGGGGGCCAATTTCCTTTGGTTCATACTGTTGGCGTTCGCCCTTCCCGCCTGCGGCCTGGCGATTGCATATTTCACTCCCACACATCTGGTCCTGCCTCAGTTACTCCTCTGCTGCCCGGTCTATTCCTTCTATCTGACTTTCGCAGCGCGCTACCCGTTTGAATCTGGCCATTTCTGGTGGTCAGTCGCCATTGTACACAGCCTCACCTGGCTGTTGATCGTCATCGCAAGTCACATCCTTCCGCGTATCTGGCAGGACCGCCCCGCAGAAAAAGGCAAAACGCGATTCCGTGATCGCTGGCAGATCTGGCTCTACGGCCATCCCGCCAAACGCAAAGCGCTCCGAAAACAGCTTCTGGACATAAACCCTTTCCTCTGGCTGGCGGCACGCGGCCAGTTGAAGCCGATTAGCGCCTGGATTAGTCTCGGCATCATCGCCGTCTGGTGGCTAACCGTTCGCGTCATTCTCGATTCCAGTTGGCACGATGAAATGCTGGGTTTTACCACTGCGGTCCTCCTGAACTCTCTGCTCAAACTGTGGGTCGCCGTCGAAGCCGGTCAACGGCTCGCCGACGACCAAAAACTCGGCGCGCTGGAACTGCTCCTCTCGACCCCGCTCACCGTGCGCGACATTCTCCGCGGCCAATTCCTCGCTCTGCGCCGCCAATTTCTCGGCCCACTCGTCTTCGTTGTCATCGTCGAACTGGCTCTCACATTCGCCGTTTCTGCACATTCGCCACTATACGCATCCAGAACCTACGCCTTTGGCAACGCCAGTCTTTGCCTTCTTGCTGCCGATCTCGCCGCCTTAACCTGGGTTGCCATTGCCTCGGCGCTTACCGCCAAGAATCCTAATCAGGCCAGCGTCAACACAATACTCCGCCTCCTCATCCTGCCCTGGATTGCCTGGGTGACCATCGTCACGATCACGAACGTTTGGTTCATGCTACACGGCTCCAACGAACCGAATTGGAAATTTTACCTCTATCTTTGGGTTTGGCTCGGTCTTCTCGCCGACGCCGCGTTCGGCGTGCCCGCCTGGTGGCGCGTCCGCAACCGATTCCGTGAACTCGCCCTCCAGCGCCTCTCAACATCTAAACCCGTCACCTGATACCATTCTTTATTCCACTGGTACAGTTCGTGAATCCAGTGACAATTGGTATAAAATCCGAAATTCGAAGGAAGCCAGCGTATTCGAGATTCGGCATTCGGATTTGTTTCGAATTTCGATATTCGAACTTCCTACCGCCACGCCCAATCCCCCTCCTCCGGCACATCGTGCTCGCCCTTCTTAAACCCAGCCATGCCACCATCATCCTTCTCGTTCCATCCGACCGAATAAATTGCGTACCGTCCGTCCGCCGTTCGCAAATACCTCAAGGACTGTCCATCAATAATGTCATGCGGCAGCTTATCCGTGAATTGCGGCACGAGCGCACCCAACGATTCGGGCAACCCTCCATGCGCAAGCTTATACCGCTCCACTGCGCATGCAATCGCCGCGGTATCGACCGCCGTCTGTGCAAAAGCCGTCTTTCGCGCCACGCCCAATGTCCCGGGAACCAGCAACGAACAAAAGGCGCGATGCTGAAAAAATAACAACGCCTGTGACTGATTTAACTCTGCAGACATTTTTTTCTCGGTCTGCTGGCACGCACCCGGGCTAATCCGCCGATTCTCGACATCGATGCTCGGCATCACGAATTCATCGAAAAACCGGCTAAAATTCACTTTCTCGAAGTCAAACCATCCGCTCGGAACCGCTGACCAAATGGCCCCGGGAAATTTTCCATCCCCGCTCAGAGCCTCGAATTTATCCGGCTCCCGGCGTAAAAACTCAATGATGCCCCCGCCAAACAAAACTCGTTCTCCGGTGAGCGCGCCTTTCATATCGGCGCAAAAATCGAATTGCTGCAACCGCTCCTGAAGCGCCTTCAATTGTGGTTCCGACCATCGTCCAAATCCCGCCGCGATCGGTTCCAGTGCCATATACAACATCGGTAATCGGACCAATTGTGAAATGATAATCGGCTCGCCCCGCGTAGCATCCGTAATTCTAAGCATCAAGTTGACGTCACTCAGCGCCTCATCCGTTTTGCCAAGCGCCAATTCCGCCGTTGCTCGCAATTGCAGGACAAGGCAGAGGTGCTTCAGCGGTGCCAAATGCGGCAACAGGATTCCCGCTGGATCATCCTCGTTGTAACGAAGATTAAATCGCGAATATTTCCGTTTGCTGCTTTCGCGAAGCTCCTCCAGCACGTCACTGCATTCTGCCAGGTTCGCAAGCACCGCCGTTGCCGCCTCCTTACGGCTAATCGAATCAATGGCCTGGTTAATCCGATTCGTCGATTGCAAATATGCCGCCCGCCACGCCGTCAGATCGATCTCAGTCGTCACCCAAGAATTCGATCGTGCGCTCTTCACTGCTTTCACCGCTTTCGCTGCGCGGTCGTATTCCGGCGCGAACCCATACACCTGTGCCAATTGATTCGTGCTTCGCCACTTTTGCGTGCCGGGAATAAAATCAAACAACGGCGCAAGGAAAGGCGTCAGCGCGAAGTTCTCGCTCGGTGCCACGACCGGCGGCACGAACGCCGACGCATCGAATCGTTCACGCCGAGCTCCCCGCTCCTTTTTGTATTTTTCCCACGCTCGCGGTCCCCGCCAGTTTTCCTCAAAATAAAACAACCCCACCAACCCCAGCACGGATATGAATGCAAAGAAATAGCGCCAGCTATGCAACAAAGCCGCTACGCTTCCCGGCGCATATTTTCTTTTGCCGCTCAAATTAGCTTTTCATCACTAATACCGACAAATCACCCGCCAAATCGTTCCGGCCTTCGGTTTTGTCCTTTACGTCCCCTTCACGCATCACGCGCCAACATCTTTCCCCTTTACCTTTCTCTCAAAAACAGTTGCCATAAGCCAGACTCAGCATAGGAAAACCACTTAAGATTATGAAAACACTCTCCACTCTGATTATCTTTGGCATTCTCACTCTTGCGCTTCTCACAAGCTGCAAAAAGAGCGAAACCTCTACTGAGCAAGCACCTTCTGTCTCGAATCCTTCCAAGCCTCTGGCCGGGGCGATTCAATCCGCCGAAAAGAATAGTTTCCAGGAAGTCACCTCGCATCTCGATCCCGGCGGAAATCTCTATCTCTATTTCAGCACCGAACAATTGCTCGATGGCCTTTCCAGCAAAGCTTCGAATCTCCACCAACTGCTTAGCGCGCTTCCCGATGTTAAAGAAGGCGATCGCGAAAACCTCGAAAAAGCCGTCAACATCATCACGAATCTAATCAAAAGCTCCGGCATGGAAGATGTGAGCGGCTTCGGCGTCAGCTCAATCGCTCGCGAAAAGGAGTTCTACCACACCAAGGCGATCCTTCACCATTACAAAGGCAAAGGCTCAGGCTTCCTTTGGAGTCTTTTCGGCCAAAAACCACACTTGCTCGACGCGCTGAACTTACTCTCCACAAACACCGCGGTTGCGATGTTCTCCGATTTCGATATTCCACTGCTCTGGAACACCATCGAAAAGCAGGTTGCCCAATCTGATTTTCCCGAAGCACAGCAAGAACTTCAAAAGCTTCCTCAACAATTTGAAGCGGCAACCGGCCTCAAATGGGATCAGGTCCTCGCCTCGCTTGGTGGCGAATACGGATTCGTCCTGACATTGAACGACGCGAAGAAGATCAGCATTCCCCTACCGGGCGGCCAACCACTCGAAATCCCAGAGCCGGCCCTGATGCTCGTGGTCAAGGTTAAAGACGACACCATTTTCAATCGTGTTGACGAAGCCCTGAAAAGCTCCGGGCTATCCGTTTTTCGCACCGACGAAGCCGATCTCAAGATGCGCACATTCGCGCTTCCTTTGCCGCTCCCAATTCAACTCGGCCCGACGATCGCGACAAGCCATGGTTATCTCTTTATCGGCTCCAGCGACCTCATCATAAAAGAAGCTCTGGCAGTCAGGGCTGGTAAAGTTCCCGGGTTGAAATCCACCCAGGAATTTCAACGACTCACCAAAGACGTCTCACAGGAAGGGAATAATTTCGTGTTTCTTAGCGAAAGATTCGGCCGGGCGATGCGAGAGGTCCAGGGTCAGGCTCTTAATATGACCCACGCATCCGACAGCCAGAAAGAGCTGCTTTCACTGTTCGGCTCTGAACGTGCCGCGTTTTTGTATTCCGTCGGCGCCAACACTGAAGAAGGCTGGCTCGGTATTTCCAACGGCAGTCAACATCCGTCCAAACTATTTCTTGTTTCGGCAATTGTTCCAGCGAGTGTCAGCGCCGCCATGCTCCTTCCAGCGCTTGCCAAAGCCAAGCAGCGCGCCCAAACGATCAATTGCATCTCGAACTTGCGCCAAATCGACCTCGCAAAACAGGCCTGGGCTCTGGAACAGAAAAAGGCCGCGACGGATACCCCAACCATTTCCGATCTTCTGCCTCACCTCAGCGCTGGCAAGTTCCCGACCTGCCCCGCTGGCGGCGCGTATACTATCAACTCTGTTTCCTCGGCCCCTGAATGCAGTACCCCCAAACACGTTCTCCCAAAATAAATTGAATCGACGAAATCCCGCGTTAGGTTTCCACGATATCTTTGTGATAATTCGCAAGCCCTTGTTTTGGATCCTGTTTATGACGACTTCCAGCATTATTGCCGCCCAACCGAAAACCCAGGTTGACCCCTTGCAAGAGTTCAAAAAACGCGCTGATGGATTCCATTCCGTCATCAGTCTTCCGCAATTCGAAACGACAACTAACGACCTAAGTTCCACTGTCAAACAAACCATTGCCGACGGTGACGCCGCGCTGGACATCATCGGCGCACTCAAACCGTCTCAGGTCACGCTCGAAAACACCATCCGGGCGCTCGACGATGCTGAATATCAAATCGGCCTCGCCGCGAACCGGCTCTCCCTGATCAAGGAAACCAGCACCAACGCCGCATTACGCGACGCCGCAACCGATGCTATCAAGGAACTGGAAGAATGGAGCGTCGGTCTCGATTATCGCGAAGACGTTTATCACGCTATCAAAGCCTTCGCCGAGACTAAACCGAAGCTTAAAGGCGAAGATGAAAAGTTGCTCTCTGAAACCATGCGCGATTACCGGCGCGCTGGGTTGGAATTGCCCAAAACCGAACGCGACGAAGTCGAACGCATGCGCAAGGAGCTTTCACGTCTGACCACCGATTTCGATTTCAATATCACCAAAGCCCAAAAGCCCGTAAAATTCACAAAAGCCGAACTGGATGGCGTTCCAGCCGATTTCCTTGAACAAACCAAAACCGGCGAAGACGAACACACCGTCATGGCCAACGTCACCTGGCATTACCTGACGGTGATGGACAATGCGAAGCGCGAGGAGACCCGCAAGAAATTGCTTCGCGAGCATGACAACCTCGCACGCGCTGAAAACATCCCGCTCATGGAAAAGATTCTGCCGCTGCGCCACGACATCGCCAAAAAGCTTGGTTACAAATCCTGGGCCGATTTCCAGACCGAAGTCAAAATGGTTAAAAACGCCGCTACCGCGATCGATTTCCTGCAAAAACTTAAGACCGGCCTCCAGCCCAAATTTGATGCCGAGCTGAATGAATTCCGCCAAATCAAGGTCAACGAAACCGGCGACACCAACGCCCAAATCAACATTTGGGACTGGCGCTACTTCAGCAACCAATTGAAAAAGCAGAAATATACCGTCGATGCCGAGCAACTACGCGTATACTTCCCCTATCAGCGCGTCCTCGACGGCATGTTCAGCATCTATCAGAACATCTTCGGCCTTAAATTTGAACCGGTTGATGCTCCGTACAAATGGATCGGCGACCTCCAGCTATATGCCGTCTCCGATTCCGCGACCGGTGAACCGCTTGGCTTGTTCTATCTCGACATGTTCCCGCGCGAAGGCAAATACCATCACTTCGCCCAATTCGGCATCATCGAAGGCAAACTGCTCCCCGACGGAAAATATCAACGGCCCACCGTCGCCCTAATCTGCAATTTCCCATCGCCCGGCAAAGACAAACCATCGCTGCTCTCGCACCAGGATGTTGAAACTCTCTTCCACGAATTCGGCCATGCCATGCACTCCATCGTCACACGCGCCAAATACGGCCGCTTCTCGGGCACGAGTGTCCCCCGTGATTTCGTCGAGGCCCCCTCGCAAATGCTCGAAAACTGGGCGTGGGACAAAAAAGTCCTCGATAGTTTCGCCGCCGATTACCGCGATCCCTCCAAAAAAATCCCGGCCGAAATCCTCTCCAAGCTCAAGGAAGCCAAGCTTGCGACCGAAGGCACTCGTTATCGCCGCCAGCTTTCCTTCGGCTTAATGGACCTGACGCTGCACACCCAGATTCACGAGAACAATGCCAAAGAAGCTTTGCCTCTTTCTAATAAAGTCCTGAGCGACGTTTTTTTGCCGCTCGCCCCTGATACTGCATTCGTCGCTTACTTCGGGCACTTGATGCACTACGACGCCGGTTATTACGGCTACGCCTGGGCTGACGCAATTGCCGCCGACATGGCCACTGTCTTTGAAAACTCTCCCAAAGGTTACTACGACCAGTCCACCGGTCACCGTCTGCGAACGGAAATTTACGAACCGGGCGACTCCCGCGACGTCAATATCTCCATCGATAAATTCCTCGGCCGGCCCCGATCCATCACGCCGTTCCTCAAAAAAATCGGCATCGAAAACGCTTCAGCAAATGGTGGTGCATCTCGTACGAACTGATGCCCGGCCGCTACGCTTTGGATCGACTTTGCTCCCTTTCCAGCGCGTGAGCATAACTGTCTATTCGGCGCAGCAAGCTGTTGTAATACGAATGCGCGCCTGTTCCTAATCGCTCCTCGATTAGCGAGTAAAGCGCGTGCTCGTAAGGCTCATCAAGCGACCACTCACGCACTTCGATTCCCAAATCCCTGAGGCGTGGGCCTGCAACGAGAACTAAAAGTGCGCTCTCGCTCAATATCCCCTTGGTCAGATCCGCGAGGCCTTCTGCGACAAAATCCTCACCCGGCAATAGCCCTTCGCTATTATCTGCGCTCACGTCCGAAAACCTTTCAAAAGCTTTTCCACATTCGTCTTGAACCTTTGGATATCTACGGCGGGATACCGTATCAACAGTGGCTCAATCTCTCTGAACTTACGGCCCAGCTCCTCGGATGTCACGTTCCCACTATGCATGAAATTTCTCACGTCCTCCAAATCCTGCTTATGGCCTCGTTCCAATTTCGCCAGCACCTGAAGAGTTAAATCATAATGAAAGAACTGCAGTTTCCCGACCGAGGCGACGAGCGGGCTGTTTTCTCTCCAATCCGTCGTCGCCGGAATGAAATCGTCTGGTGATGCCAATTCGATGTTTAGATCAAGCCGGCTCTTCAATTGGGCGATGGCTTCAAAAACACCTTCGGGCTCCGGGTCCAGCTTAATATCGACATCTATAGTCTGCTCTCGAAAGCCCAGCAACAGTGCAGTCGCTCCTCCTGTGAAATAGATATTTCCAGGGCTTCGCGCCAACGCGGCGAGCTCGTCCATAAATTGCCTGAGCCTTTCAACCGTAACTTTCTGCCTCATGCGCGTGTTCCCAAGGCTATGGCAGTGGCCGAGGCTCGTCAAACCAAGCCAATTTAACTCATTTAACTTGTTTAACCCATTTAACCCGGGAACACACCCGAAACGCTTTCCTCACTCAACGCTCCCTGCTACTCCTATTCCAGTTTTCGATTCCAACGAGAACCATTATGAGAAATCTTTTGCTCGGCATCGATAGCGGCACCCAATCGACCAAAGTCCTCGTCGTCGACGCGCGTGACGGCAAAGTCCTCGCATCCGCCACTCAGGAGTACGATTTAATCCCTAATCTCCCGCCCGGCGCAAAAGAACAGCATCCGCACACGTGGCGCGACGCCGTCGCCAGCGGGGTCCGTCGCTCCCTCCGCCAGGCCAAAGCAGTCGCAGCCGAAGTCAAAGCTATCGGCGTCAGCGGGCAGCAACACGGTTTCGTTCCGCTCGACAGCAACGGCGAAGTCATTCGGCCCGCCAAGCTTTGGTGCGACACTTCCACCGCTGCCGAATGCGAAGAAATCACCGAAAAACTCGGAGGCCTCAAAAAAACCATCAAAACGCTCAGCAACGCTGTTCCTCCGGGCTTCACAGCCTCAAAAATCCTCTGGCTCAAGAACCATGAGCCGGAAAACTTTGAAAAGCTCGCCACTATTCTTCTTCCCCACGATTACCTGAATTTCTGGCTGACTGGCGAGAGGGTCATGGAATACGGCGACGCCAGCGGCACGGCCTTACTCGATATTCGCAAACGAAAATGGGCGCAGGCAGCCCTGGACGCAATCGATCCCGAACTCGGCAGCAAATTGCCGCCCTTGCTCTCCAGCGACAAACCCGCTGGCGCGTTGCAGGTTTCAACCGCCAAAATGCTCGATCTGCTGCCCGGCGTGCTCGTCAGCGCCGGCGGCGGCGACAACATGATGGGCGCGATTGGAACCGGCAACACCCGCCCCGGCGTTATCACCGCAAGTTTCGGCACCAGCGGAACCATTTACGCCTGCGCCGATACACCGGTGGTCGATCCCGAGGGCGAAATCGCCGCCTTTTGCGATTCCACCAATCACTGGCTCCCGTTGCTGTGTACGATGAACGTCACCGTCG
>Ga0193709_1000128_pt1 | contig 32649 bp, 30 predicted proteins | sample H3c2metaG_FD_160571 | JGI IMG/M metagenome (GOLD analysis project Ga0193709, IMG submission 160571) | Soil microbial communities from a riparian zone of the East river system, Colorado, United States - H3c2 | ecosystem: Environmental > Terrestrial > Soil > Riparian zone | place: USA: East River...
GACTGGGGGCCACTTTCTTTATGCTTCGGCAGCAGCCATAGAGTTCGCGCTGTTGCACAACTTTGTGTGGCACCTTCATTACACATGGCGCGACCGCCGCGGCGACTCTGCATTACTCTCTCAACTCTTACGATTTCATCTCTCCAATGGGTTGGTCTCTATGCTCGGAAATCTTGCACTGATGCGCATCCTGGTCCATGAAGCGCGTCTTCCTGTGCTCGCCTCGAACAGTATTGCTGTCTTGTGCTGCTCGATTCTGAACTTCTGCCTGGGAGATGCCTGGGCATTCGCAGGAGTTCATAAAGCAAGGGCCATGTGACTCTCCTGGTATCCCACAGGGTCGTGGTGCAGCTCAGTTATTGTGGCGTCTTCCTCGAGGGAAGTTACAGCGATCGAGTAAAGCGCCGAAGCGATGTTCGTCCCGCAGCGCGTCCCACTTGGCGTCGATGGGCAGGAAGAGGCTTCTCCTTCGTGCTTGCCTCGGCCGTTGGTAGCTCTGTACTCGAGATTGATGACGATGTTCATCGATTAGATCGTCTTTTTTTTCGCAAGGATAAGGAAAAAATAGTCCATGTAATAGATCCATTCTTCTCTTTGTTCCGGAAATGCAGTTGCTTTATGGCATAGAATGGGATCTTGGAGCTCTTTTCCAATCTCGTCTGGATCCTGCTCTCACTTGTTCTCCTGGCAACGGCATACTTCGGAGTTCGGCGAGGCACCGTGAAAGTTTCCATGGCGACTGCCATGACGCTCGCGGTCGTTACGTGCTTTATCCTCATGCCTCTGATCTCAGTCAGCGATGATCTGCTGGAAGCTCGGCAGGCAGCGCTGCCAGCCTCCAGTCAAACATGGCGGATGGCGTCTGAAGGCGCTTCCGCGGGGCTCGACGAACTCCTCATGATCGGGCTGTACCTCTTGATGTTGATGTGCTTCCGGACCGAAGCGCCTGCATCACAGCGCGATCAATGCGAGGTTCATCCGCTCACCGGACGTCTTGTGCGCTCTCAACGACTGCGTCCGCCGCCCTGCGCTGTGCTCTAAGCCCTTCCCTCGACAGATTTTCCTTTCCAGCTACGCCGCTGCTGCGGCGCGATTTACATGAGGTGCGCTCACTATGCGCCAATTTCTCGCATTCGCATCACTTTTCGTCATCCCGTTAACCTGCTTCTCGCAGACAGCTCCCACCGCGTCTGGGAGCACCACGGCGGCATCGGCGGCGACTCCGCTTACGTTGCCGCAGGTGCTCGATCTTGCACATCGTTCCAATCCCACACTTCTCTCAGCCGAACAGCACCTTGCCGCGGTCCGTGCTCAGGAGATCACTGCAGGATTGCGGCAAAATCCGAACGCAACCGCCGCTGGGCAGATGGTGACCCTTGGCCCCGACAACCCAAACGGTCCAGACTTCTATTCGGTTGGAGTTCAACGTCTCTTCGAACGCGGCAACAAGCGTCAATTGCGAGTGGACACAGCACGCTCGACTACGGCCCTTACCGGTTTCCAACTCGACGATCAGCGGCGACAAACGGACCTGGCCATCCGGCAGGCATTTTCGCGCATGCTTTACGCACGCGAAGCACTTGCGATATCACGCGACAACCTTGAGGGCTACAGGAAGACCGTGGCCCTGATGAAGGTGCGCCTCGATGCCGGCGACCTCGATCGGACCGATTTCGATCGCATTGAGCTGCAGCTTGCCGGCTTCGAATCCGACCAGGACAATGCCGAGCTCACGTTACGCCAGGCGAGCATCGCTCTGCAAAATCTGATTGGAATCGCGAGACCGCGCGAAGATTTCGATATAGCCGGGACTCTGGACCCTCCACCTGTCGCGATCACGCTCGACGCGCTGCGCACGGAGGCTCTTGCAGGTCGCCCAGACCTGAAAGCCGCTCAGGCTCAAGTGGATGTAGACGTCGCAGACGCAAAGCTGGCCGTCGCCAACGGGACGGCCGATCCAACCATTGAAGCGGACTATGAGCGCACCGGACACGCCAACACGTTTGGCGCAAACGTAAACATCCCTCTGCGAATCTTCGATCGCAACCAGGGCGAAAAAGAACGGACGCACTATGAGATCGAGAGCAGCCACCTGGCACTGACCGCGGCCCAGAATCAGGTCCTGTCGGATATCGACTCAGCCTGGGCGGGCTACCAGACGGCACAGGTGCAGTCCGAGCGCTATCGATCAAAGTACCTCGCGGAGGCGTCCCATGTACGCGACAATCTCGAGTTCAGCTATCGCAACGGCAACTCCACCCTGCTCGACTACCTGAGCGCGCTCAGCGACTACCGACTTGTGAATCTCGCAGCCTTGAATGCCAGACTGCAACTTCTACTTTCAATCGAGCAACTGAGCTACGCCTCACACACGGAGATCAATCCATGAAAAGCATCCATGCGCTGCAACGCATCCCGGCGCTCCTCACCTGGGCCGCAGTCCTCCTGCTCATAGGCTGCAGGCACGAGGCTCCAACCGTTGAAGCCGAAGAGTCAAAAGTCAACCTCAAGGTTGAGGCAGTTCATATGCAGAATAAAACCAGCACGCTTGAAATCCCGGGGCGCGTTGAAGCTGACCCCGCACATCTGGTCCATATCTATGCTCCGCTCAGCGGACGCCTCATGAATCTTACGTTGACTGCAGGGCAGGAGGTTCGCAAGGGTCAGCCAATCGCGCTGCTTCAAAGCGGTGACGTGGCGCAGGCACGCGCTGACTTCGACAAAGCGCGAATCGAAGTTCTGCGCGCCGACCGTGCTCTCGATCGCGGCAAGCTGCTGGTTGCGCACGAAGTGATGTCGCAGGCTGACTTCCAGGAGCTGACCGCTGTTAGCGCCGCCGCTCACGCCGAACAGGAACGCGCCAGACAGCGAGTGCACGAACTGGGCTTCTCGGAGAATGGCACTACCGATACAACGGAGATCACGGCTCCGATCAGCGGGACCGTTCTGGACGTAAACACGGCCAGCGGAGAGATGCAGCGCTCACTCGAAACCACAAACGGAATCGCCACGGTCGCCAATCTTGAGACAGTGTGGGTAACCGGAGATCTGTTCGAACGCGACTTCGGCGCGGTGCATGCTCACACGTCCGTGGATATTCTCTTCGCCGCATATCCCGGTGAATCGTTCCGGGGAACCATAGCGAACATCGGCGACTCGCTCGATCCTTCCACGCACGCGGTCAAGGTGCGCGTGGTGCTCGCAAATCCTGGGCATCGGCTGAAGCCGGCAATGTTTGCAACCATACGCATCGCCCAGCCGCCACAGTCTCGCATCGTCGTCCCGCTCTCGGCTGTCCTTCACGTCGGCAACTCAACCGGAGTCTACATTCCAACAGCGCCCGGTAAGTATGACCTGCGTAATGTCAGGACCGGAGCCACATACGGAAACCAGATTGAGATCGTCTCCGGGCTTCGGGATGGAGATCGGATCGTAACCGAAGGCGCGGCGTTTCTGCGTGAACCGGTGGCAGACTGACATGGCCGCGCTCATCAACATCTTTCTTCGCTACCGCACCATCGTGCTGATTGTCCTCTCTGCTTCGCTGGCCGCGGGCACATTCGGAGCATTGAAGCTCGACGTCGAAGCCTACCCTGACCCTTCACCGCCTCTCGTAGAGATCATCACCCAGAACTCCGCATGGTCCGCGGAAGAGATCGAGCAACAGGTTACAGCGCCGATCGAGCTGACGCTGAATGGAACTCCGCAACTTGAGCAGATTCGTTCCATAAGCATCTTCGGCCTAAGTGACGTCAAGCTCTACTTCAAGTTTTCGAGCGACCTCTTTCACGACCGCCAGGAGGTGCTGGCCCGTCTGCAGACACTGCAACTGCCAAACAACCTGCAGCCACAACTCTCGCCATGGTCGCCCACTGGAGAGATATACCGTTATCAACTCACGGGCCCGTACTCGCTCAACGATTTAAAAACAACGCAGGACTGGCTGGTGCGCCGAGAGCTGAAGCAGGTGCCCGGAGTGATCGACATCACAACTTTCGGTGGCACGACCAAGCAGTACCAGGTCGAACCGGACCCGAGCAAGCTACTTGCCTACGGAGTAACCTTGCCGCAGCTTGTCACGGCCATACAGAACAGCAACGCCAATGCGGGCGGCAACTATCTTTCCATCGGCGATCAAAACGTCAACGTACGTTCACTCGGACTGCTCAAGAATACCGACGATATCGGCAACGTCGTGGTTGCGGAGAAGAACGGCACTCCCGTTCTTGTGCGTGACGTCGCCCGAGTGAAAGAAGGCTTCCAACCTCGTCTCGGAAGAATTGGGCGAGACGGGCAGGACGATATTGTTGAAGCGATCGTGCTCTTGCAGAAAGACGAGCAAAGCATGCCTGCCCTGGAAAGCCTGAAGAAGAAGGTCGCCGACTTGAACCGCGGTACCCTGCTTCCACCCGGTATGCACATCAGCACCATCTATGACCGCACCAAACTCATCGATCTGACAACTCACACGGTTAAACATGTCATCCTCACCGGACTCATTCTTGTGACGTTGATCCTCCTGCTGATGCTTGGCGACCTTCGAACTACATTGATAGCGGCCGCAACTATTCCCTTCGCCGTACTCTTTTCTTTCTCAATGATGGCGCTCACCGGACACTCCGCCAACCTGATCTCGATCGGAGCCATCGACTTCGGCATTCTCGTCGACGCCTCAATCATTGTGCTGGAGAGTGTCTTCCGCAAACTATCGCGACGCGAGGCAGGCAGCGATGCTGGCCCAGCAATCGTGCAAGGCGTGGAGGACGCCGCGCGTCCCGTGCTCTTCTCTACGCTCATCATCCTCGTCGCATTCATCCCGTTGTTCACGATGCAGGGCGTCCCCGGCAAGATCTTCGCTCCGATGTCGGTGACCTACGGCTTCGCGCTAACCGGGGCTCTCATCTTCGCCCTCGTCTTCGCGCCTGTGCTCAGTGACGTATTCGCGCGCAAGCAGGTTCCCACCACAAGCCGCACCGTCGACCACTCGAGTGACAGTGCACATGACGATGACGGAACCTGGCTGAACCGCTTCTTCTCCCGGTACTACGTGCGAGCCCTCGAACGCGTCCTCCGCACTCAGGCCCTGACTTGGGGTATAGCCGCCATCGTCCTCGTTGGAGCGATCCTGCTGTTCGTGTTTGCCGTAGGCGGCGAGTTCATGCCTCCACTTGAAGAAGGGAACCTCTGGATTCGCGCTACCTTGCCACAGGACATCTCTTTCGAGCGTGCTGCAATGCTGGCCGACCAACTCCGCTCCGAGGTTGGGCGCTTCCCGGAGGTCACCCAGGTGGTCTCGCAACTGGGTCGCCCCGACGATGGAACCGACGTGACCACCTTCAATAACGTTGAACTCGGCGTCGACCTCAAGCCCGCAAGGGAGTGGCCCGCCAACGTTCATGGCAAGAAGGACGAGCTGATCGCACAGATGCAGCGAACCTTTTCGAAATACCCCGGGGTAGTCTTCGGCTTCTCGCAAACCATCCAGGATAACGTCGAAGAGGCAATGAGCGGCGTGAAGGGCGAGAACTCCCTCAAGCTCTTTGGCGACAATCTGGGTGAGCTCACACGCATCGCCGATCAGATACAACAGGTAATGGGACAGGTGCGCGGTGTCGCGGACGCCGGCGTGTTCAAGGTCAATGGCCAGCCCAGCATGGTCATCGATGTCAACCGGGCTCGCGCTGCGCGCTACGGCATAGCACCCGCTGACGTCAACGCTGCCATTCAGGCGGCAGTTGGAGGAGCGGCGATCTCGCAGATGATCGAAGGAGACCGCCGCTTCGACATCACCTTGCGCTACCCGGAAGAGGATCGTTCCGGCCCCGATGCGGTAGGTCGCATCCTTTTGCAGACTCCGGATGGCGGACGCGTCCCCTTGTCACAGGTCGCCGACATCGCCATCCGGGAAGGTAGCTTCATGATCTATCGCGAAGGCGGCCGGCGCTACATCCCGATCAAGTTCAGCGTGCGCGACCGTGACCTCGCAACCACCGTCCAGGATCTGCAACAACAGATCCGAACCAGAATCAAGCTTCCGCAGGGTTACTCCTACTCCTGGGCGGGTGAGTTCGACTCGCTGCGCAAAGAGCAGCAAAGACTCGCGATCATCATCCCAATCAGCCTCCTGGTTATCTTCCTGCTGCTCTACCTGCAGTTTCAAAGGTGGAGCGATGCCTTGATTGTTCTGGGGATCCTGCCGTTCTGCGCTACCGGCGGAATCTTCGCCCTTCTGATCACACACACCGCGTTCAGCATCTCCGCCGCAGTCGGGTTCACTTCGCTCATTGGAGTGGCCACGCTTGCCGCCGTTGTCTTCCTCTCAGGAATTCGCCGCATGCAACGCAAGGTCCCTGGCATCGGCGGCTTGAGGGCTGGAGCACTCGATGAACTCCGCCCTGTGCTGATGACCTGCCTCGCCGCGGGTTTGGGCTTGTTGCCCGCCGCTGTCACGAACGGCATCGGCGCACAAGCTCAGCAGCCGCTCGCACGCGTTGTCGTCGGAGGAATGATCACAACGGCGTTGGCTGTGCTTTTCCTAACGCCCATGATAGCGTCGCGAGCCCGATCGTCACGCGAGAGCAGACCTGACTGAAGAGTCTTGCGCCGAAGGTACCTCTTCCATGGTTTCCCTTCAAGGCAACGATCTCTCTGTGGTAATGAACGTTTCAATGGACGGATTTTCGTCCTATGCGCTGAATACCCTGTTGCTTTCCCCAAACCTCAGCAACCCCGAATGGAGGTTCCTGACATTTCCCCAGGTCTTTGCGAGCCTCCTGCGCCTTTGTTTCATCAGTCGAAACTCTATCGGGGACTAGATAGCTATTAGCTCTCTCCGGGTGCACACGCTCATTGGAGAAAAGCCTTGACAAAAAAGATCGACAAGCGGGGCTAAGCAACAGGCTGGAGGAAAGCCACACAATTATTTCAACTGCGATCCATCCGGGATGATGTGCTTTGACTGTCGAAAGTCTCGCCGCGAAATAATCGCATGCATCGAGGAGACCCAATAGTTGCAAGACTGCTGACAACATCGTGAGACGGCTCTTCGCGATCAAATCAAATTTGAGACTGCGAAGCGGAGATGGGAAGCGATTGAAGCAAACGATGGAAACCAGCACTATGACGCAAATATCGAGAAATTTCATCTCTCCCCTAGTGCCGGTCTTTCGGAACCGAACACAAGAGCCGAATCAATCAAAACCAATACGGCGTATTCGTTAGACAAGATTAGCATGCAGAAAGTTGCATAGATAAATACGGAAGCCTTTTGCGCGTCTGTGAAGAGAGGATCAAGAATTTGTTTAGGTCCTTTCTCCCACGTGTGACAGAGAAATTTGCGCCGGGCCATACTTACCAATCCAAGTGTGATAGCGCTGAACAGCGCGAAAGTAGAGGCTTTGCCTAGTGGCGGAAACATCAGTGATCGTAAAATTTGTGGCCTTAATATAGAAACGATCTTAATGTTGGCGCCTTGTTCTCCATTTTCAACAATTCCCAAAATGGAACGATCTGTAGCTTCGGGCAGGCGAAGTTTAGGACGAGACTGTGCAGAATCTTGCAAGTAAGCTTTGTATACTCGGAGGTGCGAAGAATCGTTCTCCGCGCGACGGCAACCTTAGGTGGTGGAGGATGTTACGGGTGAAGCATCATCGCGGACAGGACAATCAGCAGCTCTTATACGACGATCTGACCGGGCTGCCAAATCGCCGATTGCTTGTGCAACAGATGGTCCGAGCTTTGACTTCGGCGAGAGAAGCGGGACACCGAGCCGCCATTCTCTGCCTGACGATCGATCAATTTCAGCAGGCCGATGACGGACATGGACAAATAGTGAAAGACAAGTGCCTGAAGCGAGTGTCGACGATGCTGACTCGGCGCTTGCGAGGAATGGATACGGTAGCCCGTACGGGAGAAGACGAGTTCACTATCGTCCTGGGTGAAGTAGAAAGTGTCGGAGCTGCAGGCGTCGTAGCGAAGGCTCTTATGGAGATGTTCGCAATACCGATGGAAGTTGAGCAGTGCCCGATTCTGCTCCGCGCAAGTATAGGGGGCGCAGTGTATCCGGACCATGGCGAGAGAGAGACGCAGCTATGGCAGGACGCAGACGCCGCAATGCGCCGTGCCAAGAGAGATGGAGGTGGCCCTTATCTTTTAGCAGCACAAGATACAAGTAGGGACGTTGCGGAGAACGTGGAGCTTGAGGACCATATGCGTACGATGCTGCAGGAGGGGGGATTTCGCCTGCACTATCAGCTGCAACACCACATGAATGGTCAAATCCGCGGCGTGGAGGCATTGGTGCGATTGCCGCATCCAACGTTCGGATATGTAAATCCAGATCGCTTTATCCCACTGGCAGAGGCGAGCGGATTGATTCACCCTCTCGGAAAATTTGTGATCGAAGAAGCTTGCCGACAACTAATGCTCTGGAATAAGGCGGGAATGACACCGGTTAGAATTGCAGTCAACGTATCTCCGCTGCAATTGATGCGCAGCGATTTTGCTGCAGAGGTGCAGCAAGCCATCCTGGAATCTGGTGTCAACCCAGCACTGCTGGAGATAGAGATCACGGAAAGAGTGGTCTTGAATTTTGACGAGATTGCCAAACGCATGACGCAACTTGCTGCCATGGGGATTCGTTTTGCCGTCGATGATTTCGGTACAGGTTATGCCTCGCTGCAACATCTGCATCGGTTGCCAATTTCAACGCTCAAGATTGATCGTTCCTTCATTCAGCGATTGTGCGAGTCGAGTCGCAGCTATCCTATTGTCAAAGCCATCATCGAGCTGGCCCATAGCCTCAAAATGCAAGTAATTGCGGAAGGTGTGGAAGACGAAGATCAAATGCAGCTTCTTCGGGAGCTAAAGTGTGATTGCATTCAAGGCTTTCTCTTATCGCGTCCTTTACCTTCCGAAGAGATGAAGGTTTTCCTGGGCAACAAGATCTGACTCTAGGATTGCTGGCGGCGCAGGCCGATGATGATCACGCTTGACCAAACCGGCTTCATCCTACTCTCAACTTTGCCGATAGAGATAGGACCATGCAAACGCAATCGGATCCTGCGTCCCACACCGAATTCAAGGATTTGGCCAACGACCACACGGCACACCAAAATTCCGAGCCGAGTGTCTTAGAGAAACGTTTCATAGCAGGCGTGATCCACGGGCTCTTCTTCTCCACCATCTTTTGGCTTTTGCTCGCGGCGGCGTTTATTCGGTTTATCCGATGATTTCGGGCATACACGAAACAGACGATGACAATGGCTTCCGTTGTCCCACCAACGAACAAACAGCTGTAGTCGCTGAAACAAGCCGATTACACAAACCCCAGGTTTGTGGAGTTGAACCCGCCGAGGCCAGGGACGCGCTAACACCGAACCAGCTGGCGAGTGTGGCCGCGTACTGCACGCTGCCTGTAGAAGGAATCCAACGGCCGTTCGCGCCTGAGTTTCGCTCCCCGGACCGCCCCGCCTACAACGATGTGATGACCGCCCCAGCCATGGTCGCTGCCGGGGTTTGAGTTCGGCTGGAACGCGCGCGAGAAATCGGACATGGTGTACGTCGTGACCTGCGTGGCGATGCCCAGCTCCTGCGTCGCCTGATAGAAGGCAGAAATTGCAGAAGATGTCTGGGCTAACAGTGGGCCTTGCAGGACGAGCTGGTTGGAGTGGGTTTCGAAGCTGCCGATGCCAGCGAAGAAGGTTTGACGGTGAACCCCGAAGCTGGAACGTACCTGGATGAGCTGCGCGATCTGCTGGAGCTGCGCGGCGAGTGGATTACTGGTCGGGAAGCTGGTCGCGAGTGGCGATGTGGCAGAGACAGCCTGCGTGAGGATGCGTAGCTGTATGCGTTCTGGCTGATGGAGTTGTCGGCCTGAACGAGGCTGAAACCACTGTCGAAGGAGAGAAAGCTTTGTGCGAGGGCCTGCCGCTGCTCGCAGACTTGTGTCCCTTCGCCACAGGTGACCCCGGCGATATTACCAGGACTGACGGTGAGGGAGTACTTGACTAACCGTCGCAAAAGAGGGTGTCGCCAGCCACAGAGGTAATCATAGGAATGGTGGCGGATGGATTGAAGCTGGAGCCGAGGAGATCGCTCATGCGGCCAGCCCAGCCCGTGGAGGTACCCGCTACGAATAAAACAACCAATATGGCTCTAAGCAAGTGCCGACGACACTTCAATGATCGCCGTCGGGTGGTCTGTGAGAAGAGCATTGGCATGGACCTCGCTATCGAGCGAAGCTTAGGCTGCCTCGCGCGCCTGTCTATGGGAGTTTCGTACTAATCCAGTCGTACCATCCGGCCGAAACGGCAGAGAAAAAATTGTACGTAGCTAATTCAGTTACACAAGTAGGCGAGACCATATGAGAAATGTGGACTGGGTGATTCTCTTCATTGTCCAGCCTCTCTATCAGACCTACTATCGTGTCCAGCAGCCCTCCCTTTTATGCGCACATATGACATGCTGTCCGACCTTCTCGATGTAAACGAAAACAGTCAGGCCGAGGCACGGAAGAGCGATCACGACGTCTCTAACTCTGTTTTGGCTGAGCGGCGAAGGGACTACAGCGAAGTTTCTTTTTTTGGAGTGTCACTACATCCCTTGTCATCGCTCAAGCTAATGGCGGTAGTTGAGCAGGGAATTCTGGAAAGCAGGAAGTGGATCATCACAAACCACAACCTCCATAGTGTGTATCTGTTCCATCGGCAAGAAAAGCTGCGCGAGTTCTACAAGAATGCCCATTGGACCTTCATCGATGGAATGCCGTTGATCGGGCTAGGTAGACTCTATGGCCATGCGCTAGCGCGCGAACAGCGAGTCACGCTGGCGGATTGGATTCATCCCTTGATGGAAACGGCGGCTCGGAAGAGATGGCGTGTCTTCAATCTCGGGTCGCCGGATGGCGTTGCGGAAAAGGGCGCGGCAGTGTTGCGCAGACTGTATCCAGGGCTGCAGATTGAGGTGAGCCACGGATACTTCGACTCAAAGCAGGGCAGCGCAGAGAATGAAGCGGTGCTGCAGCGGATAAATGCCTATCAGCCCGACCTTCTCATGGTGGGGATGGGCATGCCTCGGCAGGAGTTTTGGACACAGGAAAATTTCGACCGGATCAATGCACGGGTGATTCTGGCGTCCAATGGCGCAGCTATCGACTACGTTGCCGGACTTGTGCCAACGCCACCGCGTTGGGCGGGACGACTTGGGCTGGAGTGGGCTTTTCGGCTGGCGAGCGAGCCACGCAGATTATTCCGCCGTTATCTCTTGGAGCCTTGGTATCTTTTGATGTTGCTCATGATGGACTTCGTACGCAAAGGCGGAAAATTGAATGAGACGGTACAAAGAGAGACATTAGACGAAACATTTGGGGAGGGATTCTGAGCCTCGGGATGAATCGCAGAGATTTTGCCAAAATGCTGGGATTGGTTGCCGCTGCTGAGTGGGCTTCGTTTGAAGCCCGAGCACAGACAGCCGCCGCTCCGCTAAAGCGTTTGGCTAATGAGAAGCAAGTCATGTTCGGCTCATGTGTTGCCCTGAAGTACTTTGATCAGTCGCCACGCTACAGAGAATTGTTCCTGTCACAGTGCGATATCGCAACACCCGAGCTGCATATGAAGTGGGACTCGCTAAGCCGCCAACCGGGAGAATACGATTTTAGCAATGCTGACCATTTTGTAACATTTTGTGGAACGAATCACCTCAAGGTACGCGGACATACGCTGGTGTGGCACGACTCCATACCAGCGTGGGTGAAGGGACAGCTCTCTCCAGCAACTGCGAAGACTGTGATGCTGGATCACATTCACAAGGTCGCCGGCCACTTCGCCAACAAGTTGTATTCGTGGGACGTAGTGAATGAAGCGCTCGACCCGAGCAGTCAACGTCCCGATGGTCTGAGGGCTAATCCTTGGCTGCAAAACATTGGCATCGACTACATCGAGCAAGCGTTCCGCGCCACGGCGAAGGCTGATCCGAAGGCTCTTCTAGTATGGAACGAAAACTATCTTGAGGTGTCCAACGGCTTTGGTGACGCGAAACGAAAGGCGATGCTCAAGCAGCTCGACGGACTGCTCGCGCGCGGTGTTCCGATTCACGGAATCGGCCTGGAGGCCCATCTGCGAAGCGACCAGGAAAATGTACTGGGCGACACAAGTTACGAGCTTTTTCTTGGCGAGTTGGCCAAACGTGGGATGAAGATTTTCATCACTGAACTGGACATCCAAGATGCGAACCTTCCGGCAGATATCGGCGCACGCGACAGGGCAGTTGCAAACCTGTACAAGAAATTTCTTACTGCCAGTCTGCGACAACCAGCGGTAATGGGAGTGATTACCTGGGGCCTCTCGGATTCTTTTACATGGATCTCGGGATATCGCCCGCGCAAGGACGGTTTGCCTGTACGGCCACTTGCTTTCGATAGGAACTGCCAACCCAAACCAGCGTACTACGCGATCGCTGAGGCACTTGAGACGGCGCCTCGACGTGCCTGATTTGTCCTGCGTTTGCGAACGTCCTAACGCAATTTCTTTCCCTCAACCGAAACTTCGAGGATAGAGCTATGATTCTTGTGTCGGCCGTAATCCCAACGCGTGGACGACCGGAGCTCCTGTTGCGTGCGGTCCGCAGTGTGCTGGCGCAGACTCTGCGTGAGATTGAGGCAGTGGTTGTAATCGACGGGCAAGACCCCGCTACGGAACGAGCAATCGAGATGCTCGCGCTAGAAGACGGTCGTGTGCGTGTGATCGCGTTACCAACAAGTCTTGGAGGATCTGCTGCTCGCAATCGCGGCGTCGCTGAGGCCTCAGGAGAATGGGTTGCGTTTCTCGATGATGACGATGAATGGATGCCAGGTAAGCTCGAGGCGCAGCTTGAGGCGGTAACGACGTCGACAGCGCCGGTGGTGATCGGGACGTGCAAGATCATCGCGCGCACACCCGGTAACGATTACGTGTGGCCACGTCGGATGCCGGAGCCGGGCGAGCAGATTTGCGAGTATCTTCTCGCGCGCCGTACGCTTTCCCGCGGTGAAGGGTCAATCCAGACATCGACCTTCTTTGTGCGTCGTGCGTTCATGCTGGCTCAGCCGTTCAAGGCGGGTCAGTTAAAGCATCAGGACACTGAATGGCTGCTGCGGGTTGGGCGGTTGCCGGGGGCCGAGGCGGTCTTTGTGAATGAGATTCTGGCGATTCACTATATCGAAGAGGAGCGCGCATCGGTGAGCAGCAAAGCCAACTGGCGTTACTCTCTGGCATGGGTTCGCAGTGACCGACACCTCTTCACGCCGCGCGCGTTGACGGGGTTTGTCTTCCACCAGATCGCTCCGGAGGCTTCGGAACAGGGAGACTGGCGCGCCTTCCCTACGCTGCTCTTTGAAGTAATGCGCCATGGCAGAAGCATGCCTCGCGACTACGCGATCTTTTTAGCGATGTGGTTACTCCCTCGCCGACGTCGCCGTCATTTGCGTGACTGGATGGCGCGTCGACCCGCGCTGCGTCCTTTGGTGCACTCGCGATGAAAATCCTTCAACTAACACGACAGTTTCTTCCTTCCGAAGGCGGGATCGAGAGCGTTGTGGAGGGGCTGAGCTGCGCCCTGCAGCAAAAAGGACACACCGTACGGGTGGCAACACTTCGGTTACTGTTTGCAACTGGTGCAATGGCTCCTGCGAAGTCGGTTGAGGCCGGACTTGCGGTGCGGCGCATGCGTCACTGGGGACCTCGACGATATCCGGTGGCCCCAGCCGCGCTTGCGGAGATCCGCGGGTATGACTTGGTGCACATTCATGCAATCGATTTTTTTGTGGACTATCTGAGCCTCTCGCGTTTACTGCACCGCATCCCGTTGGTTGTCAGTACGCACGGAGGTATCTTTCATACACAGTGGGCTAGCCGATTCAAGCAGATGTACTTCGATACTGTGACGCGGATGTCGCTGGGTGGGGTAGGGGCTGTCGTGTGTGTAAGTCAACAGGATCGCGAAAAGTTCGAACAGATCGTGCCGCCGCAGCGTATCCGTTTGATCGAGAACGGCGCCAACATTGATCGGTTCTGGAACTTAAAGAAAAGAGTTGAACCCGGGCTAATCCTGGGTATCTCGCGGCTCGCCGAGAACAAACGCGTTCATAAGGTATTGGAGGCGATGGCCGCGTTGAAGAATCGATATCCGCAGATGCGACTGGAATGGGTTGGAGCTGACTTCGCCGGGTTGCGCGCCTCGCTTGAGCGCCGTGCGATTGAACTGGGATTGGGTAGCCGCGTGCTCTTTCACGGTGCAACCAACCGCGAGGCTTTATACCACCTGTTGGAGCGGGCTCACGTGTTTGTATCAGCTTCGGCATACGAAGGCTTTGGGCTGTCGACGATAGAAGCGATGAGCGCGGCAACGGTGCCTGTGGTGACCGCAGTTGGAGCGCATCCCAACGTGATCGAGCATGGTGTAAACGGCTTCCTTACGGACCCGGGTGCTACAGAGCTTTCGGAATATATAGAGCGTGCGCTCGTAATGTCTCCGGAAGAAACGGCAGCTATGGGAGAGGCAGCGCGCACTGCGACCCGAAGGTTTTCGTGGACAGAGATCGCACCTCAGTATGAGCAGCTTTACCGTCAGGTGCTGGAGATCAGAGGAAATGCGGCATGACCTATCAAAAAGAGGGGATTGTGATCTTTCGTATTCAACTGCTGCCACGTTCCGAGACGTTTATCGTGAACCAGGCCGCAGCGATGCGGAACTTTGATCCATACTTCGTAGGCTGGCGCAGAGTGGCAGGGCTGGAGGTACCTGAAAACAAGAGCTGGACAGCCGATGACGATGGAGCTTGGGGAAGAGTGAAGGAGTTGCGTTTCCGGTATCTCGGTTGCAATGAGAGTGAGATTGCACGGTTGAAGGCCCGGTCTCCGCGGCTGGTCTATGCACACTTCGCGCTGGATGGCTACGCGGCTATGCGACTCGCGAAGCAGCTTGGCGTACCGCTTGTAACTGCCCTGCATGGCTACGACATGACCATGAGCGATGAGGCTATTGGTGCAACGCGGCTTGGACGCGAGTATCTGAAAGGTCGCACACGACTGCAAATGGAAGGCGCACTCTTCGTGGCGTGTTCGGAGTACGTGCGTAGGCGAGCGATCGAGCGGGGATACCCGGCGGACCGCACGATCGTTCATTCCATCGGAGTGGACGTGGAACACTTTGCGCCGTCTTCAACCCAACGGCGCGAACCGATCGTTTTGTTCGTCGGCCGGTTGGTGGAGAAGAAGGGCTGCGACCGCCTTATTGAGGCGATGGCCGAGGTACAACACCGCTGCGCCGATGCCCAACTTGTGGTCATCGGAAATGGTCCCTTGCGCGCAGACTGTGAGGCGCTGGCTGCAACACTGCAGGTACGCTGCCTGTTTTTAGGATCGCAGCCGCCTGCCGTGGTCCAGGAGTGGATGGCGCGCGCAACCGTCTTCTGTGTCCCCAGCGTAGTTGCAACTTCAGGTGATGCGGAGGGGTTCGGCATAGTCTTCATCGAAGCGCAGGCTATGGGGCTTCCAGTTGTGAGTACGCGAAGCGGCGGAATTCCCGAGGCGGTGGAGGATGGACAGACAGGTCTGCTGGTTGCCGAAGATGATCGTAAGGAATTGGCAGCGGCCATCATCAGGCTGATACAGGACGAGAGCTTGTGGAAACGTTTCAGTCTCGCTGGCCGAAGACGGGTTCTGAAATGGTTCGACCTGGCTCAGCAGACACAACGACTGGAAATATTTTTGCCAGTCTCCTATCGTCGAAGACGATGGCGGTCGAGCATCAAGAAATATTTTCGTCCGTTGTCGGCGCTTCGATCGAAAGATTGCCCAACTACTCTTCTCAAGGAGCGCAGAACGCTTTCCCGTATGAGTCGCTAATGCGGAGTTCGAACAAAAACGTGGCGAAAGGAGCCTAGACTGTGAGTCTCTCTACGGAGGTCCTCAGCGAAGTTGCACCGGTAAAAGCGCCATCGTCGCGCCGCTTCTACCAGCCGGAGTTGGATGGACTACGGTTCTATGCGTTCCTGGGTGTCTTTGTGTGCCACACCCTGCCGTTTGAAGCTTCGTTCTACCACGGCCTTCATCTTCCGATGCCGTGGCTATGGGGCGCGACCGTCAAAGCGGGGGCTGCGGGGGTCGATCTGTTCTTCGCATTAAGCGCATTTCTGATCACCTCACTTTTGCTCAGGGAGCGAGAAGAGACGGGCGACATTTCGCTAAAGCACTTCTATCTGAGGCGAATTCTCCGCATCTGGCCGTTGTATTTTCTTGTTATCGGATTGGGCCTTGTGCTGTCGCATACCATGGCGAACCAGCATCTCCGGTGGTATTACGTCGCAGGGTATCTTCTTTTCGCCGGCAACTGGGTGCATGCGGTCTTCGGCAGGCCGGAGTCGATCGCGTTTCCACTGTGGACGGTATCGATCGAGGAGCAGTTCTATTTGATCTGGCCGCTTCTGGTGAAGAGGCTCGAACGCCGCGGTTTGATCGTGGCCGGAGTCGTGATTTTTTTGCTCGCAACCGTGTGCCGGGTTGGGTTTGTACTCGCCGGCGTTAGCGGAGGTTACATCTATTACGGCAGTACAGCACGGTGTGACTCGATTGCTCTGGGCATTCTAATCGCACTATTCGCGGATCGTTTACCGGAGCTTACAAGAACCGCTCGTTTGCTGTTGGTGAGCGGTGGCCTCGTGGGATGGATCGCCGCATCGGCATGGTTAACGGATCAACCCGGCCCGATCAGCATCCGAGAGGTGCCGGGCCGTCTTATCATCGCGCTCGCTGCCGGAGCGATGCTATACGGGTGCCTCTACAGTCGCAGCAAATTTCTCACGGGCGCATGGGTCGTGCAACTGGGCAAAGTGAGTTATGGCCTCTACCTGTTGCACCTCGCGGGGCTGCTTCTCGCGAAGAGCGTTCTTCATCCGATCTCCGGCACGGCTCTGCTCGCAACGAAAGCTGTGGGATTTGTACTGACGCTTCTTCTCGCTTTTGCTTCGTATCGCTGGGTTGAATCGCCCTTCCTGCGGATGAAGGACCGCTTTGCCCGGGTTCTTAGCAGGCCAGTGTAGGTGGCGCTGTCAACTATCTCGGATCGCACTGTGAGTTGTTGCAAGTGGCAAAGCATCGGGGGTCTGGTTTCTTGGCAATTCAACATTCGGGTCAGCGGTAGCGACCCCGCCGCAGAGTGAGGAAGAAGACTTGTTATCTGCCGAGTTCTTGACCTTTTGCCTCGCTCCGGTTAACCACGAAGGAAGGTCGATTTGGATAAGCTCGCTGTTCAATCCTCAGACGTTGTCATCTTAGCGCGCTCGTCATCGCCCGAACTGACGCTTAGCGAAATATGGAAGATGTTGTGGCGACGGCGCAGAATCATCTATGGCAGCGTAGCAGTGTCCCTGCTTCTCGCTGTCTTGGCACTGATGGCCTCGACGCGTCGCTATCAATCGACTGGAGAGATTCAGGTCCAAAAGGATTCCACAAGTTCGCTAGGCTTGCAGACAGATGGTTCGGACACACCCTCGGACGCGCTGGAAGAGAACATGGTTCTGCAGACGCAAGCGCGGATCCTGCAGTCGGACTCGCTGGCGCTGCGCGTAATCAATGAGCTCCATCTGGATCAGACGGAAGACTACAAGGAAAAGTGGAGTCCGCTAGGTTGGGTATTTGGGCTGCTCGCTCCTAAGGGAAAGCCCGATCCTAAAGGCGCTTCACTTGAGGACTCACCACACCGCCGCGTGCAGGTGCTGAAGATCTTTCACAAGAAGTTGACCGTGAAGGTGGTCGACGGCACGCGTCTTATCGATGCTGAATATCTGAGCCCCGACCCGCAGTTGGCTGCGGCGGTCGTCAATCACATGCTGCAGGGACTCATCGAGACAGGCTTTCAGGCACGCTATACCGCTACAACGCAAGCGTCTTCATGGTTGAGCGGACAGCTTGATGATTTGCGGGCCCAGACTCAGAACCTACAAGCAAAGGTCGTCAGGCTACGGCAGGATTCAGGGGTGTTTGCTTTGGGAGAGGTTGATCGAGAGGGAAAAGACCAGGTTTACAGTCCAACACTCGATAAGCTGCAGATGTCGACTCAGGCCGTCGCGCAGGCTCAGGCAAACCGCATCTTGAAAGGCGCGATCTATGATGTCGTGAAGACTGGCAATCCGGAGATGATTTCGGGGTTGAGCGGAAATACTATTCTAGCGACTTCGTCTTCGGGTATCGGCAGCTCACTGACGCTAATCCAGAACCTCCGCTTGCAGGAGGCAACGCTCCAAGGGGAACTGCAACAGCTCTCCGCAAAATTCGGGCCGGCTTACCCAAAACTCGGTGAGATTCAAGGCAACCTCAATGCGGTACAAGCAGCAATTCGCGCGGAGGTGGGTCGGGTTGCGGAACGCGCGCGCAACGATTTTATCGTCGCTGAACAGACCGAGCAGAATACGCGCAAGGATTTCAACGTGGATAAGAGCGCGGCAGAGACCCTCAACAACAGAACCATTGAATATCAGATGGCGCGACAGGAAGCCGATCAGAGTCGCTTGCTCTATGAAGATCTTCTAAAACATCTGAAAGAGTCGGGACTGCTTGCCGGTCTGCGTTCCACAAACATCTCCATTGTGGATCCGGGACGGCCGGCCGATAAACCTGCCAAGCCTGTGACGTTGCTCTATCTGTTCGGGTCCCTCGTGGCTGGCCTGTTTCTCGGCTCGGCGGCGGCGCTGCTGCGGGATTTGACCGACACTAAAATCCAGGACGTGCTGGAGATCTCGCGTGAGCTGGGTGCGACGCCACTCTGCGTATTGCCGTATCAAAAAGAGCGCAGGGGCCTGCCGTCGGGACTCAATACGATTGCGGCTTCTCCGCTTATGATGCTTCCGACGCTCGATAACCCACGCTCCGTATTTGTGGAATCGCTTCGCTCTCTCAGGACGTCTTTGATGATGTCCCGTAGCGGTGCACCTCCGCGGATTGTGCTAGTGACGAGTCCGCTACCGGGAGAAGGCAAGAGCTTCATCAGTTGGAACCTTGCAATTCTCTTTGCACAGCAGGGCAAGCGCGTCCTGCTATGCGATGCGGACCTGCGCAGGCCGCGACTGCACAGGGATATGCAGATTGACACACAAATTGGGTTGAGCACAGTGTTGACTGGCCTGTCGAATGATCATGGGGCCTCCGCGTTGGTTCCGGTTCCGGAGGTCCCGGGTCTCTATTTGATGCCTGCCGGACCTACACCGCCTTATCCTTCGGAACTGCTGTCGTCGGATCACATGGAAACGCTGTTGAACGTCTGGAAGTCCCAGTTTGATCTTGTCCTGTTGGATTCTCCACCCATACTGCCAGTGACTGACTCGGTTGTTTTAAGTTCGTTCGTCGACTCGGTTCTGCTGATCGCGCGGCATCAGAAAACTCCGCTCTCAGCACTCGAGAGAAGCTATCAGATGCTGGAAGCGGTACCGGCGGAGAGCAATCGCAAGATCAATGTTCTGGTGAATGGGTTGCGCGAGCAACCAGCAGCGGGGCATGTGTTTTACGAATATCCCGGAAACAAGTATGTGAGAGCTTAGATGAAGAAAAAAATGAAATCAATTCCCATTATGCCTTTACTTATTTTCGCCATTGGGGCGGCTTTGCCCGCGCAGAGCTTGTCAACGCTTAAGGAGAGTTTGCTGATCGGGCCTGGCGATGCATTGCACATTCAGGTCTACGACACGCCGGAGATGGAGCAGCGAGCCCGAGTAACCGATGCTGGAGAGATTCCAGTGAGCTTCCTCGGAAGCGTCAAGGTAGCCAACATCACGCCGGGTCAGGCAGCCGACGAGATTGAACGGCGCCTAATTGCACCCGCAGGTGACGGTGCGCGTAGACGCGTACGCTACCCAGAATGCTTCCGTGATGGGGCAGGTCATGAAGCCGGGACTGTACGAGATCGACACTCGTCGCAAGGTGATCGAAGTGCTCGCTCTCGCTGGGGGGCTGACCGACATTGCGGATCGGCATATCACGATCCAACGGCATGGCGACCCGAACCAGAAGATCGAATACTACTACTCGAACGTTGCCGGAACTGCGCTGAGTGACGACCCAATGGTTTATCCAGGCGATACGGTGATCGTTCCCAAAGCTGCTGTTGTCTACGTGCTCGGCGATGTCCTGAAGCCGGGTGGATACACGGTCAACACCAATAACTCAAAGATGACGGTACTTCAGGCACTTTCGCTGGCGGGTTCGCCGAATCACACGGCAGCAGTTGGCAAATCGAAGCTGGTTCGCAAAACTCCAACAGGAGTTGAGCAAATTGACCTTCCCGTAGGCGCTATGCAGAAGGGACATGAGCCGGACATCGCGCTTATGCCTGACGATGTGGTTTACGTTCCCTTCAGCTTTATGCGCAATATTGCTGTCAATGGCCAATCAATCCTGGCATCGGCAACATCCGCCGTTGTGTATGTGCACTAAACCTTCTTTCGTAAGTCAGGAGTTGTTTTTGGCTACAGTTCAAACGCTGAGACCAGCTTCCGCCGGCGATCATACGAGACTGGCGAACAGCACTGCAGGAAACAGCGGCCTGTGGAGTCGCGTATCGACCTGGGGTCTACTGCTGCCGCTCCTCTACTTCGCTCTCGATGGCGTCTCTCCATTTGTAAACGGCCCAGCGTCAATGCGAGCTGTATCAACGGGAGGCTCGGCTCTCATGGATCGCCTGAGCAATGTGCTGATCCTTGGCGGTTGCATGATCTTTGTGATTCAGCGACATCACGCAGTTCTTTGGTTGAGCGAGCAGATGAAGCTTGTCATATTTTTTCCGATTCTCGCGCTGCTGATTTGTCCGGTGTCGCAACAGGTTACACGAACGATCAGCTCTGATGCGGTATTGTTTGGCGGCATTCTACTCGTCTTCTACATCATGTCTCGTTACACAGTGAATGAGGTGCTTGAGCTGTTTCTGGTGTTGGGCGCGGCCACGATCGTGGCGAGTATTTTGTTTGCGCTTATTCTTCCCCAGTATGGCCGCGACCTCATGGGCGGCCATTCCAGCGCGTGGAAGGGTATCTTCAGCGCTAAAAATTACCTCGGCAACATGGCCCTGTTTTTTCTTACTGCGGCCGTGTCGTATCGCCCGCGCACATCGCTTTTTCGTTCTGTTCGAGTTTCGCAAATTCTCTTCTGCCTCATAGCAATCGCGTTTTCGCGAGCTGCGACAACTTATATGTTGACCACGGTCTACATCGCCTATGCGACGACCTTGAATGCGGTGCGCGGCTTTCGGAAAAAAGACTATTTTGTTGCCTTTATTCTGTTGTTCGTGATCTTCGCCTCAGTAGTAGCAGTGGCAGTCCTGCAGCCAGATTTCCTGTTCAGCCTGCTTGGAAAGGATGCGACGCTGACCGGTCGGACCGAAATATGGGATGCGGTCGCGGGGTCGATCGCCAAGCGGCCGTTGCTTGGCTATGGATACCAGGCGTTCTGGCTCGGCTTTAAAGGAGAGTCTTATCGCATCATTCTTACAGTGACGTGGGCTCTGGGACAGGCGCAAAATGGCTTTCTCGATGTGATGCTCGAGCTGGGCGTCGGAGGATTGGTGATCGTATTGCTGCTCTTCGGCTTTGCGTTTCGTGATGCCGTGACTTGTCTCTTACGTTCGCATGACGACTCCCAGCTTCGAGCCGTGGAATGGTACTTTGCGATTGTGATTCTTACTCTCATCTACAATCTGGACGAAAGTTTCCTCTTTGAGCCCCGGCATCTTGGTTCGTTAATGTTTGTGCTCGCTTGCGTGGGGCTGAAGCTGGAGCGGTTGCGCCTGCAATCCTTTCCCGCGAATCGGGCCGGCAGGCCAACGTTGTCAACGGGACACCCCGCCTGAATTTAGGCGAAATTCATGCTTCATCCAAAAGCTGCCGTCAGGCAGGCTGATGAGTGAGAGCAGACATACGCTCACGACGCCGAAGCCAGAAAAGCACCGTCCAGGTCAGCGCGGCGAGACTTCCATCCGTCAGCAGACTGGCAAGCGCCGCACCCATCCACGAGTAGCGTGGAATCAAGAAGACGTTCAAGCCAATGTTGAAACCTGCGGCAAAAAGCTGACAGACCAAGCGAAACTTCTGTTGACCGACGCCTGCGATCGCGTCTCCGGCAGACAAATGAAAGCTCCGAAAAACCGGGATCAGGCAAAGCCAGCGCAAGGCGCTCACGCTTGGCGTAAAGCCTTTGCCGATCAGGACCGGAATAACAGGGGCAAATAGAAAGAGACCGAGGCCAGCGGCGAGACCCAGCACTGCAGTGCGTTTGAGGATTTTGACAGCGAGCGGTTGCACCGCGGCAATGCCTTTTGCCCCTTCGCGGAAAAAGCGAGGGAACGCTGCTGCCTCGATTGACTGGATGGGAATCGTCGCGATGTTGATCACGCGATAGGCCATCGAGTAGATGCCATTCGCGACCGTCATGCCGTAGTGACCGAGCATGACCTTGTCAAAGTCGTTGTAAGCAGAGGTCGTTGAGCCTGACATGGCGAAGATGAAACCTTCTGCGCCGCGTGATAAGAGGAGGCCAGGCCGGAATCGCGGCCAGCCGAAACGTCGCGTGACGATCACGCATGCCGCGCAGGCCGCACAGATGGAGATGGCCAGCATCGCGACTGCCCATTGCAGGGCTATTGCATGATGCATCACGAAGAGCATCGAGCAGACCAGTGCGAGGCGAAACAGGCTGACTAGCATATTGAGCATAGCGGTCGGACGCATGTGCTCGAAGGACTGAAATACCTGGGCAGCGCAGGTCGTCAACTGTCCGCAGATGCAGTCAGAGAAAGCGATGAGCGTCAACAGGGAGGCACTCTCTGCGCCCACGAGCCAATTGCCGGTGAGGCGCAATGCAAGCACGATAAGCGAACCGTAGACCGCGGTCGACATCAGCACATTGCCCCAGTACTCCGGAAACCGCTCCTGATCTTGGCTGACATATCGGAGCAGGATCAGACCCGATCCCATTGTGCTGTACTGACTAACGACAGCGACGAGAGCCACGGCACCGGCCAGAACCCCATACTGTGTCGGGTTCAGGAGACGTGCGAGAAAAATGAAGTAAAGCGCTTGGATAACGAACGAGAAGCCCTGGCCTGCGAACATCCAGATAGCGTTGCGTGCAAGAGTGCTCTCACGAATTCGTCTAATCTGATTCGGAATCATAGGGAGAGAGATCGAGAGATCTCCTGAAGCTGCGTGCGGGCAATGGCCCACGTAAAGCGATTGCGAAAAGCAGCATATCCCTGTTGGCCTATAACGAATCGAAGCTCTGCATCTTCCGCGAGCTGACCTAAAGCAGCGGCGAGTTGCGCTGCAGACCCACGTTCTACGAGGATGCCACCGCCATCCACAAAGATCTCCGCGGCTCCTCCGCCGCGCGTGCTGACAACCGGCAGACCAGAAGCAAACGCCTCTACATTAACCATGCCGAACGGCTCATCCCAAATCGATGGCGAACAAAAGATATTGGCCTCCCGAAAGAGGTCCCCAAGCGCAGCGCCAGAACGATAGGAGAGGAAGGTTACATTCGAGGGTGCATTCGTTTTGAGCCAATGGATGTAGTCCGTGTCCCCGCTTCCGCCAAAGTTGGAAGAGCCCACAATCAACGCGCGGAGCTTGGCGCCGCGCTGTTCGAGAAGCCTCATGGCTTCGATCAGGATGTGAACACCCTTGTCCTTAACGAGTCGTCCCGCGAACAGGACAGTAGGCGTCTTTGCCTCTTCCCTGCAAGGCGGTGGATAGAAAATTGCTTCATCCGCTCCGTTGTAAAGCACCGAGGAAGCGCCGAGAGATGGGAATTTGCGTCGCGCTTGTTCCAGCAGAAACCTACTGACGAAAACGAGTCTGTCGACGCGGACCTGTCGCATCAGCGCCTCGGGCCACTCCACCAGATGAGAGTTATGGAGATGGAGAACCACGTTGCCTTGGGCGCGACGGACCTCTCGGGTAAGGGCAATCGCGTAGTCAGGCCGGTTGTGAATCCACACAATGTCACCCTGCCGCAGTCTCCTCAGGAGAGGGCGGAAGACGCGTCGAATCACGTTACGATGCAAGTCCCAGGGAAATCGGCGTAAATGACTCCGTACTTGACGATAGCGAGCCAGTCCTGGGAGTACATGGACCTTCTCGGAAGGGAACCTCCACGTGCCGTCTGCAGAAGGGCAAACTACCACTGCCGCCGCATCACGAAGTACATTTCCGGCCCACCGCGAGATTGCACCTCCATGAAATTCGGAGAAGGGCTCAGCCTCGGTGAGAAGATGGTATGTAACAGTTGACATTACGCCTTGAGAGCCAGTTGCTTCTCTACGCAACTCCGAAAGTATTCCAGCGATAGTTCCAAACCCTCGCGTAGCTTGATCTTCGGTTGCCAACCGAGCAGATTCCTCGCTCTGCGGATATCTGGTCGGCGCCGCGTCGGATCATCCTGTGGCAGTGGTTTGAAGATGATGTTACTGTTGACGCCGGTCACCTTTAATATCTCTGCCGCGCACTCCAGGATCGTCCACTCCTCAGGATTGCCAATGTTTACCGGAAGATGCTCCTCGGATTCAGCCAATGCGAGTATGCCTTCGATTAAATCCGAGACGTAGCAGAAGCTCCGCGTCTGCGAGCCGTCGCCATAGATTGTCAGCGATTCGCCATTGAGAGCTTGCGTCATCAGGTTTGAGATCACTCTGCCGTCATTGATCTGCAGCCTTGGACCGTAGGTATTGAAGATCCGAACCAGGTGAGTGTTTACGCCATGGTAGCGGTGAAAAGCCATAACCGCAGCCTCGGAAAATCTCTTCGCCTCGTCATACACTGAGCGTGGCCCAATCGGATTGACATTGCCCCAGTAGGTTTCGGCCTGAGGATGGACTTCAGGATCTCCATAGCATTCGGACGTGGAGGCATGCAAGTAGCCGGCATTATGCTGCCTCGCGATCTCGAGCGTATTCAGCGTTCCGGCTGAACCCACTAGCAAGGTCTCGACCCCCAGCCGGGCATAGTCAACAGGACTCGCGGGCGAAGCGAAGTTGAAAACAAAATCCACCGCGCCAATATCGAAAGGCTGACAGATGTCTTGTTCGACGAAATCAAACCCGCGCTCTCCGGACAGATGAGCGAGGTTGCTCTCGCTGCCCGTGCTGAGGTTATCCACGCCGATCACTCGGTTCCCTTGCCTAAGCAACGAATCGCACAGATGAGAGCCAAGAAAGCCTGCTGCGCCGGTGACAAGAATTTTCCTGGAGTTCATATTCTCCCCATAGTCAAGATTCTTCAGGATATTGATGGATTGTCAGCGAGTTCCTGTGGCTGCGAGCTCGTGCACGCGGTGTTTTGTGGGTCTGCCTACACTGAAGTAGGTGATGTCGTTCTCCAGCATCACTTCGGGATCGTAAAGATTGCGGCCATCCACAATGATCGGATAGCGCATCAGTCTGTTAAGGCGCTGTAAGTCCAGACGTCCAAACTCCGACCAATCAGTAAGGATCAGTAGAGCATCGACGTCGTTGGATGCGGCGTACTCGTCCGATACATACTGTAGGTTCGAGCCAGAAGGCAGCACCTCTTCCGCCCGTGTCATGGCAGCCGGGTCAAATGCACGGATGGAACAGCCTTCCGCGATCAACATCCGGACGAGCTCTATCGCAGGCGATTCGCGTATATCATCCGTTCCGCCTTTGAAAGATAGACCGAGAACGCCCAGCTTCTTGCCCCGAAGCGTCCATAGCGCGGAACGCACCTTGTTAAGGAAACGGATCTTTTGTTCCTTGTTGACCTTTTCTACTTCGGCCAACAAAGTAAAGTCGACACCGAGCTGTTCGGCGACACATCGGAAAGCGGCGACATCCTTCGGGAAGCACGACCCACCATAGCCAATGCCTGGCCGCAGAAATCTCGGGCCGATGCGGCTGTCCATCCCGATGCCTCTCGCGACTTGTTCCACATCGGCATTTGCAGCCTCACAGAGGTTGGATACAGCATTGATGAACGATATCTTCAACGCAAGAAACGCATTGGACGCATGCTTGATAATCTCTGCACTCTTGGTTGAGGTGAACAATAGCGGCGGCGGCTCAGAAGAAGTACAGAAGCCGTCAATCGCAGCAGGCTGTTCATAGTAGCTGCCAGTCGTCAGCGGTTCATAGATCTTCGATAACACAGCGGTGGCCCGCTCACTATCTGTTCCGACCACAATTCGATCGGGATGGAGAAAGTCGCGCACCGCCGTCCCTTCTCGCAGGAACTCGGGATTGGAGACGACGTCGAACAGGTGTTCTGCGACGCCGTTACGCTCCATCACTCTCCGGATCCACTCATTCGTATACACAGGGACCGTGCTTTTTTCAACGATAACCGTATAAGAATTCAGCGAACGCGCGATCTCGCTGGCCACGGCTTCAACATAGGAGAGATCAGCAACACCCGAATCGCCTTGCGGCGTTCCGACTGCGATAAAGATCGCCTCAGCTCCGCGTGTAGCTTCGCCCAGGTCGCTCGTAAACCGCACTTTGGAATTCCGATAACGTTCGAGCAGTTCAGGCAGATAAGCCTCATGGATCAGACAGTCTCCGCCTCGCAGCGCGTTAATTTTTTCCTGATCGTTATCCACGCACACCACGCTATGTCCCATCTCTGCGAAGCAAACCGCTGCTACAAGCCCAACGTATCCAGAACCAACTACAACAATTCGAATCGTGTCGCTCATCGTGTCTCACCGCCCCCACTTAGGTTAAATATGATCGTTCCCGGTCATACGCAATTCATCCGGCCTTAATCATGCGAACTTTATTGGACGGTGTCGCTGTCCTCACAGAGGTCGGCGCAGGCAGAGTATTGCGTGGTGTAAGCGCGTACAGCACGGCCTCCATCCGATTCGATACCCCGAGTTTGTCGTAGATACGGAAGAGATGATTCTTTATCGTGTGCTCACTCAGTCTCAATACCGTGGCTAATTCAAGATTGCTCAATCCGTCCGCCAACAAATGCAGGACCTGCTGTTCGCGGGCCGTCAACAGTGGCCGTCCATGGCTATCCGTGACATCAGTGGATTTTGGGCGGGAGACGGAGGACACCAGGTACGCCAGCTGTTCATTGCTTGCCCATATCTGCCCCTCGTGCACACAGCGTACACTCTTACATAGCATCTCGAATCGTAGGTTCAAATTGCAGATGATGCCCTTTACTCCTGCACGAAACAAAGAAATGACCTCAGCGTAACCAGGCTTTTGCGTAATCACGATCAGTTTGGCATCTTTATGACGGTCCGGCAGGACATCGATAATCGCGACCGCACTGCAAATGTTCTCCACGCGGGAAGACCCCAGCAGAATTACGTCGGCCGTGCCATTCTTCGAAGCGTCTAAAAGATTCTGCAGGTCGTTCGCCGGTTTAACTACCTGTATATCGGGAACTACTTCAAATGCATTGGACAGAAGATCGGACAGAATTGTCGGCAGGTTGGCCATCAAGAGCCTGATGCGATTGGTTGGTTCTTTGATATTGGTGCATACATCCATGACTAGCTCCGTTTGAGGTTGTGGTCCATTAGAGAGCTGGTTTTCGCGATTACCGCTATCGGTTCAAACCCTGGTGGAGTGTGGGCCGAGCCATATATCAGAGTTTAAGTTTCTGAATTAACCATGTCTAGGGTACGAACGTAGTGGAACTTTCGTACTATGGACGCAAAAGCAAGACCTGTGAAACGGACTTTCATTCATGCATGACGCCCAGCCCGTGGGGCGAGTTCGTGACGAATAGTCAATGCAGGGTCGCGCCACACAACGGGTAGCCGTGTCTCTCTGTATCCGATTCTCGAACGTTTGCGGTCTGCACGGGCGACCGGTCATCTCCGCGCGCCACGTCGATCACTGAACGTGCTTGAACAATTCATGTTGCTGTCACGCAGCAAGGATGAGAAATAGGAGTTAGTTCCTTCCCTTCATTGTCATGTTGACAGGCAGGTCCTACGATCGTGCCTGTCGAAACCTGAAATTCGTTGCGTCATTTTTCAACTCGAACATCCAGAAGGCTCTCTGACAGGAGGCTATCCTCATGACCCCTTCAAATAGAAAAACAATTTTAGAGCTGGTTCAAATCAGTGATATAGGTCTACTCTTTTCCTGCCTCGGTATCGCGTATGGATTGACATCCCACCGCCATCTCTTGGATCTCCTGAACTCCCTCGAAACCCGGCATCCCATTCAGGTATTCATTGCAACGATCTTCCTTGCATCCGGATGGCATATAGCACTGCGATCCAATGACTTTTACCGCTCCCGCAGAGTTGAAGGCTATCTCAAAGAAGTGCGCGATGTCTGTTCTGCCAGCGTTATTTGCGCTCTGTTCAGCTTCCTCTGGCTATGGCTGATTGCTTCCCCTCCCACACGCAGCTTTGCCGGGCTCGGGTTCGTCAGCATACTCTTCTGCGGGCTAACCGTGACCGCTCTAATGCTTGCTCGTCTTACTGGCCGAGTTACAATGCGTGCGCTCCGCTCCCGCGGACACAACCTCAGACACATTCTGATCGTTGGAACCAATAGCCGGGCAAATGTATTCGCTCAGGATCTTGCCCTGCACCCGGAGTGGGGTTACCACCTGCAGGGCTTCGTCGATGAGCAGTGGTGGCACGAGAAGGCCTCCGATTTCACCTCGGAGTCTCTGGTCGGTGGATTCGACGCGCTTCCTGTACTGCTAAGAACTCTTCCTGTAGACGAAGTCATCGTCGCTCTTCCGCTCGCATCGTTCTACCAGCAGATAGCAGAGATCGTAATGCTGTGCCGCCAACACGGAATCGCCGTTCGCTCCATTGGAACATTCTTCGAACCGGAAGAATCGCTTGCGACATTCCTGAAAGGAGCCGTCAACTCGATCACACTGCACGACGAGTCATGGAATGAGTGGGCTTCGATGATAAAGCGCTCGGCAGATGTGATCATTTCGTTCTCATTGCTTGTAGCGCTTGCTCCGGTTCTATTGCTCACGGCGCTCCTGATCAAGTTGACCTCTGCAGGACCGGTGTTGTTCACCCAAACGAGACTGGGATATGGAAAGCGCCCGTTCAAGATATTCAAGTTCCGCACCATGGTTCAGGACGCCGAGAAGCTCATGGCGCAGGTGGCACATCTCAACGAAACACAGGGGCCGACGTTCAAGGTGAAAAACGATCCGCGCATTACCCCGGTGGGCAGATTTTTACGGAAAACAAGCCTCGATGAGCTTCCTCAGCTCATTAATGTGCTGATAGGAGATATGAGTCTGGTTGGGCCGAGACCGTTGCCGCTGAGAGACTACCAGGGGTTTTCGCAGGACCGTCACAGGAGGAGGTTCAGCGTGAAGCCGGGAATCACCTGTCTCTGGCAGGTGATGGGACGTAGTTCGATCGGCTTCGAGGAATGGATGGCGTTGGATATTCGGTACATCGAACAGTGGTCGGTTTGGCTTGATATCAAAATACTGTTTTGGACAATTCCCGCCGTCTTTCGAGGCTCTGGAGCTGTGTAGACCGAGCGAGGCAGGAGAGTGTGAGAAAATAGGCTGCGGTCAAGACCCTGCCCTGGCCACCGCCTCGGGCGACCGCGCCGGCATCTAATTTTCGCTACTACCCAGATCTGCGCCCCCAGGCGCATTTATGTGCGAACGGGCGAGCGGTCTGGTGCAAGGAACCGACCGCAAGACTGAGCAGGTCCCCTGCACTGCAGAGACCAGCACCTCTTCTCAAGAGTCTTCGATTCCCTGCCCGCAATGGGCAGCCTATGTGTCGCGAAGGTCCTGAATTGTGGGATTGCTTATTATCATCCACCCTTTTTGAAACCATCTCCCACAAAATCCCTCACAGGCTCGATAAGTCGAAAAAACCTTTGCGTGGTGATGGTCATTCGACGGGTCGTGCAGTTCCGCGATGCGCTGATTTCAGTTGTCAATCACTCCGGCAATTCTCTTCCACGAGTCTCTGGCAATAGAAGCACACTTAGCGCCATCAACATGTAGGCAGCTACGGCAAAGACGGCAATTGCCTTACCTAGCCCCAGATGCGCGCTAAAGTAGCCAACCAGTGTCGGAAACAATGCACCTACGCCGCGTCCCAAATTGTATACAAACCCTTGTCCCGATCCGCGCAGCGAAGTAGGGAAAAGCTCAGAGAAAAATGCTCCCATCGGGCTAAATGCGCCGGATGGAAAGAATCCGAGTGGAAATCCGAGAAACAACATCGTCTCATCACTAATCGGCAGTTCCATGTAGAGAAGAACCGTGGTGAATGAAAGGACCGCAAAAAGTACCAGCGTCCACTTGCGGCCAATTTTATCGGCTAGATGCGCCGCGGTCAGATAGCCGGCGAACGATCCTGCGATCACAACCAACAAGTATCCGCCAGTGTGTACAACCGATAGGCCATGAGCGTTCATGTAGAGCGGGAGCCACGTGGTGATTGCATAGTAGCCGCCTTGCGCCCCGAGCGCCACGAGCGATGCGAGCAGCGTCGTCTTTAGTAGAGCGGGTGAAAAAATTTGAAGAAAATGCGTAGAAGATTCTACTTTCTTCGTCTTGAGGGCACGCTCAAAGATGCTTGATTCAGAGACATGGCCTCGAACCCACACAGCTAGCAGCGCTGGTAACAGACCGACCCAAAACATGGCGCGCCACGCGAGCGAAGAGGGCAACAAAGCGAAGAACAGCGTGTAGAACGCGGCCGAGATACCCCAGCCAATTGCCCAACCACCCTGTACTGTTCCTACGGCCCGGCCGCGGTATTCGGTCCGTATCGTTTCACCGATCAGCACCGAACCGACTGCCCATTCACCACCAAATCCCAGTCCTTGCAGGCCACGACAGACCAGGAGTTCTGTGAAGCTGTTGGCAAATCCACTTAAAAACGTGAAGAAGGCAAACCAGAGGATCGTAAATTGCAGAACCTTCACCCGACCATATCGGTCGGCAGCGAGTCCAGCGAGCCACCCTCCCAATGATGACAATAGAAGTGCCGAGGTACCCAATAATCCCGCTTCACTTTTGCTGATGTGCCATAGAAGAACCAGCGTAGGAAGTACGAAGCTGTAGACCATTACGTCCATGCCGTCCAGCATCCAACCTGCGAAGGTGGCCGCCAGGGTCGACCGCTCCCCGGCGTTGAGTTGAGTGAACCACGGCTTGTTCGTTGCTTCTATCCCGTCTCGAAGTTGCGTTTCGCTCATCCGACCCGTAACCTTTCATTAAAAGCACTGGCTTTCAGCTCGCGGAGAAAAACTACTGTTTCACTCCCTCTGCCGGAGAAACTGAAGGAAGCGTCAACGGCAGAATAGGACGTTTGCGCTCCACTTGCCATGTCACACCGTCTGCTGCGTCTTTTTGGGTTCTCTTGATCTTTAGATTGCCTTCGGTGAGATAGTCCAGATGAGCGTGATCGTAGGCTAAGCCGGCGGACGCTACCAGATGGAGAAAGTCCCCATATGCCGTTTCGTCCGGAGCTTCCGTGTAGCCATCGTCGTAGGTAATCTCAGGGTAGCGAACCATTAGCCCACCGATTCCGACCGGAGGCCCTGAGTTGCCGCGTGCTCCGCCATCCTGCTCCTTGAGAGCCATATTGATGCGCACACCCTTGTAGATCGGTTGTTGATAGCTCTCTTCGTCCCAGTGCTGGTAGCGTTGGTAGCGATCATTTTCATGAGCATTCATCTCAAGGACCCCCCGGTGTTTTTGCCATGTCGCTCACGATCTTTTCGCGCAGCGCGCAGGTAACAGTTCGACTATCGGGATGCTCATCATCCCCGAGATAGCCAAGACTCGTAAAGCACCCGCGTGGCACCCAGTTTGTACGGCCGGTCTCCGCACCAGTGTTGAAGAATGTGTCCTCTTGCAAACCCTCAAGTGAAGAGATGCGTTCCTGTTCGATGCCAATCTGATAGTCAGGTTCACTCATCTTGTAGGCGATTTTTAGTGTGTCGAAGAGCGGTTGGAACTCGACGCGCGGTCTGCCGTCGTTCTGCGCCATCACAATCTTAAAGATTTTAGGCAATGTCTGGGATTGGTAGTGGTCCCAGAACATTTCGATATCCGATTCGACGCGCTCGTCCAGCAGACTTTGCGTCCCAACCGTCAGCTTCACCCAGCCCGTCTCCACTGTCACTCTCTCATACTCAGGAAACTGATCGTTGTACGGCCGGGAAACCGTCTTTACTGTAAATTCGCGCGATAATATCTCCTTTCCGTCGGACCCGTAGGCATGCACTCGGTAGGTCGGCCCTTTATCGTCGTTCATCTTTGCGATTTCGATGTCCTTCAATGGAATCTGGAGGTCCTTCGCCAATACTTCATCGACTGGAAATAGCTCTTGATTCCAACGGTAGAGCGATCGCATCGTTGTCTGCTTCGTGGGATCAGGATAAGGCGCAAACTCGATCTTCATCTTCGCAACGCCCTTAGTCTTCAGCATCGGTGCAATCTCGTACGATTACGTGGCCACAAATGGCATCGGCGATCTGGTCGCCGTTTGTGTCTTGCACTATCAGACCTATCTGGAAGATAGTCTCGATGGATGTTTCTGTCTTCGCTTGTTGTCCTCTGAGAGCAGACGTTCCGGCAAGTAAAAAACACGTCAGAGTAGTTACGATGGAAATGGACTTACCTTTTGACATCGACGC
>Ga0193709_1000129_pt1 | contig 32054 bp, 26 predicted proteins | sample H3c2metaG_FD_160571 | JGI IMG/M metagenome (GOLD analysis project Ga0193709, IMG submission 160571) | Soil microbial communities from a riparian zone of the East river system, Colorado, United States - H3c2 | ecosystem: Environmental > Terrestrial > Soil > Riparian zone | place: USA: East River...
AACTTCATCGCAGCTCTTAACCACAGCAATGCTAAAGTCGGACGAGCATGCATTATTCCGCTTTTGCTCGCACACTTTCCGGTTTTGACAGCACAGCCTCTCCGCTTTTGATCGCACCACGACACCGAATTATCAAACTCATCAGCAGCTCGGGCAGGACAACAATGTTCATTTGGCCAGGCGCTGATCAACGCGGGCCAATACATCTTCGTGTGGAATTCCTTTAGCACGGCCTTCCTTTACCACGCGTAACCGGGCTTGAATCTCGGCATCCCACGCGGCCTCGACATCAGTATCCGCGCCCGGATCATCCAATTCAATCAGCAGACGGGCCAACGCTAATCTTTGGTGCCGCGGCAGATCAATCGCATTACGTGCTACCTCTTCAAGTGCCATGCTCATCTGAAAATGTTACCCAATTCTCTCATTATGTCGAGATTGGCTTTCAGGTCTCGGAACTTAATCGGGCCGATTCGACAACGCCGGGAATAGCTCGCGTTTATGCAAGAAACGGTTAGAATTCCAACGCCTTCTCGCGGCTCTTTTCAGCTATTCGTCCTTCGGATTCGACTGTCATGCAGCGTCCAACAACTCCTGCACCGAAATCCCCCTCAACTCGAACAATCGCCGAATCGCATCTTCGATCAAATTATTCGGACACGATGCCCCCGCGGTAATGCCGACCGTAACCTTCCCCGGAGGCAGCCAATTCACTGTCTCAATTTCCTCATGCTTATGCTGGTCGTAGTGATGGATCAGCCTATCCGATTCCATCTTCGCGGCATTCTTGATGAAATACGTCGGCAACTTCGCCTCGCCCATTTCTGCCAGGTGCGATGTGTTCGAGGAATTGTATCCGCCAATCACCAGCAGCAAATTCAACGGGTCATGCAGAAGTTTCCCCAGTGCATCCTGGCGGTCCTGTGTTGCGCCGCAAATGGTATCAAAAAAACGGAAATGCTTCTGCACCTCGGCTTCGCCGTACTTTTGCGCCATGGCCGCTTTTAATCGCCGCTGCACTTCTTCGGTCTCGCCGCGCAACATCGTCGTCTGATTCGCCACGCCGATCGAGCTCAGATGGACATCGGGATCAAATCCTTCCGAACACGCGTCTTTGAACTTCTCCAAAAACTCCGTCTTGTTGCCGCCGTTGACAATGTAATCGCAGACGTAATCCGTCTCCGCCAGCGTGAACACCACGAGGTAATGCCCGCCTCCGCTCGCTCGCGCCTGCGAACTCGTCGCTTTCGTTTCCTCGTGCCACGCCTTGCCGTGGATGATGCTCGTCACCGCTTCCTTCGAATATTGCCGCACCCGCTTCCATACGCTCATCACGTCCCCGCATGTCGTGTCCACAAACTCGCACCCCTTCTCCTCCAGTTTCCTTCGCGTCGCGACCTCCGTGCCGAATGCCGGTATTATCACGATGTCTTCCGGCTTCAACTGATTAATTTCATCATCCCCAGGTTTTCCCGCAATCGTCACAATCCCCAATCGCTTGATTTGGTCGTTCACCTCAGGATTGTGAATGATTTCCCCAAGAAGAAATATCCGCCGCTCCGGATACGCGCGCCGCGCTGCATAGGCTAAATCGATCGCCCTCTCCACGCCGTAGCAAAATCCAAATTCCTTCGCCAGCTTAATGGTCAAATCTCCCGCCGACAAAATATGCCCGTTGGCGCGAATCCGCTCGACCAAAGCGCTTCGGTAGTGCGAGAGCACTTGAGCCTGCACCGCCGCCATAATATCTGGCCGGCGCAAGTTAATTTTCTTTGGCACTGACGGCGCTTCGGTTGACATAATCTATTAAACTTAACATCCCTCCGGAGACCGTCCAGCCGAAAGGGTGATGCGTTCTACGGGACGGGATACTTGAATTTCTTGGAACTCACGATATATTCGCACCTTTAGCACGGAAGATCCCGCAAGAATGCGAACAAGGACTTACCTCGTCTCCTGCACGCTCTGCTTTGTCGGAGGGCTGGCGGCTGCAATTTTGGCTGAACATTTCTTCGGTTTTTTCACTCCAAAAGCGTTGGGACGGACGACTTCGCTAATCTCCTCGAACGAGTTGAAATCCGTCACCCACAATTCAAAACCATGGGGCGACCTTGAGTCTCTCGAAATTCCATTGGCAGAATCCGATAACCTTTTTCCCGATCGAGACCTTCGTTTGCAGCCGCCGCATTGGTTTTTTCAAGGCTTGTCGCGACCTGAACTCGAACGGTTGTTCGACTCCGCGTCGCTGACGCCAGACGAGGAGTCCCAACTGTTAAACGGCACCAACTGCCAGACCTTTTCGAACGGCTGTTTTCTTTCGCCGCCAGCGGCCATGGTCAGGAGCCTGTCCAGCACTTCGCGTCGCATCATTTATGAAACGCTGGCCAAAAGCACCAATAACTATCCCCAATGCTTTCCGTTTCGATTCACTACCGATGGTTTTTCGGCGCGGTTTGAACAAAGCAGCCTTGCCCTAGATAAAATCGAGCGGTTGCGGGAACTAACTTATACCAACGACGGCACCATTTGCTTTGCCGATATTGAACTGCTCCCGGAAATGCTTTCTCAAAGCGAATTCAACCAGGCCATTGAAGCATTCTATAGGTATCCGGCTTATCGTTTGAGAATTCGCATTTATCCCGATTCGGACATAAACACCTTGGTTAAATATTGGGGAAAACGCGGGATGGAAAGAAGAGTCCGGCCAATTTTGGAATCTTTCGCGAAGGTCAAAAGAGACAACGGCACGTCCGTCAACGTATCCGCTTTCTTTCCCCCATTCGCGCGTTCACGATTGTTCACGTTTCCAGATTCCTGGAGGGAACCGCAATCCGTTCGGGAAGACTGCATCTGGAGCTCGATGAATTTCTTTAACGAGCAACCCGACATGAGCTTCCTCGACAGTAATCATTCGAAGGAAGTCCTTCTGAAGGATTTTGCAGTCATTCATGACCAGCCAACCTATGGCGACCTGGTCTGCTTGATAAATGACAAAGGCGACCTCATTCATATGTGCGTCTACATTGTCGATGATTTTGTCTTCACCAAGAATGGGATCAATCAGTTGCAACCCTGGGTCCTCATGAAAATGCAGGATATGCTGCTTTTCTTCCCCTCTGAAAAGCCCCATCGATTCGCGATTCTCAGGCGCAAGGAGTTGGAATCCACTTCTCTCCATTGATTCTGCCCTTTTAGTTTCGCTTGCGGTAATCAATAGATCTGGGATACTTCAATTCCAGTTGTCGGAGCGTAGCTCAGCCTGGCTAGAGCACTTGGTTTGGGACCAAGACGTCGCAGGTTCAAATCCTGTCGCTCCGACCATTCTTTTACTTCGGATTTACCGAAAGAAAATGAACAACAGGCAGTTGGCGAGGTTTCCCAAATTGGCGACGCCCCCCAAGATTCCCCTAACAAGTCGCCCGATTTGCCGGAAGACGAGCGCAACATGAGGTTTCCGGTAAAGCTCAAAAACCGTGGCAGGGTCTTGGCAAGAATCTACCGGCGTGAGAATGGTTATCGCCTTTACTGGCGGGTTCGGTCGCCCGAAGGCAAAGCCAAAAGCAAACAACGAGACTTTACGCGCTACGCTGACGCCAAGCGTGAAGGAGACACCCTGGTCGCCGATCTTGCCAAAGGTTCACAAGTCACGGCCTTGACGCAAGGGCAGGCCAGCGATGCCATGGCTGCGTTGAAGCACCTGCAAACGTTCTACGTCGAGACTGGGAAGCGTATGTCCCTTTTGGAAAGCGCAGCGGGCTACTGTGGCGCAATCAAAAGGCTACGTGACAGGCCACTCAGTGACGTGATTGATAATTACCTGTCCAACGTCACCGAGGTTAAGCGCGTTCACCTTTTGGCAGCGGTTGACGAATGGATCGCGAGCCGTCAGCCCCTGACCGTCGCCAAAGAGGGCAAGCGTCCAGAGTTGTCCCCCGGTTACCATTACAACGTCAGCATGTGGGCACGAGAATTTGCGAATACATTTCCCGGCCATGCCGTTTGCGATTTAGGGAAGGAGCACATTGATCGGTACATGGCGAACCACACAAATGTTGGTCCCAAAAGCAGGAATGAACGGCGTAATGTTTTGCGGCTGTTCTTTGGTTGGTGCAAAGCGAAGGATTATTTGGCAGCGACACACCGGTTGCTTGAAGCCAATGGCATGAATCGGCAACCGGACCCGCCTAAAGAAATCGAACCTTACACAGCCTCAGAATTACAAGCGATGCTTAACCGCGCCAGCACGCAACCCAAGGCTGTTAAAGACGGGGAAGAACCTGAAAGAGATTACCAGCATTTGTTACCGATTATTGCACTGGTCGGTTTAGGTGGAATCCGGTTGCAAGAGTCGGCGCGGTTTATATGGCAGGATGTTTGGCGCGTAGATGGCTATGTCGAGGTTCCCGCAGGAAAGAGTAAGACCCGCTCGCGTCGGTTGGCTACGATGTGCGCAAGTTTACAGCAATGGCTTGAACCGTATCGAAATCGCACAGGAGCATTGTGGACGTACACGCTTGATCACTTTCACCGAGCCTTCGGGGACATGCTGAATGAATTGGGAATTACGGCTCGCAAGAATGGTCTGCGCCATGGGTATGTGTCCGCGCACTATGCGTTTCATTCAAATGAGGGATTGACGGCACAGGACGCTGGCACATCGGCTGCAATGATTCACGAGCATTACAAAGGGTTGATGACGAAGAAGCAGGGCGAGGCGTGGTTTGCTGTGGCCCCGGAACAGGCTGGCAATGTTATTCAACTCTCTGCGAGCACAAAAAAGTAGGTTGTCCATGCAAAGAAAAACTCCAATCCAAAAAGCACCATCGCACATCGCTTTGATCCCGGAAGTGGAAAAGCATCTTAGAAGTTTGGGCATAGAACCACCACCTGAACTTGCTGCCGTTGTATTTATGGCGTGCTATCCAGAAGCTATGGCGAGGCCGGGAGAGTGGGACATCGAAACGGCGGCGTTCAATAGGTGTGCTGAGCAAGACGTTCAGCAAGGAAGCCGTTTGGTTTTTGATGTATTGTCTTTCGTCAATCAACGTCTTAGCAGCGCTAGGCAAAAAGATGAGAAGAGAAAACAGAATGTCGCGTTGCGTGCGAATCTGGCTGTGCGTTGTTTGCTGTCTTACGGAGGTTTTTGGGTGTCAAAGGAAGGCAAATTGATGAAACTGAGCGAACTAAAAAAACGGGACTTTGTCTCGCAAAAAGAGGTCCGTAAAAAGTTGACCGTTCATTGCCCGAATCTATCAGACGAGGAAGTTGATAGTTTTCTCGAAAAAACAAACGGTGGACCGCGATGGAGTAGTCAGCTCAAAATCGTGACCGATCTTCACGACAAAGAAATCGCTGCGTACTTGAACGAGCGGAAGTTTCCGGAGGTGACAGAAGGATTTGTCAGAGATGTTCGGCGAGAATGGAGCAAGGAAAAGCTTTAGTTCTAGTTGCAACTTGTTGCGCCTTGTTGCGCAACCCATTTTTCGGCTCCTGTTTTCATGGTAAGACCCATTTCAACCATGGGTTAAAAAGCGCATGGGCAAGCGTTTTTGGCGGCTGTGCGGGGCGTTTGGGGCTGCGGGTGGTATGGAAAGGGCGGGAGGCGAAACAAAATGCGTTGTGGGGCAAGTGTGCCGTCTATTTTGGCATTGCAATTCTCGGCGGTAGAGATATTGAGAATCAGATGAAGCCCCTGAGACTCTGCGCAGTCTTGGTTTTTCTTGTCGCACTTCACAGCCTCCAGGCGCAACAAGCCGCGCATACCTTAACGGCACAGTCAGCAACACGTACCGTGTTGAATGGACACAAGACATCAAAACGCCGTCGCTCTGGACGCCTTTGTTCAACGTGACGCTGCAAACGAATCCTCAATTCATTCTCGACCCGAATCCGGCATTTGGGCAACGGTTTTATAGGGGTGTGAGCCTCCCGAATAATTAAGAAACCCATGCTAAATTCCATGCTTCAAAAGTATCTTGCCTTCCTCAAACGGGCCAATAGGCCAATCTTAGAAGATGAGCAGAGAATCGTCTCTGGCAGAGTTGCCCTGACGGTTTCGCCAAATACCAAGGCTGAAAAACCTGATTCTTTTCGACTTGAGTTTCCATCCGATTACAACGAGGACGAAGCACCGTACGCCTTTAGTCTTTTGATGTCCGTTTTTGATCCGGAACCGTTGAGCCATTTAATTCCAAAGATTGGCCCAGCCATGAAGTCGAAACAGAAGATTTCGCAGCAGGTAGGTCAATGGCGGTTCCAGACATTTCTTGAAGGCGAGAACTACGTGATCTTAATCGAGGCCATGCATTCGTAATTGTTTTTAGTGCCTCGGCGTTTGTAACTTTCCAAGACTTTGCGCAGAACGAAACTAGGTCTGAGAAATTCTTGGTCACAAATCCTCCAGCCCTAAGGTCCGGCCCATCAAATTCTAACTCCATTCTGGCAGGGTCGAACAGGCCGCGAGGGTCAGGTTCCCCAGCATTTGGCAACGCGGCAATTATCTCGCTCGTGAATGCGCCGGTAGGTGTCGCGATAAATTCATGTGCGCCACTCAAAGCATCGACGCAATCGTCATGCTTGATCACCGGAAAGGATTCGATTTCACGTAAAAACTCCTCATTCCATAAACCGCGAACCAAGCGAACATTGCCAGCCTCGCACTGCGCCGAGATCGGTTTTGCGCGGACCTCTTTGCTACCGCTCGCCACAGCGAATCGGACGTTGTAGCCGTCCAGCGCCGTCGCCGTCGCCATTGCTTCCCATCGGCCAGCCGAAGCCGGATCCTGGGCGTAGGCAACCACGGTGCCGATGCCGTCCTGTGAGGCGCACGTTTGCATCGATTTCTCGACTGCGCGAGGAGTCGCAAACATTTTCACCATGTTTTCGATGTAGTAAACGCCTGAACTATCTTTGCTCAACAGCAGGCCAACGCTTGCGTCCGGATCGGTCCCCGGCTTTTGCTCTGATGCCGCGCGATCCCAAAATCTCACACGGCCAACCACGTCTCTTGGTGCGCAGTCAACAATGGTGAACCATTCACGGCGAAAATACGATCCGGCTTCGGCTCTGATGTTCCAATTTCCTGAAAGCAATCGTTCACGGTCAATGCGAGGCAAAGCTTTCAAGTTGCTCAAATAACTTTTATCAGTTTGGAGCAGGATTTGGTTGTCGTGAATCGTGGCCGCGATGAACGTCGCGCTCTTTGGTTCCGCGTCGATGCCAAACTTTTGAATAAGCTCTTCTGGCGTATCAGCCCAAGTCAACTCGTCCCCCAATCTCACAAACCAGCGCAACACCCCACTGCGCGATTTTATTGGCAGTCCGGTGTCGTCATCGATCCACCATCGCAAGAACGTGCGCAACCACGAATCGCAATCTGGATTTGTCGTGCCTCGAACGGTTGCCCGGACGCCAGAAACTGATCGATTCCGGGACAAAAGATACCAGAACTGGTCTGAGGAAAACTGCGACAGTTCATCAAACATTAAGAGTGGAACTTGAGCGCCCTGATAGTTGAACCGATCCGAGGGGTGTTCCATCGCGGCAAGCTTAACGACTGCCCCTGCCGGAAATCGAAATTCCAAGGCCGTCTGATTGGCCGTTGCGCCAAGCTGAGTGTAAATATGTTCGGCGGTGTCCAGCAGTCCACCAGGTAGCTTTAGTTGCGGCACAGTGCGCCTGAAGAGAATGGCTCGAAACAAAGGATTCGAAACGTTGTACAAAGCTTCGAGAAGTAAGGCATATGATTTTCCAGAACCCGCCGCGCCGCCGTAGATTGCGATATCCGCAGGTGACGTGAGAAACTGCTCTTGAGGGCCATGTTGTGGCTTAATTTGAATCTCAATTGCCATCGGTTGCCTCCTCCTCAATAGTCAATGGTTGTGCTTCGACTACGGCCAGTTTTTCTTTTTGAGGCAAGTAAAGCGAAATGTTTAAGGCGAGGCTTGACCCATCGGCACCCTGAAGCTCTATGGTGTTCTTTCCAAAGAATTTATTATGGCACCGCTCCAGATACCAGCAGCTTGCTCGCCATTCGCCAGCTTCGGCGGCGTCCTGGATTTTCTTCAAATGTTTTTCAATTCCGCGTGCTATCGCGGACTGAATTTCCATTTCAAACGCTGGTGATCTTTTTCTGTAATGAATCAAGCTTTGCGTTGCGATCCCAACGGCATCAGCGATCTTGCTGAAAGGCATCCCCATTTCTGCCAGTTCAAGAATTCGCTGCCGGGTTTGCGTAGTAAACTTTGTTGGCCGGCGTTTTGGAATTGGTGGTTCGTTAATCATGGTTTTCGTCTGTTGGTTAATAGCCTAAAACTTTGCGTTTCGATTCGATTCGCGTAGGCGCATAGCGTTGCCAAAATTCGGGGACTTTCAGCAATCCGTATTTTTTTCCGAGTTCGAATGACTGGCGCACTTCGTGCCCGGAAGCCGTTACGGTGCCGTCCAGTTTCACCCAAGGTCCGCGAGGCGGTGTGTAACCGTTCGATGTGCTTGGTTCGTTGTTCATGCTGTGCAAAGTTGGCTCTCCTTTTTCTCACGGTTTTTGAGCCATGTCCGATAAGCTCTTGCCGCAAAATTCCACAGTTCGCGTGAATCAAAAAAATTTCCTTTGAAGTAATTGCCGGTTTGCATGATTTCGTAGTCCGCCCACTCCTCGAAAAGTTTCGCATGTTGCTGCTCAATTCGACCGCCATCGGCAATGTTTAATCGAATAAATTCAGACAGCGGTGCCGGAAAACCACAACGTGGTTGTGGTACAGCATTGGCAATCAATTCCGCCGCCCATCTCTCGTATTCTTGAAAGCGTTTTTTTCTCGCCTTATGCTGCTGTTCCTCCTCGAAAAGTCGTATTTGCTCATCATCATCGCCTGTTGGCTGGCGTTTTTGCGCGGTATCCAAAATCACCTTTGCCAGTGCCTTAACGTAGCCAAGATTCCTGGAAAGAATTCGCAACGCGGCTGAACACGATGCAACTCTGTCCTGGTAGTGACAAATTCCATACCAATCATCAAACACTCGAATTTTTCCGCCGTGCAACGCCTCCATGTCAGCTACCCATTTCCGCACGGTTGCCGGCGTCAACTTTATTTCTGGAACAGTAACGCAGAATGCCCTATCACAAAGCAGAAGCTCGCCTACGATTCCACCCCACGAAATGACCGCTTCGGTCCATAGGTCCCCACTCGGTCGAGATAGACACAGTCCCTTGGAGGGCGTGGCAATGGATGCGCCTCCTAAACCGAATGTCTCGCTACACGCCTGATGGCCCGCTTCGTGGCAGGCAACATTCCACAGATCATTTGCCGTTGAAGACGCAGTCATGGCCAATCAAATTTGCATTGCGGGCACAACAGCAGGATTCGCTCGTTAAATTTTTTCCACTCGAAACCATTGGCGAGGGCCAACTCCAAAGCGGGTCCATAGGACCGCAAGCCCGCCATTGAAGCATTGGCTGGAATGGCACAGACGGGGCCTGCCTTGCTTCTTACGCCACATTGTTGGCAACGGATGCGGCGAGTCCTTGCGTCATAGAGCACATGTTCTGCTCTGGTTTTATTTTTTGGCTCGTTCATTCAAAATGAAAACTCCCGGCGCGGCTTAAACAACGATGCCCCGCGGGGGGTGTGAAAGCAAACCCCGCACATCGCCATAAGCCAACGCCGGAAGAAAATGTTCATTGCTTGTGCTCGAACTCGCCGCACCATCCGTCAGGACGCACCTGAATAAACATTCCTACTGTGCGATGTGGCGCATCGGGAATTGGCGGGTAACGCCGGCACGTGCTTTCAAAACAGAATCGGCAATTGCTGCATGTTTCTACAATTTCCGGTTCGACCGTTTTTGCGGGTGATGAAGTTTCAACGCCCTGGACATTCACGCGATCTCCTTTTCTGCGATGCCAAACAAATTTTTCAGTTTTTGAGGCAGCGACACTTCTTCCACAAAAGGTTGTGAATTATCACGAAACCACTGGGATCGACTGTCGGGTGTCCCGCGCATAAAAAAATCATCGGGCGGCTTAGGCCGGACCCATTCAATGGTCTCCTTGGCCATTTCGAGTGCACAGGTTGCCGCGGCGACCTGGTTGTCGCGCATTTGAAATTGCACAGCCGCAACCATGCCGGTCGTGCATTCGCAATTTCTTTCAGCGATGACACATGCGCTGTTCAGAAGGCGATTCGTTGCTCCGGAAAGCAGTCCTTCCGCCGGGCAGCCAGCGCAGGAACTTCGGCAAAAAAATTGACGCAGATTTTCAACCAAAGCACGCAAGGATATTTCCTCCCCGAGCAAATCCGGGCGCTTGCGGCCGTCATAGCTCCCTTGAAGAGCGTGTAATTTCGCCTCGCGCTTTCGGAGATCGTCGACATCGTCGCTTTCTTTTTGCCTGTAGGCGGCGACGGTTGCCATTAATCTTTCGATTTCCGAAATGTCGGTTTTGACAGCAGTCAATCCTGTTATGTTTTTCTGTTGATCGTGTCTCACTTGATTCCCTTTTTTTTGGTTGGTTGATACGGTCGGAAGCGCCAAATCGGGCAGCAGCGATCCCCACAGTTTTTTATTCCCGCCGAATCAAATCCCATGCAGTCACAGCAAAAAGCCCGAATGCATTGGTTCCGCGTGGCAGTGCCCGCATACACGTTTTGGAACAGTTTTAAGCGGCTTGGGTTGTCCCGGGCAATAAGTGCCAACCGGGTTTCCGAACGCGCCTTAAAACTGCCAAATCCGCTTGTGGAAGCGTTTTCTGCCTCGCCGTTTTTCACGCGACACCCTCCGTTTCGGCAGTCTGGCGAGAGAATTCCTCGCAACCGCGCAACAAGTCGTTTGCCGCGTTGACGATTTCTCGCGAATACCAGAAAGCCCACGATTCGATTAGCTCTGCTGCCTTGGCTGGCGACTCGGCCCAAACGACAGGCACATACCGAACCTCGAAAGCCCGCAGGGTATGCAATATGACTTTGGGATCAATGTTGCTGCGGTAATTGTGATTGTCGATTTCTTCCTCGCGACCAACGATCAACAATCTGGCAAACTGGAAACCTCGGAGCCGGTGCAATTCTCTTTCAAACCGTTCGCGGTTATCGCCGATGACGCATGAAACCAAATCAGAAATTGATTTTCGTTCGACCGAGAATGAATTTTCAAGACCCGCAACGCTGTAGTCGGCGCTTTGCAGCGTGGCCCGCACGCTTCTCATATTACGGAAGACAAGCGGCGTTTGTTCGCGAGTGTCGATAACGATTGTCGGTTTCAAATCTTTCAACCGATTCAGCCCGCGCAATGCTGGCAGTGCAGGCCCGTCGCCATTGACCGGCACGGAAACCATGCCAGGGGTTCGTTGGCGAACAGAACGAGGGTTTTTTATCCCGAAATTCATTCAGGCCGGTTCCCCTTGTAATTTTGCCAAAGCTTGGCGGCAAAGAGGGTGGTTGGCCTTGCGCAATTCGTTGGACAATTTTGCGCGGGTCTTTTCGTCTGCGCCGTCAAATTCGCCAATGATTACTTGCTTGGCGATGTGGATCGCGCCGCTGCTTTCCGCATCTAGAATTTGCAAGATTTCTTCGACGTTAGTTTCAAAAAAAGGCACCAAGTCAGGACACAAATCCAACGGTTCGACGCACAGTCTTTCGCCGGAAATCTTGCGAAGACAAATCAACCGTTTTCGACATTCGCTGACTAGATATTTTGCATTCATGATTCAATATCCTTTCTCTCACCATTCGGTTTTCCAAAAATGCCCAGCTCGACTGTAGCAGCCACAAATTGCGATTCCGCTTCGGCGTCCGGTTCAACATGTGAGGAGCATTCATCAGTGGTTGACGGATTGAGTTGCTCAACCTTGAACTTCCTGCCGTGCCCCTTCCCTTCGAGCGAGAAACGATAATCTCCAATGAGACGGCGATCATATCGCTTGAACAGTTTGCCCAGGGTGCTGCGAGCTTTCGCGTCAAGGTCGCCATCAGACGGAATGATGCGCTCGAAAAGTCCACCTTCTCGTGCCGCCTTCAAAAGTTCTTCAAAGTCCACTGAACTGCAACGCTCGCCGTTTGCGATTGCGACTACAAGGGAACGCATCTCCTCGCCATCGGTATCTACGGCGGCATCGATCTGCGGCGTTTCCAGCGGGCAACCAAATCCAGCGTTTTCTACGATGCCGCCGATGATGTTCGACCAATCTGAAAAACTTGAGTTACCGCGAGACGAATTAGGGCGGTTGACGTCATACCAATTCTGAATCAGCGCCCAGAGCGCGGTGAGGATTTTGGGGCTTTGTTCAAGCAAAACAGGAACTTCCAAATTTTTCTTGAACACTCTATCTTCTGGTCGCTCCTCTTGAATGAACAGTTCGCAGAACAAACTGCGCCGTCGCATGTCGGGCGAAACTGTCGCACCGTTTCCAGTGATGAAAACTATTGAATTGTTCGCGCCACGAAAAGTTTTTGTCTGACCAAGCACCCGCCCCTCAAAGTCAGGAGTCGTCAGGAAGGCTTCAAGAGACTCGCTAGCAATGTGTTGCCTCCCGTTATCAAAGAATATTACAAGCCGTGCCTCGACTACGGCAGCGAGAAGAAACTTACGCAGTTCGTCTTCGTCCCGGGGCCGCGTGCCTGTCGGGACGTAACCCAAAAATGGAATGGTGCAACACTTGACCAACAACGTTTTTCCAGCACCTTCGGCATTTGCGAGGAAGATAAAACACGGCACCAACGATTTGGGCGGAAGGAGGCCGCGCCCAAAGACCGTAAGCATCGCAGCGATTACAACCGACTTCGATCTACCGGAATCTGCAAATGAGAACTCGCCAAGCAAATCGTCAAGGAACGCTTTGGCGTCCGCAATGGGCATTCCGTCTGTTATAGGAACAGAATTGGCCGTGTAAGATTTGGTTGGCTTGTCGTAACCCTCGCGCAGCAATTTAAGATTCCCGTTATGCAGCACAGGAACGCGAACCGTATTGAACTTCTCTAAAGGTTGGAGTTGTTCGATGAATTGCTGGGAGGCAAGAATGGCAGCGGCATCGCTTTGACTTATTGTCCGCTTAAATTCAATCGATTCGTTCCCACCAAGGCTACGCACCTTGAAACAAACCAGATAAGTCTCAATCCAGGTCCGCAACATTTCCGCCGTCATCAGCGCCAGTCCGTCCCGACGCTCGTTCAGAACGAACACGAGGCCACCACGCGAAAAGATATTTTTCGTAGCGAGAATGCTTCCAACCTCTCGGGCGAAATCTGAGAGCAAGTAATTGTCGCCGGGCAACCGTACTTTAGGGCGCTGGTCGGTAAGCAGCGTTGAGGATTTACCCGTTTCAATATCCGCTGACTTGACCCCCAGAGGTTCGGCCAATTTCGCGGTTTTCATGGCCGCTTCAAAATCTTCCCGCGTCGCACCAGCTTTCTTCCAGTCGTTTAAGTCGTGATGCGGAGCAGGGATTTCAAGGCGCAGAACTTTGCAGACTGAATTCGCGATAACCTTCGCGAGCCATTCCTCGGCAGGAATTTTTCCGGTTTTGGGGTCGGGAAGATCGTTTTGCATGACGGCATAAACAGTGGCGTCAGGCGAAAATCGCCCGGCAACTAATCTTCCATTTCCAGAGCCTCGCGTGCAGAACATGGCGGTGTCTGGTAAGCCGTTCGTGAGATTCCAGCAGAACAGGTCCATCGCGGCAAACATGTCCCACTGCGATTCGAATGCGAGCCCGTAGCCAGCAGTCTGCGGATCGCCAAAAAACAGAGGATGGGTACCCAGTCCTTCTGGAACGTACTTCCAAATCTTCGCGTCCCGATCCACCAGCTTGTGACACGAGACCACTTTTCCAGAACTGTCACGGACAGCGATGGCGAATTTCTCATCATGCAAACCGAAAATGAGTTCCTTAGAGAGCCACTGAACAAGGGCGAGCGAAAAGCCGCGCCATTGAGCCAATTTGACAATCATTGCCTGCGTAAAGGCGGCAACGCATCGTGGCCAGTCCAAAGGTTGAACGGTTTTCCTTCGAGGCTTTTCGACACTGCCATTTCTGATGCCCACCAGTTTCAGGAATTCTGAAATCGCGTCCTTATTCGAAAGCCCACGAGCGCGGGCGAGAAAATCAATTGCATCGCCAGTTTCGCCTGTCGCAAAATCTTTCCATTTCAACCCATCATCAAAAATGCTGAACGAAGGCTTTTTGTCCTCGCGAAACGGTGAACGACAAAGCCTGCCGGGGGTGCCGGGCACATTCAACCTGACCCATAATTCAGGAATGCGAAGCCGGACTTTAGCCTCCTCGATTGCGTTGCTCATGACAGCCCACCCCCTCGCTGCTGCCGTAGGAGCGCCTCGCGAACCGATGGCATGTGATACAGAACCCGCCTACTCCCATTGATTCGAACGCACGGCAACTTTCCAGCCTTGGTCCAATTCCTTATAGTGCCGAGGCTGACTGGAATTTCCTTGGTCAACTTTTCAGCGACGACAAACTCCGAAAGTTCAGAATCGCCCGCATCTGACGTTAAAGAAGCTTTTTCGTTTTCCACGGTGGCACAGTGCGCCTGCCTAGTTCTGTTTGCTACTTATTCAATGGGGAAGGATTTTGGAAAAGGTCCCCCATTGGATTGCCCAACATGGACTGGCGTGCTCCCTCCGCTTTACCTGCTCAACGTTGCCCCGCAAGGAAGCGAAAACCAGAATTGTACGTCCTTGGTTCTAATTGCTACTTGTTGAATGAAAGTCAATACATGGTCGCAAGGTCAGCAAGGTGTTCCAGTCGATATAGGAAAATGGTAATTCTATATAGGACCGCCAGACCTTGCTGACCTTGCGACCATGCGTACCTATTTTTCAGGCAACGTTAATTTTTTGATGCCAGCATCCCCCCAAGGTTTCCCCAACATTACGGCAAAGTTGGTGATGCCCTAACTTTCCCCCAAGCCCTATTAAATCCCCAACTTCTACCCAACTATTTCTTATGCCTATTTGGGCCTAGTTGCGAGAAATGCCTTGTATTTACGGGATGTTTAGCGCACAGTGACAACTAGGCAGAAACAACTAGACATAACGAAGGGTAACTATGGAAAACGAGAAATATGATGCAAATATTGGTTTGGGACCAAGACGTCGCAGGTTCAAATCCTGTCGCTCCGACCATTCTTCTTCACCCTGACTTTAGCGCTTTGTTCACCTGTCTGCCGCAACTCAACGCCTTTTTCCATTTTAACTTTTAACGTTTTATCCTATTTAACGAACCATGACTTTCCTGCCGATTGTCGAGCGCGAGCTGCGCGTCGCCGCCCGCAAACGCAGCACCTATTGGCTGCGCACCGTCGCGGCTTCGATTGCTCTTCTTATTGGCAGCGCTTGCTTGCTTCTCTTTAGCGTCGGTGGATTTGGCTTATCCGGCCCGGGAAGCATGGTTTTTGGCGCGATTATGTGGCTCTTTGTTTGCATCGCGTTCGGGGCCGGCCTCTTTTTCACCTCCGACTCTCTGAGCGAAGAAAAACGCGAAGGCACGCTGGGCTTTCTATTCCTGACTGACCTTCGCGGGTACGACGTCGTCGCCGGCAAACTGCTCGCCACCTCTCTGCGCGGTTTTTTTCCACTGCTTGCCTTTTTTCCAATCGTCGCCGTGACATTGCTCATGGGTGGCGTCACGGGCGCGCAATTTTGGAAGACCTCGGTCGCCTTGCTGAACGCACTCTTCTTCTCTCTCGCTGCTGGATTGTTCGTATCTGCACTCAGTCGCGACTCACAACGAGCATTGGCGGCAACACTTTTCCTCATGCTCTTCTTTATCTTCGGTGGCCCTTTAGCCGATACGACCATCGCTCTCATCGCGAAGGGCGCAACCCAGCGACTTTTCAGTCTCTCCAGCCCAGGCTACCTGTTCCAAATCGCAGGCGATTGGGGTCGCACTCTCTTCTGGCCAGGTCTCATCACCACGCAAGCCATCGCCTGGTTGTTGTTCGCTTTTGCCTGCCTCTTAATCCCGCGCACCTGGCAACAAAAAGCCGGAAAAGCTGCCGTCGCAGCGAATACCTTCGCCTACGCCTGGAGATACGGAAAGGCTGCGCGTCGAACAAAACTGCGAAACAAATTACTTCCCCTAAACCCTGTGTTATGGCTGGCGTCCAGAGAACGCTGGCAACTCGCCGGCCTGTGGCTGATCGCCTTCCTGGCGGTCGGCGTGTTCACCCTGCTCATCCTTAAAACTCCATACGGTGCGTGGATGGCCCTCACCTATCCGATCAATTTATTCATGCTTCTCCTTTATCTCGGCGCCGCATCGCAATCCTCGCGCTTTTTCGTCGAAGCCCGGCGTAGCGGCCTGATCGAACTCCTGCTCGCCACCCCTCTAAGCGAAAGAAAAATCGTCATCGGTCAATGGCGCGCGTTGCTGCGCACGTTTGCCATCCCCGTGTCCATCGTCCTCGCTCTACAATTGTTAAGTTCCGGGCTTTCCAATCTCACAATGCGGCGAACCATGGCCGCTGCCGCTTCAGCCGCTGCTACGGCTTCGAGTGCTTCGGTGCGCACAAATTCCAGCGGTAGTACCAACTTTGTCGCAAGTACAAGAGTCATTCCAAATGTTTATTCACCTTTTGCAGCCCGCATAACCGCTCAGGAATGGGTTACCACCATCGTCTCTTCCGTCGCCGCGGTCGCTATTAGCGCAATGAATCTTGTCGCTCTATGCTGGTTTGGCATGTGGATGGGGATGACCTCCAAAAACGCCAACCTCGCGGCGTTAAAGACAATTCTTTTCGTCCAGATTGTCCCTTATATTGTCGTCAGCTTTGGCTCCTCGATGACAATCGGTCTTCTCCTGATGCCCTACCTTTGGAAACGTGGAGCATCCTCTTCCACTGCGTTTATGATTTGGTATCCATTCTTAAGCAATTTGCTAATGGCAACCCTTTTCCTGGCGAAAGATGTGGGCTTCTTCATATTGGCGCGTAAGACTCTATATTCGTCATTCCGCGATCAAGCTGTGCGCAGCGTCAGTCCGACAACCATCGCTATCCTGCCGCTCATTCCCACTCCACCCGTCATCGCGTCACCGGCAACCTGATTTGAAACTAGTGGCTTCCGCACATGTCTTAATACTGGCCATGGACTATTGATTCCTATTTAGCTTTAACCGATTCACCCGATTTAACCCAACTTTGACTTTTCTGCCCATCCTCGCCCGTGAACTGCGCGTCGCTTCCCGCCGCCGCGTCACCTATTGGATTCGCACCGGCGCAGCCCTCGCCGTCATGATCATCGGTACCTGGCTTTTCCTCATGATGCAAAATGAACCGACCCAAATCATCGCGAAGGTTCTTTTCGGCGTCCTGACAAGTTGCGCCACTCTCTCTGCCTATCTTAGCGGGATTCGCGACACGGCCGATTGCCTCAGTGGCGAAAAACGCGAAGGCACACTCGGCTTGCTCTTTCTCACCGACCTTCGTGGCTACGACGTCGTCATTGGCAAAATGGCAGCCAACTCCATTAACGCATTCTATGGGATTCTCGCCGTCTTGCCGATTTTCGGCGTGCCCCTGTTGATGGGCGGCATCACCCTCGGTGAATTTGGTCGCATGGCTCTGGTGGCAATCAACGCGCTCTTCTTCTCACTCTCACTTGGAATCTGCATCTCCGCCTTCAGCCGGTCCGGAAGGAAATCCGCCGCCATGACCTTTCTGCTGCTCCTTTTGTTCAGCGCTGCACTCCCGGCTGTCGGCGGATATAAAATGTATCTCACCAGTTCGACCCTGTTCGACCCGGTTTTTTTCTGGCCCAGCGCCGGCTTCACCTATTTCCGCGCCTGGGAATATTTTTATAAACTTGGCCCTGACGATTTCTGGCGGTCACTCCTAACTGTTCACCTGCTGGCTTGGCTTTTCCTGATTCTCGCGAGCATAGCGGCCCCTCGCTCCTGGCAGGATCGCCCGCCTGGAATCAAACGGCTTCGCTGGCGCGAACGTTGGCTCCTCTGGAGTCACGGTAATTCCGCCGAACGCCTTGCTTTTCGCAATCGCCTCCTCGATCAAAACGCCTTCTACTGGCTCGCCGCCCGCTCCCGCCTCAAACCAGCTTGCGTCTGGGCTGTCCTCGGTCTGTTGGCCTGCGTGTGGGCCTGGGGACTCGGAAAATATCACCAGGAGTTCCTCAATCCCGGCGCATACCTGCTCACCGGCCTCGTCTTGAATTTGATGCTCAAAGCCTGGGTTACTGCCGAAGCCGGACGCCAACTTGCCGAAGATCGCAAAATCGGCGCCTTGGAGCTGCTCCTTTCAACCCCCGTGACCGTTCACGACATTCTCCGCGGTCAACTCCTCGCACTCAGACGCCAATTTCTCGGCCCCCTCGTCTTGGTTTTGGTGACTATCTTTGTTTTTATGTGGGCCACCCTGCGGGAGCCCGACGCCGAAGATATGCGAAGTTTCGTTCGCCTGCTCTGCATCGGAGGCATGTTCATGATTGTCGCGGACCTAATCGCCCTCTATTGGGTCGGTATGTGGCAAGCACTCACCTCGAAGAATCCCAATCGCGCCGCCAGCGGCAGCGTGGGGCGCATTCTCATCCTGCCGCCGTTAGCATGGGCTATGGTTGTTCTGATCACGGTTTTGTCCTCCGTTCGCGGCGGTCAAAACTGCGAAACCTGGCCGCACATGTTGCTCGGCCTTTGGTTCGGCATCGGCCTGGTCGCGGACATTGCCTTCAGCATCGCTGCGCGCCGCAAACTGCTCGCAGAATTTCGCGCTGCCGCCGCCCAACGTTACACTTCCCGCCCGGGCTTCTGGAAACGCCTGTTTACTGGAAAAGACACTTGACTAATATTCGCTGGCGACGCTGATTGCTCGGCGTCAATTTCGATGAGCCGTTTTTTCTATCGTCCTCGACCTCGTTCTCGTCCTCATCCTCGAGCCGGCTCAGTGTCCCAGGATACACCACTGAAAGTTGGAGGCTCGAAATGACCTTCCTGCCCCTCGTCGCTCGCGAACTCCGCGCAGCTTCTCGCCGCAAGAGCACCTATCGCATCCGACGTTGGACTGCTCTTATCGCGTTTGTGGTTGGGCTAGTCTTCATTGCGATTGGCTTCTTCGGAAGTCGCGATGCAGGGCAAACGCTGTTCGACTTTTTAAGAATTTTCGCAGTCGGCTTCGCCCTGCTCGCGGGCATCTTTTTGACTCCTGATTGCATCAGCGAAGAAAAACGCGAAGGCACACTGGGCTTGCTCTTTCTGACCGATCTTAAGGGATACGACGTCGTCCTCGGCAAATTCATCTCCCGCTCTTTGAATGCGTTCTATGGAATTCTTGCGCTTCTTCCTGTGGCGGCCATTTCCCTTCTCCTTGGGGGCCTGAGTGGCGGTGAATTCGGGCGAACGGCTCTTGCCCTAATCAATCTTCTCTTTATCTGCTTAGGGCTCGGAGTCTTTGTTTCAACTCTCGTTCGTCAATCACGCGCAGCTACCAGCGGCACTGTCCTCTTGATCATTTTTGTTTTCGCTCTACCGCCTCTGATTTCCCAGCTTGCCAGGGTCGCCCATATTCCAAAGGTGCTAACATCCCTGACCTGTATTAGCCCGCTTTACCCACACCTCTGGTCTGGAGACATTCATTATCACAGCAACCGCGCTTTGTTTTGGAATTCGCTTGCGGCTTCTCATCTATTCGGATGGTTCTTGCTCGGTCTGGCCAGTTGGCTCTTGCCCCGAATCTGGCAGGAAAAACCCGTGCTGCCGCAACGAAAAGGCATTTTTTCCCGCCTCCAGCGTCAAGGCCGAGGCACAGCCGCTCAGCGCTCCAAAGCTCGTGAAAAACTTTTGCCCATCAATCCCATTCTCTGGCTCATCGGCGACGAGCCAATCATGCGCCTCGCCGTCTGGGCGATTGTCGCCGTTTGGGCTGCAGTAATCACAGTCGCCAGCTGGCTGGCTGAAGAACAGGCGGTTTCAGTTCCGATCGTCGGCACAAAAGCATTCGGCTTCCTGCTGAAATTAATATTCGCTTCACAGGCCTGCCATTTCTTCATCGAAGCTCGCAAAAGCGGCGCGCTGGAACTACTCCTCTGCGCTCCCCTGGGCAATCGCGAAATCATCCGCGGCCAATGGCTCGCCTTGCGCCGCATCTTCCTTTGGCCATTAATCGTGTTTGCTCTCTTCAACTTAACCCCGCTGGTTTTCATCATTGGCCGCGCTATTGCCGGTCATGGAATCTTTGAAGCCCTTGCTCCGATCGGGGGTGCAATAGGTTCCTTGCTCGTAACCCTGTGGTTCACGCTCGGCCTTCTCGCTGACGTATTCACAATCGGCTGGGTCGGTATGTGGCTGGCATTGACGGTCAAAAAGCCCCACCTCGCTCCCGCCTGGACAATTCTCTTTGTCCTCATCTTGCCTACGATTGCCGTTTGTGGCTTGGACTTGCTCGTCGACATGTTCTTGATAATCTGGGCTTCCAGTAATTTACAAACGGACTTTCGTTGGACCCTTGCCCGCCAATACCAGGTGCCGTCGGCGCAATTGACCCCCAAGATCGCCCTTCCCTACGTCTCTCCGCCCCCCATTATCGCACGGTAATATATTGCAGCCCGCCTAAGAATCACTTTGAATCTGACTCCATGATGCCAGTGTCCAATGTACCGCCAGTATCCGTCCCGACACCTTCGAATTTGCATTCTCAACTTACAAACGGCCTTCGCCTTAGCATCTTCCTAGTCGCCTCAGTCTCATTTATCACTTCATCTGCACAAGACCGCACTCAGGCGCGGTCAATGGTCATTACACGCTACGGCATAGTCGCCACCGAACACCCAATCGCCTCTGAAATTGGCGCAAACATTCTTTCGCAAGGCGGCAACGCTGTTGATGCCGCCATTGCGGCAAATGTCGCGATGGGCGTTTTCGCTCCGATGGCAAACGGCATCGGCGGCGATCTCTTTGCCATCGTTTACGAGGCCAAATCCGGCAAACTCTACGGTCTCAACGCCAGCGGATGGTCACCGGCAAATCTCACACCGGAGTTTTTGAAGGCCAAAGGCATGACCGAAATGCCCACCAACGGAATCAATTCCGTAACTGTTCCTGGCGCGGTCGATGGTTGGGACAAACTGAATCGCCGTTTCGGGCGCAAAAAACTTTCTACCCTCCTCGCGCCAGCTATTCGTTATGCGGACGAAGGCTTCCCGGTCACGGAAATTTTTTCCAGCTACTGGATCGCGAGCGAGAGAAAATTGCGCCGAGACGCCAACGCCACGAAAACGTTCCTGCTCAATGGCCGCGCGCCTCATACCGGTCAGATCTTTCGCAATCCAGACCTCGCTCAGTCGCTCAAACAAATCGCCAGGCATGGCCGCAAAGCCTTTTACGAAGGCCCAATCGCCAAACGCCTTCTGGATTGTTCGAATGCTCACGGCGGCGTTATGACCGCCGATGATCTCTCACAATTCTCCAGCCAGTGGGTTGAGCCCATTTCAACCACCTATCATGACTGGACGGTTTACGAACTACCCCCCAACGGACAAGGCATCGGCGCTCTCCTGATGCTAAATCTCATGGAAAGATTTCCCTTGGACGACGCTGGGCCCACGAAGTCGAGCACGTACCATATAATGATTGAAGCCAAAAAACTCGCCTACGCGGACGTCCTCCAATACGTCTGCGATCCCAAATTCAATCGCGCCCCAATCACCGGCCTCCTTTCCAAAGATTACGCTCGCGATCGGGCAAAACTTATCGATCTTGAGAAAGCCAATTGCAATGTCCCCGCTGGCAACCCTCCCCCTTTAGGAACGGATACCACTTATCTCTGCGTTGTGGATTCAGAAGGCAACATGGTTTCGTACATTCAAAGCAACTACAGTTCATTCGGCTCAGGTCTCGTTCCAACCGGCGCTGGTTTTGCGCTCCAAAACCGTGGCGCACTGTTTAGCCTCAATCCTGCCAGTCCGAATATCCTCGCTGGTCGAAAACGCCCGCTTCACACGATCATCCCCGCCTTCATGAGCAAAGGGCAGATGCGCATTGCCTTCGGCATTATGGGTGGATGGAACCAATCCCAAGCGCATGCGCAATTTGTCTCGGACATCGTGGACCATAAAATGAACATTCAAGCGGCATTGGAAGCGCCGCGATTCACCAAAACCACTTTCGAAGGTTGCGATGTTGAAATCGAGGACCGTGTCCCTGCCTCCATTCGCGATGAACTCACGGCCAAAGGCCATAAACTCAATGTCCGGGGCGCTTTTTCCGCCGAAGTCGGTGGTGGTCAAGCCGCTATGCGCGATTTTTCCACCGGGATAAATTATGGCGCATCCGATCCCCGAAAAGACGGCGCTGCAATTCCCGAAATGCCGAAATAGTAGCAACCGCCGCCGCAAACTTTACCGCATTTTTGGCGTGCAACTATACACGGATTTTGCTAGAAAGGCAGCGCTTTGAGAGAGGACATTCCAACGTTTGTCGCTCACGCCTCTCACCCGAGTCTCGGCGAACAAGCCGTTGATGGCCGGATCGGTTTCGACCGCTGGCACATGCATTTCGAGTCCGAATTCGGCACCTTTCAAATCCCCATCGCTCAACTCCAAATCCACCGGGCCAGCGGAAAGGGCGAGCCAATCTACTTCACCGATCCGAGCCAGCCCGATTTATGGGTTTCCACGTTTGACCCAAGGGTCCTGCGGCTTCGCACTTTACTCGAGGCCTCGCAAACACGCGTGCAGCTCAAACAAATGCGCAGCCAGGGCGAGGCTAAACGAAACCTTAAGATCACGCTCGGATTCATCGTTGGTTGCGTCGTCATCGCAGTAATCGCAACGGCATCCGTCGGTCTGATCGTTCGAGTTCTTGTCTCGCGAATCCCACCGAGATTTGAACAAGACCTCGGCGACAAATTTTTCGCCGAATTGCAGCAGGAAGAAACGTTCATTCAGGACACAAATCTGCAATCAAAGCTCGACCTGGCCGTCACGCCGCTCCTGTCATCCCTTCCTACGAATCAAATACAGTTTCAGTTTCATATCATGGAGATGCCGCTCGCTAATGCATTTGCGCTGCCCGGCGGCCACGTGGTTGTAACGACCGGCATGCTCAAACTGGTGGATCGCCCCGAAGAACTGGCTGGAGCGATTGCGCACGAAATTGCGCATGTCACGCAGAAACATATGTTCCGCCAGGTAATTTCAGCGATGGGCCCGGCCCTGCTGTTTCAACTTTTTTTGGGGAATCAGGGTGGACTGGTCGGCGCCCTCGGCGCTGGTTCGCAACTACTGATGACCCAGAGTTTCTCGCAGGAATATGAACTCGAAGCCGATGCGGTCGGATGGAATTACCTCGTTGAAGCCCACATTGACCCACGGGGCCTCACCGATGTTCTTCGCAAACTGAAGATCGAGGAAGACAAAGAGCGGATGTCCGAGATGGAAATTGCCGCATTCAGAAGTCATCCTACCACCCAAAAGCGCATCCTCCGGCTCGAAGCGAAGTGGAAGAAGCTCAAGCAGAAGTCTGGTTTCATTGAGTATGAGCAATCGAAATGAGGGGCCCCGGTTGCTCATGGGGTGCTCATCCCCCCTCCCGACCCGCAACATCCGCAACAGCTCGGTAAATACGAGACGAAATTGAGGTCGGACCCGCAACAAAGCCGCAACAAAGGGGCAACAGGAGGGGCAACATTTCTAAAAGCTCCAAATCCCAAGGGGGACAGAGGCCAAGTGAGCGTTGAATCGTTATAGCGGAAAAACTCGTGTTAGAAACTGCAAGAAAGTGAAAGGAAGTGAAATTGTCACCGGGAATGTTAACAGGAGGGAAAGAAGAACTGCACTTTTAACCACGGATGGACACTGATAAACACTGATTTTATGTGGAGAAACGGACGTTGAAATGAAAGGATTTACAGGAGGGAACGGAGGGAACCGAGGGGAACGAGGGCAGCAGAAAATGGCAAAAAGATGGGGGGCAAGAAAATGCGGCCATCGTTAAAACGGGGAGGAATTGCATGAGGGAACGGAGAAAGAACTGCACTTTTAACCACGGATTAGGACCGATTTTACACGATAAGACTGGAGATAGGGAAATCTTAACATAAGGAAACGGAGGGAACGGAGTCGCCGCGAAAGGACGCAGGGAACGCAAAGAGAGAATATCTTGCCCGCTATACACAACGTCCAAAGTCGCAGCAAAGTGCCCCTCACCCCGGCCCTCTCCCCATCCCCGATTGGATCGGGGCGGGCGGATGGGGAGAGGGAGTAAAACGCAAATAATTTTGTCGTCATGTATAATTTCACGAATGAACGCTAATTCGTGAAAAAGGGGGGAAACCGGATGTATAGCATCAAGGGGATGAGCTTTGCAGTCGGAAAAAGCGCCTGGGCTTTATCCTGCCGGAAGACGACGGAAATCGTTCCGCTGAAACGCGTCCCGTCTCGGCTTGCCCTTGACTTTTCCACCCATTTTCCTAACCTCCGAACCCAAGGACCCTGGGATGGAAAACGAGATTCCGTTGGTATTCCTGTCGCACGGCCCGAGCGCAACCAAGTAAAAAAAGCCGTGCTTCTGGCTCAACAAACATGTTCGAACAAGCATTCAGAAACATTGATGATGTTCTCCGCAAGGAAGCCGGTTGCACCACCGAACTCGACTATACCGAGCAATCCTCCTGGCTGCTCTTCCTGAAATACCTCGACGGGCTCGAAGCCGATAAAGCCACCGAAGCCGCGCTCGACGGCAAGAAATACTCATTCATACTCGAAAAGCCTTACCGTTGGGAAACGTGGGCCGCGCCCAAGGGCAAGGATGGGAAGCTCGACCACAACACCGCACTGACTGGGGACGACCTCCGCGATTTCGTCAACGCCAAGCTCTTTCCCTACCTGCACGGCTTTATGCAAAAGGCCACCGGGCCGAACACCATCGAATACAAAATTGGCCAAATCTTCGGCGAGATTAAGAACAAGATTCAGAGCGGCTATAACCTGCGCGAGATCATTGACCACATTGACGAACTGCGCTTCCGCTCGCAGACCGAGAAGCACGAGCTTTCGCACCTTTACGAAGCCAAGATCAAGAACATGGGCAACGCTGGGCGCAACGGCGGCGAGTATTATACCCCGCGCCCGCTCATTCGCGCCATCATCCAGGTCGTGCAACCGGAGATTGGCGACAAGATTTACGATGGCGCATGTGGCTCGGCGGGATTTTTGTGTGAGTCGTTTGAATATTTGAAGAATGGGAATGATGGGAGGAATAGGAAGAATGGGAGTGGGCTTACGACCAAGGAGCTGCAAATGCTCCAGACGCGCACCTTTTACGGCAAGGAAAAGAAGTCGCTGGCCTACGTCATCGCGATCATGAACATGATTCTGCATGGCATTGAAGCGCCGAATATCATCCACACCAACACCCTTTCCGAAAACCTCGCTGACATTCAGGAAAAAGACCGTTACGACGTCGTGCTGGCCAATCCGCCTTTCGGCGGCAAAGAACGGCCAGAAGTGCAACAGAACTTCCCCATCCGCACCGGTGAGACGGCGTTTCTTTTCCTCCAGCACTTTATCAAAATTCTCAAAGCTGGCGGGCGCGGCGGCATCGTCATCAAGAACACATTTCTTTCGAATACTGACAACGCCTCCGTGAGCTTGCGCAAGCTTCTGTTGGAAAGCTGCAATCTACATTCCATCCTCGACTGCCCCGGCGGCACATTCCAGGGCGCGGGTGTAAAAACCGTAGTCCTCTTCTTCGAGAAAGGCGCGCCAACGCGCAAAATCTGGTACTATCAACTCGACCCTGGCCGCAACCTCGGCAAGACCAACCCGCTCAACGACGACGACCTCGCCGAGTTCGTGAAACTGCAAAAAACCTTCGCCGACTCGCCCAAGTCGTGGACGCTTGACATCCGGTCACTGAGCACCGCCGAAGTGGACCTTTCCGTGAAGAACCCGAACGGCGGCGAGGAAATCACACACCGCAGCCCGGAGGAAATCATGAAGGAGATTGCGGCACTGGATGCGGAGGGTGCAGAAGTGTTGGGGAAAATCCGGGCGCTGTTATGAGAAAAGATGGGAATAACGGGAAGGAGGGGGATAATGCGAGGGATGCGTCCCATGATTCCCATACCTCTCATCCGATCATTCCGCCACGTGGCGATTATCAGACGCTGCACTCATTCCGGAAGGCCGAAGTGGTCTATGACCTCACGTTCCGCTTCTGTCACAAGTTTCTGGCCAAGGGCGACCGCACCATTGACCAAATGATCCAAGCGGCACGCTCTGGCAAAAAGAACATCCTCGAAGGCAGCAAAGCCGCGCTTACCTCAAAGGAAACCGAGATCAAGCTGACCAACGTAGGCCGTGCCAGCCTCGAGGAATTGCTCGATGACTACCGCGACTACCTGCGGGTCCGCGAACACGGCGAGTGGAACAAGAATTCCAGGGAAGCCCTCTACGTCCGTAGAGTCGGGCGCAAAGTTCCGCAGAGCTATGAACTTTACCGCGAGTTTGTGGAGACCCGTCCGCCGGAGGTGATCGCCAACATCGCGATCTGCTTGATTAATCAGGCCAACTACCTGATTGACCAGCAGCTTCGCCGGTTAGAAAAAGATTTCCTTGAACAAGGCGGCTTGCGGGAGCGGATGACTCGTGCACGGCTGCAGCACCGAAACAGGAATGATGGGAATGATGGGAGGAAGGTGAAAAATGGGAATGATGGGAGTGATGGGAAGAATAGGAGAAATGCGCGGGGGAACGAGGCATGAAACAAGCGACGACTCAGGAGCCTGCGCTGGATGCGGAGAGCGCGGAAGTGCTGGCGAAAATCAAGGCGCTGCTGTGAAGCATGGGTGGGAATCCAAGGAACTCACGGCTGTGTCTGCCATTAACTATGGTTACACGGAAAGCGCGTCCAGCGAGCCAGTCGGCCCGCGGTTTCTTCGCATCACCGACATACAAGGGGACCACGTTGATTGGGAAAGTGTGCCTTACTGCAAAATCGAAGCGGCAGACGTCCCCAAATACCGGTTGGCTAGCGGTGACATTGTCTTTGCGCGAACCGGCGCAACGACAGGCAAGAGCTTCCTTGTGGACGACCCGCCCGATGCCGTGTTCGCATCGTATTTGATTCGACTCCGTTTGCTCGACAAGAAGTTGCTGCCCGAGTTCGTATCGCTCTTCTTCCAGACCGGCGGTTATTGGCAGTCAATCAAGGATGGTTCTTCTGGAAGTGCGCAAGGCGGCTTCAACGCGACCAAGCTCGGCGCTCTCAAGATTCCCGTCCCCCCACTCTCCGAACAGCAGCGGATTGTGGCCCTGCTCGACGAAGCGTTTGCAGGCATCGCGACCGCCAAAGCCAATGCCGAAAAGAACCTCCAAAACGCCCGGGCCCTGTTCGAGAGCCACCTGCAATCCGTCTTCACCCAGCGCGGGAAAGGGTGGGTGGAGAAACGTATCGTTGAAGTTTCGCGAGAATTTGGGCGTGGCAAGTCCAAGCACCGCCCGCGTAACGAACCTAGTCTTTACAACGGCCAGTACCCATTCATTCAGACTGGCGACATCAGTAATGCGGACCACTGGCTGACTGATTACACTCAGACCTATAGCGAACGCGGGTTAGCGCAAAGCCGATTGTGGCCGAAGGGGACGATTTGCATTGCGATTGTAGGGGCGACCGTTGGCGAAACTGCAATCCTCGACTTCGAAGGTTGCTTTCCCGACAGCGTGATTGGGATCGTGGTCAACGATGAATTCGCCGATAACGAGTATGTGGAGTTTCTACTCCAGTCCTTCAAAGCGCTCTTGAAAGAGAAGGGTCAAGGCACAGCACGGGACAACATCAACCTCGGAACATTCGAGAGCCAGAAGTTTCCGTTCCCGCCGCTGAAACGGCAGAAGGAAATTGTGGCCACACTCAATGCGCTCCGCGAAGAAACCCAACGCCTCGCAAACCTCTACGAGCGGAAGCTCGCCGCGCTGGAGACGTTGAAGAAGTCGCTGCTGCACCAAGCTTTCACCGGGGATCTCTGACCATGCCAGACAACCCGCGACCTCAATCCGCGATAATCCTCTATCAGATGGAGGATGGCCGCACCCGCATCCAGTGCCGGTTTGAGAGAGAAAGCATCTGGCTGACACAGAAGCTGATAGCGGAGCTGTTCAACAAGGACGTCCGCACCGTCAACGAGCACATTCAGAACATCTTCGCAGAGGGGGAGCTGCGGGAGGAATCAGTTATCCGGAAATTCCGGATAACTGCTGCCGACGGCAAGGGCTACGAGACGCAGCATTACAATCTGGAGGTGGTCATCGCCGTGGGCTACCGCGTGAAATCCCCGCGTGGCACGCAGTTCCGGCAGTGGGCGACGGCGCGGTTGAACGAGTATCTCGTCAAGGGCTTCACGATGGACGACGAGCGCCTGAAGAATCCGCCGGGCAAAGGCCAGACGGATTATTTCGACGAGTTGCTGGAGCGCATCCGCGATATTCGCGCCAGCGAACGCCGGGTGTATCTGCGGGTGCGGGAAATCCTTGCCCTGGCCGCGGACTATTCGCCGTCCGAGCCGGAGACACAGGTGTTCTTCCAAACCATCCAAAACAAGCTGCACTTCGGCGTCACCGGCAAGACTGCGCCGGAATTGATCGCCGAGCGGGCCAACTCCGCCGAGCCAAACATGGGGTTGACCGCGTGGAAAAGCGGCGTGGTGCGCAAGGGCGACGTGACTATTGCCAAGAACTACCTGCGCGAGGAAGAGATCTGCGAACTAAACCGCATCGTCGGCATGTTCCTGGATTTCGCCGAAGATCAGGCTCGGCGGCGCAAACAGATTTTCCTGGGCGACTGGCGGACGAAGCTCGACGAATTCCTGCGGTTCAACGAGCGCGCAATCCTCCCCGACGCTGGCAAGGTCAGCCGCGAACAGGCCGCCGCCAGGGCGGAACAGGAATATGAACGCTTTGCCGCCGGCCGCCGCGCCCAACTGGAAAACGAGGCAGAGGCTGACACGCTCAAGCAACTTGAAGACGAGATGAAGAATCTGCCGAAGCCACCGCCGAGGCCGCGGAAAAAGAAACCATGAACGAAGCCGAAACACGCGCCGAACATATCGATCCCGCGTTGAAGGCGGCAGGCTGGGGCGTCATCGAGGGCAGCCGCGTTCGGCGCGAGTATCCAATTGCGCCTGGTCGGATCGAAGGTCGTGGACGGCGCGGCAAAGCACTCACGGCGGATTACGTGCTGGAGTATCGCAATACCAAGCTCGCGGTCGTTGAGGCCAAGGCTTGGGACGAGGAACTGACGGAAGGTGTCGGTCAGGCGAAGAATTACGCTGGCAAGATGGCGGTGAGGTGGGCGTATGCCACGAATGGGCGTGGAATCTACCAAGTGGATATGGCGCCTGGGAGTCATGGGAAACATGTGAAGAATGGGAGTAATGGCCTAGAGAACGAAATCTCGTGTTATCCCAGTCCGGAACGGCTCTGGGAAATGACTTTCGCGGAGGCGAACGCGTGGCGAGATCGTTTCGCCGCTGTCCCGTTCGAGGATAAGGGAGGCTCGCATCCCAGCCGTTACTATCAGGACATCGCGGTTGAGCGGGTGATGCAGGCCATTGCAAACAATATTCAGCGGATACTGCTGACGCTCGCGACCGGCACGGGCAAGACGTTCATTGCATTTCAGATCGCGTGGAAGCTGTTTCACGCACGCTGGAATCTGAGCCGTGAACCATCACGCCGTCCGCGCATTCTGTTCCTCGCCGACCGGAATATTTTAGCGAACCAAGCGTACAACGCCTTTTCCGCGTTTCCGGAGGATGCGTTGGTGCGAATTTCGCCGGACGAGATTCGGAAGAAGGGCAAAGTCCCAAAGAACGGCAGCTTGTTCTTCACCATTTTCCAGACCTTCATGACTGGCTCCGGGGATTCCGGCAAAGATGAAACGTGGCGCTGGATCGAGAGATACCGCGTGTGGGATGCCAACCGCAAAGTGTTTGTGTATCCGGAAAACTGGCTCGCTCCGGAGGGTAAGCCGCTCCCGTTCAATTTTGGCGAATATCCTCGCGACTTCTTCGATTTCATTATCATCGACGAATGCCATCGTGGCGGCGCAAACGACGAAGGCAATTGGCGCGGCATCATGGAGTATTTCGCGCCAGCAGTGCAACTCGGCCTCACCGCAACGCCCAAGCGCAAGGACAACGAGGACACGTATCGCTATTTCGGCGAGCCGGTGTTTATCTACTCGCTCAAAGAGGGCATTAACGACGGTTTTCTCACGCCGTTCCGTGTTAAGCAGATTCAGACCACGCTGGATTACTACGTCTATACGCCGGATGACAAAGTAGTGGAGGGCGAGATTGAGACCGGAAAACTTTACGACGAGCCTGATTTCAACAAGATCATCGAAATTAAGGAGCGGGAAAAGAAGCGCGTCGAGATTTTCATGTCGCAGATTAACCAGAACGAGAAGACGCTCGTCTTCTGCGCGAACCAGGCTCATGCGCTCGTCGCCCGCGACCTCATTAACCAGCTTAAGACGAGCAAAGACCCGAACTATTGCCAGCGCGTCACGGCCAACGACGGCGAGTTGGGTGAGCAGCATTTGCGCGATTTTCAGGACAACGAAAAGACCATTCCCACGATTCTGACGACGTCGCAGAAACTTTCAACCGGCGTAGATGCCCGCAACATTCGCAACATCGTTTTGATGCGTCCAATCAACTCGATGATTGAGTTCAAGCAAATCATCGGGCGCGGCACGCGGCTTTTTGACGGGAAGGATTACTTTACGATTTACGACTTCGTGAAGGCGCACCTGCATTTTAGTGACCCGGAATGGGATGGCGAGCCGATTGAACCGGAATCATGCCCGAAGTGCGGATGCTATCCTTGCGTATGCGAGCCAACCGGTCGGCAAGCCTGCCCCGTGTGTGGCAAGTCACCGTGCGAATGTCCGAAAGTGCCGTGTCCCGTCTGCGGCGAGATCCCGTGTGTTTGTCAGAAACGGAAAAAGGCGAAGGTGAAGCTCGCCGATGGTAAGGAACGTAACATCCAGCACATGATGATGACGACTTTCTGGCATCACGACGGCACGCCCATGTCGGCACAACAATTCATGGAGATGCTCTACGGCAAATTGCCCGACTTCTTCCAGAGTGAAGCGGAATTGCGCAATTTATGGAGTGCGCCGGACACGCGCGCAAAACTTTTGCAGGGACTGGCTGAACGCGGATTCGGCCACGACCAGCTTGCCGAGATGCAGAAGATCATTGAGGCCGAGAAGAGCGACCTTTTTGACGTGTTCGCGTATGTGGCCTACGCCCTGCCGCCGCTCACCCGCGAGGTTCGCGCCGCAAATGCGAGGGTTTATATCAATTCTCAATTCACCAGCAAGCAGCAGGTCTTTCTTGATTTCGTGCTCCAGCACTACGTCAGCGTCGGTGTTGAGGAATTGAACCAGGATAAGTTGAAGCCCTTGCTTCACCTCAAATACCACAACTCCATCGCCGACGCCGTCGCCGATCTGGGTCAACCCGAGCAAATTGGCCAGGTCTTCGCAGGATTTCAAAAGTACCTGTACGCGCGTTCCTAATGATTGCGCATACGCTGATCCTGGCCATCCAACCGTCCAGCGACTATTAGCATTTGTTCGCGAAATTAGCGGATTACAAATTCCCCGGCCCAGTCAGCGGCCTACTGTAAGGCGCAGGCTGTTGAGCGAACGTCAGTGGCAAATCAATAAATTCATTCTGGACAATTAATCTAGATGTGATGACGCCAGAAAATGGTAGCGGTCGCTAGGGCACGACGACACGGTAGAATTTTTTCGGTTCACCGGGGAGGGGCGTGACAATTGCGCTGCCGGATATGGGACCAGCGTCCAACCAAATTGGGCTCGCAATGTTGGTGGCGGTTTGGAGATGTCCGGCGATGGTCGAACTAATCGTTAAGTTGCCCCCCGAGGCGGATATCGAGAGAACCGGGACGACGGAACCGAGCAGTTCGGCGTCGGCAAATTGCACGCTGTTGGCCGAGGCATCATTTTTGGCGTGATACACCGAGAGACGGTAGGTTGTGTAGAGTTTGGAGTTGTTGAAGCGGATTTCCTG
>Ga0193709_1000130_pt1 | contig 31885 bp, 27 predicted proteins | sample H3c2metaG_FD_160571 | JGI IMG/M metagenome (GOLD analysis project Ga0193709, IMG submission 160571) | Soil microbial communities from a riparian zone of the East river system, Colorado, United States - H3c2 | ecosystem: Environmental > Terrestrial > Soil > Riparian zone | place: USA: East River...
CGCTCATATTACTTCCAAAAATGCATCAAAAAGATAACCTTCTGAGGGCACCAATTCTTAATTCAATGGCAATGGGAGGGGGTTACGCCTCTTGTAACTCATATAACTATTTTGGCGATCCGCACCCATCCGCACCCATCTCCACCCATCCGCGGTGATCTTTTATTCTTCACCCTATCGCCGCAACATCTTCGCGGTCCCGCCGCCCATCTTCGCGATCATGCGCTGCAGTTTGGGCATTTTCTTCATCATTTGCTGCATCTGGGCAAATTTGTTCAGCATCGTGTTCAATTCGGTCACGGAGACGCCGCTGCCTTTGGCGATGCGTTGGCGGCGGCGAGCGTTCAGGATGTGCGGATTGGCACGTTCCTTGGGAGTCATTCCGCAGATCATCGCTTCCATCTGGCGCATTTCCTTTTCCTGTTTGCCAAGGTCGGCGCCTTTAAGAGCCTCCGAGCCGCCGGGGAGCATGCCAATAATGGATTCGAGTGGCCCGAGCTTTTTCATCTGGCGCAATTGGTCGAGGAAATCTTCCAGCGTGAACTGGCCCTTGCGCATCTTCTCTTCGAAACGCTTGGCTTCGTCGATATCCACGGCTTCTGCGGCTTTTTCGACGAGACTGACGACGTCACCCATGCCCAGGATGCGCGAGGCCATGCGTTCGGGGTGGAACGGCTCGAAGTCTTCGAGCTTTTCACCCACGCCAGCAAATTTGATGGGCTTGCCGGTAACGGCCTTCATGCTCAACGCTGCGCCGCCGCGGGCGTCGCCGTCGAGTTTGGTGAGTATCGAGCCGGTGATGTTGAGAGCCTGATCGAAATGAGTTGTGACGTTGACAGCTTCCTGGCCGGTGGCCGCGTCGAGGACAAGCAAAGTTTCCTGCGGTTTGATGAGGTCGCGCAAGCGGACAAGTTCCTGGAGGAGTGGTTCGTCGATTTGGAGGCGGCCCGCGGTGTCGAAGATGAGCGTGTTGCGATTATTGGCTTTCGCGAACTCGAGCGCGCCACGGGCGATTTTTTGCACATCCGTCTCGCCTTTGCTGACGAACACAGGCAATTGCAACTGTTGACTGAGCTTTTCAAGTTGGTCCATGGCTGCAGGCCGATAGACGTCGGCTGCGACGAGCAGAGGAGTTCGGCCTTGTTTATGGAGGAGACGGCCGAGTTTGGCGCTGGAAGTGGTTTTGCCGGAACCGTGCAAGCCGACCATCAGGACGCAACTGGGATTGCCGCTGAGTTGAAGTCCCGCGTTTGCGGAGCCGAGAAGATCGACGAGTTCGTCGTGGATGACTTTGATGATGTGCTGGCCAGGCTGGATGCTGAGAAGGACTTCCTGGCCGATCGACTTGCTTTTGACGCGCTCGATAAAATCGCGAGCGACTTTGAAATTGACGTCGGCTTCCAGCAGGGCAAGACGGACCTCGCGGAGAGAATCGCTGACGTTTTCCTCGGTGATTTTGCCGAGGCCGCGCAAGTTCTTGAAGGCGCTCTGGAGCTTGGTGCTTAACGAGTCGAACATCCGGTAAAACTATGCCAGGCGGGACGGGTTTACAAGACGGTTAGGGCGGAGTCTAAAGTCCAGAGAGCACCTTGACACTGCCAGCAAACGCTTTGTCCGTCGCAAGTATGGAGTGCGGTGGCAACCCCGAGAGCTTTCGGGGGACACCGCTTTGGTATCGACGGGCACGGCGACATGAGCCAACTTGCTGCGGCTGGTCTCCGACACAGCCGCGGTCCGCCGGCGCACTCCATGGGAAGAAGTGTCGAGATGCTCCCCAAAGTCACTGGAGTTACTTTTTGGTCATCAAAATTACCGTTCCTTGTTGATCTTCTGTTCTGATACCGCAATCTCTTTGGAAATCCATTACATTCCCATTCTAAAAGTGAAGAATTCCAACTCGGCTATGAACTCTTGATTTGAGAAACGTCTCATGAATGACTTTGAAACAGCCAGGCAGCACTTTTTGGAAGGCTTGCATCTTCTTGAAGCAAACAATCTTTCGGCAGCCGAGATGCAGTTTGCCCGCTCGCTAGACCTCATCCCTGAAAGAGTATCGACTCTCAACAACTTGTCGGCCATTAAAATCAAGCTCGGTAAGTTCGCCGAAGCCGAGGAGTTCGCGCTCAAGGCCATAACATTAGAAGACACATCACCAGAAGCATGGTCAAATCTCGGACTAGCTTTGACCGCAACGGGACGCCCGGAGGAGGCCTTGCGGGCTTGTGACCGGGCCCTCAATGGCGATTCCTCGTACGCCATGGCGTGGCTTGCCAAAGCCATGACCTTGCGTGAGCTCACGCGCTATGAAGAAGCACTGCTGGCTTGTGACCAGGCGCTGAAATTCGATTCCGGCAAATACGAGATTCTATATCACAAAAGCCGGATATTGAAGGAGCTTGATCGGTTGGACGAGGCGCAAGAGAGCTATCGGAGGTCGCTCGATATGCGAGTTGCGTCGTCGCCGGTGTTCATAGGCGAGCGGTGCGCGACCCAAAAAGCGGAGGTGCTCATCATAAACCCAAATCCGGACTTGGACGATTCTTTTGAGTCATTTGAAATATTGAGCCGTTTTTGCTGCAACTTTCCCGGTCAACTTGGCGACCATCTTCACGAGGATTTTCATTTCACCTACGTTCTCGCCCGCGATGCGCTCAAGCCTTCCGCTCGAAAACAAATTCCGCAGCCGGATTTCGTCATAAACAACCATGTCAATGCCGAGGTTGTGCTTTCGGAGGGTAATCTGTCGGGATTAATCGAGTTGGTCGAAAGCTTCGGCGTTCCCGTTGTCAATCATCCAACCAAAGCTGTGGCGGCTACGAGAGACTTCTCCGCCAGGCTGCTGGCTGATATTCCCGGTGTCGTAGCGCCAAAGACGAGGCGCTTTTTTTCCATTGGAAAAACATCTGGGGAATTGGCGAATGAAATCGAGGGTCAATTCGATTACCCTCTAATTACGCGGACGGTGGCTTCTCAGAAGGGCGTCGGGATGAACAAAGTGGAGTCTCGGGACGCCCTGGTCGAGGTGCTTTCGGCCGGCTGCCCGGAACAGTTCTTTGTGACGGAGTTCGTCGATTGCAGTGGAGGAAACGAGTTCTTCCGCAAAATCCGCGCGGCAATCGTCGGCGACGAAATTATATTTGTCCGTGTTGATTACGATACTCACTGGAATGTGCATGGCCGAAAAAATGAAAAGCGCGTGCCATTTTATTTGGAACACATGTATGTGCTCGACGAGGAAAAACGCATATGCCACGACCCGGAAGCGGAGCTTGGAGGCTCTGCCATCCAGGCGCTCCGGGCAATTCGCGCGCGGATTCCCCTGGATGTATTCGGCATTGATTTCGCCGTCGATGCAGATGGGCGGGTGATTTTTTACGAGGCCAACGCGACTATGAACTTGTTCACGACCGCCCAAAAGGAGGTTCCAAATCCAAAAGAGGCGAGTGATCGTTTGAAGCTCGCCTTTCAAGGCTACCTTATGTCCCTGGTAAAGACGAAAGCGATCTAATCCTACGCAATTTGATTTGTTCGTTCAGGAGGCGAGGGTAACGTGCGGCTCGACGAATGAAGATCGTCTATAGTCCGCACTACAACATCACGTTTTTCGGGATCGAACGAATGCACCCGTTCGATTCGAGAAAATATGGCCGGGCATGGGCGGTTTTGAAAAAGGAGTTCGGGCCGAAGTTGTCGAATCACCACGTGCGGGTCAAGCGGCCTATACCAGAGAAGGAATTGCTCGCCGTTCATACGCCTGCGTATCTCACGAGTTTGCGCTCGTCGATGACGCTCGCGAGCGCGTTGGAAATACCGCCGCTGAGATTTCTCCCCGCCTGGCTGGCGCGTTGGCGGGTGCTTCGACCGATGCGCTGGGCCGTGCAAGGCTCGATTCAGGCGGCGAGTTGCGCGATGGAATTCGGCCAGGCAGTTAATCTTTCGGGCGGCTATCATCATGCGAAGCCAAATCAAGGCGAAGGGTTTTGCCTGTTTTCAGATGTCGCAATGATCGTGCACCGATTGCGCGCCGAGCAACGACTTCTACCAACTGACCCGGTCGCCTACATCGATCTTGATGCCCACCAGGGTAACGGCGTGTGTCATCAATTTCGTGATGATCCGCTGGTCCGCATCTTCGACATGTACAATCGCGATATCTACCCGCGAAATGATTTTGAAGCGCGCAAGCGTATCGACTGCAATATCCCGCTCGGATTCAATTGTACGGGCGCGGAATATCTGCGGCTACTTCGTGGCCGGTTGCCGCAATTCCTGGATGGATGGAGTGAAAGGCCCCGCCTTTGTATCTATAATGCCGGGACAGACCCGTACGTCCACGACCAGCTTGGCGGTTTGTGTCTATCGGGTGATGACATCCTGGAGCGCGATCTTTTTGTTTTTGAGGAAGTTGCTGCTCGAAAAATTCCGGTCGTGATGCTTTTGAGCGGTGGCTATAGCCGGGAGAGTTTTCGGCTTGTTGCGGCGACTATACGGGAATTGCTGCGTGGGAAACACGGATAAGTGAGGTGGTCGTTCACAGCTCCGCTGTGCTCAAAATTAAAAGTTCGATGTTCGTCGTTTCCGAACGGTCGCAGCATGAGTCGGTGTTTACCTAGAAGGTCCGCTTCCCCAAGCTTTCTTAGCCCAATTCTCCATCGCGCCATATTTGTCTTCCCAGGTGGTATACATCGCGCCAACGATGCCGGGGATGTCTTTGGTGTTCTGGAGCCAGGTGGCGATTTCAGCGCCGTTCTCGTCGTGGTCGTAATAGCCGGAGAGGATTTGCTTGAGGCCGAGGTCAGCGAATAATTTACAGTTTTTGCCCTTGAGCCCGCCATGCCAGTTGACGATGCCGACGTCTTTGTCGAGGCCCTTCCATGAGCCGGCGAGGGAGCCGTTGACGGCGTAAAAATGGTCGACGGCGTTGTGCATGGGATCGAACATGTCGCTCCAGACCCAGATTTCTGCGTCAGGCCGTACGTCGCGAATAATCTGGGCGGCTTGTTTGACGTTCCAGGCGAGGAGTTCGCCGGGCGTCATTTTCTTGCTTTGGCAAAGAGCGCATTGGTTCATGACGCGAAGTTCGTCGTGGGACATCAGAAAGGCCGCGGGATGAAGGAGATCGTTGGCGCGTTTGACTTCGTCGCGCCAGTCGTCAAAGATTTTTGGCTCGCTGAGGCAACCGGTGACGCGGTCTTCGTAAACAACGATGGGATGATAATAGCTGACGCGCAAACTTGAACCGTCTTTGATTCGGGTATCAACCGTGAGTTTGATGGATGGCGGTTCGTGGTAGGCTTGCCACGGATTGAGGAGCGGATCTTTGACAGGTTGAAAATCGCGACCTTCTTCGAAGAGCGTGCCGTTCTCGGCGCGGACGGTGACGGGACAGCCGGGCCGGCGCAGGATATTCACGAGGGCGATCTCTTCAATCTTCAAATCGTCCCACCAAAGCTTTCCGGATTTGCCGGACCAGGAGCCGAGATAGAGACGGCCTTCATTGTAGTCGAGACTATTGAAGGCGAGTTGGTATTGCTTCCAATTTTGAGTTTTATCGACGTGGAAAGTTTGGAAGCTGATGGACTGCTGGGCATCGACGGTGAGTATTTTTACTTCAGCATCGGCAGGTGTGAGGTTTTCGGTTTTGACCCAGACAGAAATAAGGTATTGGCGATGGGGTTGTAATTTGAGCGGTTGGGAAAGGCGGCAGTGGTTGGCTTCGTTTTTGCCGATGTCTTGCATGCGGAGAGAGGTTCTGCCGCCGTGCGCAACCATATGGTCAGCGAAGGTTGTAATTTCTTCGTCGTCCTGAAGAGTCCAACCAGTGAAGTGGTTGCCAGTGACGTTTTCAAAATCCGTGTTGAACGGGCGCGTCGGATTGTCAGGAAGATGAGTGGCGCGATCCCCGTGAACCACAAAAAGTTCATCCTTGGCGAGGACGCCCTCGAAATAATTGCGATCTTTAGGGCCGCCCATGACGACGGCGATGAGGTCGAGATGATTTTGTTTGGCGGCGTGGGTGAGTTCAGGCGCTTTGGTTTGTGGGACGTCGCAGGAAAACACGACGCCGTTGTAGCCGGCGGCGGCGGCGGCCGGGAAACGGGCGATCATGCGATCGACTTCCTTGGGATCGGACATGTTTCGCCAGACGAACAGCCAGCGTTTTTGGAGAGTTGGTGTGTTTGTTTCGGCATCTGCTGCGGAGACAGTCAGCAGGGCGGCGAAAAGGAGCGAAAAAGCCCTCATAGGCGAGTGCGAATTCTGAGTTCATTGGGTTGAAGGCCAGCGGACTCAGCTTTCAGGATGATTGAGCCGGGTTCGCCGGTGGAGCGAACGATAGCGAGAGCAAGGCCGTTGTAAGCGTTGCGTTCTTTGGATTGGAAGGATTCAAGATTAGTGGCGTCGCCATTGTCAGTGGCAACGATCTCCCCCGGGCCGCTGATAGAAAAGGAGACGCGGTTTTTCGAGCGAGGCACGAGGAGGCCGGATTTGTCAGCGATGGTGACGGTAACGTAAGAGAGATCGCGACCATCGGCTTTGATGGTGGAATGGTCGGGCGAGAGAACGAGTTTGGTTGCAGGGCCGGTGGTTTTTATAATGTCAGTGGCCCATTTTTTGCCGTTCTTGTAGGCGATAACTTTTAATTCGCCGGGTTGGTAACTGACATCGTCCCAATGAAGGCGATATTCGTACTGGCCTTTTTTCTTTTTGCCGAGAGATTTGCCGTTGAGGAAGAGTTCGGCTTCGTCGCCGGAAGTGTAAACGTGGACGGGTGTGACCTGGCCGACGCGGTCAGGCCAGTTCCAATGGGGCAGAATATGGGCCATGGGCAGTTCGGGACGCCAGCGGGCCTGGTAAATGTAGAAGCGATCTTTTTTGAATCCCGCGAGGTCGATGATGCCAAAGTAGGAACTGCGGGACGGGACGCGGATTTTGCCGATTTCTTCCAACTCTTTTCCCATGCGAGCTTTTTCGGCAGGGTCGGTGAAGTTGAGCAGGTTGCTGGCGTCAGAGTTGTAGGGAGTGGGTTCGCCGAGATAGTCGAACCCGGTCCAGACGAATTCGCCCGCGACATAGGGGAATTCGTCCTGGCCGTGAAATTCCCAATCGGGTGGGGTGGCCCAGGGTGGGGCGTAGAGATCATAGGAACTCATCTGGAAATCGGCTTTGCCACCATTTTTGTTGGTGCCGACGGGAAAGAAATATTCGCCGCGCGAGCTGATGCAGGAAGCGGTCTCGCTGCCGAAGAGGGGAAGAGCCTCGTTGGTGGCGCGAACTTTGCCGTAGTCGAACGGTTTGTAGTTGTAACCGAAAACATCGACTTGCTTTTGGAAGCCATTGAAGCCGGCATTGTAATTGTTGCAACCGGCGGTGACGGGGCGGGTGAGATCTTCCGAGCGGACGATGGCAGCCAGTTCCGCGGCGACTTTATGTCCAGCTGGCGAACCTTGTTCGGCGATTTCATTGCCGATGCTCCAGAGCACGACGCAGGGATGATTGCGGTCACGGCGGACAAGTGCGCGCAAATCCTTTTCGTGCCAATCCGGGAATAGAAGGTGGTAATCGTTGCGGGTCTTGCCGCGAATCCAGCAATCAAAAGCTTCGTCCATGACCACGAAGCCGAGGCGATCGGCGATGTCGAGCAGTTCGGGAGCGGGCGGGTTGTGGCTGGTGCGAATGGCGTTGCAACCCATTTCTTTCAGGATTTCGAGCTGTCGTTCGAGAGCGCGGGTGTTGATGGCAGAACCAAGCACACCGAGGTCGTGATGGTCGCAAACGCCATTGAGGGGGACACGCTGGCCATTGAGAAGGAAGCCGTTATCGGCGGTGAATTTGATGGTGCGAATGCCAAACGGAGTCTCGTAGCGGTCGATGACACTACCGCCTTGCCTGAGAGTGGTGACGGCGAGATAGCGGGCGGGTTCTTTTACGCTCCAAAGTTTGGGTTTATGCACCGTGGCAGAAAGTGCGCCCTCGGTGATGGAGTTGGGGGCGCTTTTGAGATCCCTGCTGTCAGTCATTGCGATTGGATGCGCAGATTTTTGGTCCTTGGAATCGAGTTCGTAGATTTCGGCGGCGAGCTTGATATTGGCTTCGGCTGCAGAGCGGTTGTCCACATTAACCTTGATTTCAATGGAGGCCGCATCTTTGCTGGTCGCGGGTGTCGTAATGAAAGTCCCCCAGTGTGCAACGGCTACGGGACCGGATTTGGCGAGCCAAACGTTGCGGTAAATTCCGCCGCCGGGATACCAGCGTGAAGAGCTGGGCGGATTGTCGAGACGAATGGCAATGACGTTGTTGATGCCAAATTTGATATGGGGAGTGAGGTCGAGACGCCAGGAGGAATAGCCGTAAGGCCAGCCACCGATGAATTGACCATTCAACCAAACGGTCGCGTAGGCCATCGCGCCATCCATGTCGAGGTAGATTTGCTTGCCCTTATCTTCAGCGGGAATCGTGAAATATTTGCGATACCAACCGACGCCCCACCAGGGAAGTTTGCCGGTCTCGCCGGGATATTCCTGTTTGAACGGGCCTTCGATACCCCAATCGTGCGGGAGATTGAGTTTGCGCCAATGAGAATCGTCGAAGGAGGCTTGGGAGTACGGGACATCGGAACCTGGAATGCCGCTGGGTTTGGGCGCGGGTCGGGAATTGGTGCTAAGGTCCGCGCCGTTAGTGACCAGCGACGGTTTCAGGGTTTGATAGTCGAGGTTAGCGAGCGAGTTGGAAGGATCGCCTTTGGTGAACAGCCAGTCGGAGTTGAAGGAGAGGCGCTCGCGAGGTGAGGAGGGTTCGGCCGAGAACGATTGTAGCGGCCAAAAGCTCCAAGCTCCAAACACCAGGCTAGCGAGTAACCCCAAGCTCCAATTTCTCGGGACTATCTGAAAAATACAAAAGTCGCGGACCGGGACTTTGCGGTAGCTTATCATGGCGAAATCTTAGAGACGTGTTTCGGTCTGACAAGGGCGTTCTGTCGGACCGCTCAATGAGCGCTCCCAATCGCTTTAGAGTCTTCCAATTCGAGGCGGACACAGTCATACATGACGCCCTGGGACCAGCTATCGGCGTGAGAGAGAAGTTTTATAATGTTAGTGCCGCGACTCAGAAGGGAAGCGTCGAACGTGAGATCTTTTTCGATCCAATAAGCGCGGATGCCATCGCGTTGCATCGCGCTGGTGGATGGCAGCGGGCCGGTCTCGCCGATGGATTTGTCATTGGCAAAAGCTTCGACGTTTCAGCCGGCGGGCGCATGAAAAAAAAGTTTACTGGAGATGGGTGGAGTTGAGCGCGGATCGGCATGGGACAGTTACATAGTGCATAAGTTACACAAGTTGCATGAGGAGGGTTCGGGCGTCCTCTCGGTGTGTTGCGTGTTGCATGATAGGAGTCTTAATGCTCATAAATTTCTTGAGATTCGAGCTGTGTTGTTTGGATCACTGTCCTCTCACCCTTAGCAGCAAATTTCAAATTTTCGGGGGTCTGAAAAAGTTAAGTTGCGTGCTCGCAATGGATTAGGGTCGATTTTTCGTTTCAAATCGAGCTGTGGGATGGCGAAACGCATGGTTGGGTTCTCAAGATTCGGTAACATCGAACATCGAACGGATCGCGGTTAACAGGCGTCATGGCAGTTGCAAGCTGAAAAACGTTAGCTCGGAGTCCGCGCTTAGACGCTGGGAAATCCAGACAACAGGTAAGCTTTTTGGTGGCGGCGTTGATTTTCTTGAACTCGACGCTGTTATCGGTGAAAAGGACGTTCCAGCCTTTGCTGAACTGTGCGCAAAATCGCGGCTGTTGATAATGATTAAACAATGCTTTGGTATCGCCAGTTCTGTTGATGCCCACAGTCGCGAAACGCGAAGGCACGAAGGGCGATACGAGGCCGCGGATCATTCATGGTTGAGGGAAGCTGCGCTATCTCGCTAAACTCGACGTGGCTTGAAAGAGAATTCCGTTTCTCAGAAACCGGCCGACAAGCGCGCCGCAATTGAGGCCCCGCCGAGGAAAGGTTGGGGCCTGTTGCGCCGACGCCAGTGTTTGGTGCCAACCTGGCGCGGCTGGTTAGTGCTGGCTTTGGTGATTGTCGGGCTAACTTTTGGGGCCATTCGCGGAGCCTACCCATTTCTTGCCGTAAATGATACCAAGCCTGGCGGTGTCCTCGTGGTCGAAGGCTGGGCAGCTGACTACGCTCTGGAGGCTGCGGTCGCTGAGGTCAAGCAGTTCAGTTACGAAAAAGTGTACGTAACCGGCGGACCCATCGAGGCAGGCGCGCCATTGACAGGATACAAGACCTATGCCGAATTGGGCACGGCGACGTTGCTGGCCATGGGACTGAGCACAAACGTCGTTCAAGCCGTTCCGGGACCCAAGGTGAAACAGGATCGAACTTACGCTTGCGCGGTGGCATTGAAGAAATGGGTTGATGAACACAGCGTCCAGTTCACGCGCGTGAACCTGCTGACGGTCGGACCTCACGCCCGGCGCTCGCGACTGTTATTTCAACAAAGTTTTGGCAACGACATGCCCATTGGCGTCATCGCGATCACTGAACCCGATTACGATGCCCGCCATTGGTGGCGTTCAAGCCAAGGCTTTCGCGTCGTCACAAGCGAAGCGATTGCGTACTTTTACGCACGCTTCTTATTTCATCCGAGCTAAGGATACAATTTTGATTAATCGTGGTGCTCCCAATATCGGTCGTGGTCATACGGATACCGATCATGGCCGTAGTAATGATAATGTTCGTCGTAAACCCCACCGCGTTGTTCCCTTACGACACAACCGGAAGTCGCCAACAATGATATCAGCCCCAGCAAACAAAGAATAATTCTCATGAAGAAACCTGCCATCCTGATGGGGTGCAAGCCAATGGGGAGATTACCGGGGGCACGCGACAGGCGGAATTTGATGCAATGAATCTCCCGCCCTTTTCGCTCGGCATTGTAATCCTGGCTGCTGGCCGTTCATCGAGAATGGGCCGGCCCAAACTTCTTCTGCCTTGGGGCGAGACCTCGGTTCTCGGGCATTTGGTCGGGCAATGGCAGGCCGTAGGCGCTACGCAAATCGCGGTCGTGTGCGCTGCGGGCGACGCTGCGATCAATGCCGAACTCGACTGTCTCAGCTTTTCCGCCACGCAGAGAATTATTAATCCAGGCCCTGAACGCGGAATGTTCAGTTCGATCCAATGCGCTGCGGGCTGGCAGGGATGGAGCCCCGCGTTAACTCATTGGGCAATCGTTCTTGGCGACCAACCGCATCTGCGCCTGGAGACACTCCGAACGACTGTCAACTTCAGCGCTGCAAATCCAAACAAGGTGTGTCAACCGAGGAAGAACGGTCACCGCTATCATCCCGTGATACTGCCCCGAGATGCGTTTGAACACCTTCACAAATCTGTTGCCGTTAATCTGAAGGAATTTCTCGCCTCCTGCGAATCGAAATTTTGCGAAATGACCGATGCCGGGTTGGAGTTGGATATCGATGAGCCTCAAGATTATCAGAAAGCGCTGGAAACCTGGAAATTGCTATGAATCGTCGCGATATATAGGAATTACGGCGAGAGAACCTCCCTTCTGAGGACGCCCCGTGCTCGTTAGCTTTCCAGATCTCGATGCAGGTCACGAGCCCCGTGCGATACACGCCAGATTTGAATACGGTCGGGAAGCTCGCGATAAAATACGAGATAGCGCCGGAAACCAATGACCCGCCACGACCTTACTTCTGGAAAACCCAAGTCACTACGCCTTCGGCCTATGCTTGGATGTTGGGCGAGAAATTCAAACGTATCGTAGGCGGCTTCCAGGAAAGCGTGGGCAGCGACAGAGTTATCGCGCCGAATGTAACGAGCGGCGGCCTGTAGATCGCAAAAAACGTAATCGCTTTCCTCCCAACCCGGGTTCATCCCAGGCTCGAAAGGATTCGCTGGCTATTAGCGCGGTTCCCCGTGTGGAAACGCCCGTTCGCAGCCTGTTCGAGTTTCTCGCGAACTCCCGGTGGAGTATCGCCTTCAGCCCGATCCCAATCCGGCCATATTAACGTTTCCAATTCCGCTCGCTCATTGGGGGAGAGCTTTTCTATCGCGTCTTTGATTTCAGAAACTGTGCTCACAACGACATATTAAGCCAAACCCAGCGCAGAATCAATTCCTTGGCCTCTGCCTCGAATAATCTGCTCACGCCGCAATAGCAGCGGCGGGTTTTCGCTGTTCCAGGGCGTGAATCAAACTCTCGAAAACCAATCGTCCATCCGCACAGCCGAGAATCGCTTCGCTCGCGCGTTCCGGATGGGGCATTAGACCGGCGACATTTCGCGATTCGTTGCAGATTCCTGCGATGTTATCCAGCGAGCCGTTCGGGTTCGCGGCTTCCGTCGCTTCGCCTTGCGCGTCCACGTAGCGCCAAAGAACCTGATTTTTCGCCTTCAACTTCGCCAACGTTTCTTCATCGGCAAAATAGCAGCCTTCGCCATGCGCAATCGGGACGCGCAACAGCTTGCCGGCCGGAATCTGGTTCGTGAGCGGCGCGTCGGTGGTTTCCGTCCTGATGAAAACGTGTTCGCAACGGAATTGAAGCGAGCGATTACGAATCAAGGCACCCGGGAGCAAGCCGGCTTCACAGAGGATTTGAAAGCCGTTGCAAATGCCGAGCACAAGTCCACCGTTTGCGGCAAACGTTTGCACGGCGGCCATTACTGGACTGAACCGCGCAATCGCGCCGGTCCGCAGATAATCGCCGTAGCTGAATCCGCCCGGGATAACCACCGCATCCACGTCGCCAAGCGATGATTCTTTGTGCCAAATGAAGCGAGCAGAATGGCCCATCACGTTTTTCAAAACGTGAAGCGCATCCTGGTCGCAATTTGACGCTGGAAATTGGAGAACACCAAAGTTCATTGTAATTGGTAATTAGTAACTAGTGATTAGTAATTAGTTTGTAATCAGAGATCGGTGCCGGTTAGACGTAAGGCCCAAAAAAATACATGTCCATCACTCGATCTCAAAACGATAATCTTCAATCACCGGGTTGCTTAATATTTTGTGGCAGGCGTCATCAATCTGTTTACGGGCAACCTCGCGGTCGGCTCCGGTTAACTCCACTTCCAAGTATTTTCCAACATGCACCGCGCCGACTTCGGTGTAACCCATGTGGGCCAGCGCACTCTGCACAGTTTTACCTTGTGGATCCAACACAGCTTTCTTCGGAGTAATGATTATCTTTGCTTTCATCGCCTGACAAATGTTGGGGCAGCCCTATCCTCGAAGCGAGATTTTTCTGGCTGCCGGGTGTGATTAAATGTGTCGGGCAGTTCGGGTAGTAACGTAGAAAAGCGGCAGAGGACAGCCGCACTCCAAGACCTCGCGGACTGAATGGCGTGTGAGAAAACGCGCCAGCCCCGAAAGCTTTCGGGGGAGTACGGCTGTCCTCTGCCGCTTTATTTGATGCGACGTACCCGACGGTTAAAGCGCATCCATGGCTGCCTTCCACATTGACCCGCATGGGAATCCTTGTTAGGCACATGCTGGTCATTTGACCAATTCAACACAGCGATGGCTTTTTTGGACGAAATTTTGCAACGCAAGCGAAGCGAGATTGCCGCCGCCAGGAATCTTCGTGATCTGGCCGCTCTTAAGAGAATGATCTCCGATGCGCCACCGGTGCGATCTTTCAGCAGCGCCTTGAGCAACGGTTTCGGCATTATCGCTGAAATCAAGCGACGCTCGCCCAGCGGCGGAGACATGCGGCAGGAAAATGTCGAACGTGCGCCCGCTGCGTATGCACGCAGCCCCGTCGTGAAGTGCGTCTCGGTATTAACCAATGCGACGGATTTCGGCATGAACATAGAAGATCTCTCGAAAATGAGGCAGGAGATTCCGAAGCCAATTCTGCGCAAAGATTTCATTTTCGAGGAGTATCAGGTTTACGAAGCGCGTGCATTCGGGGCGGACGCTCTATTGCTGATGGTGAATGTTCTCGATCGGGATAATATGCATCGACTATTTAATTTGTCTCAAGAACTGGGGATGGACGTCTTATTCGAAGCGCATACAAAAGAGGAGATTGAAGCAATCCCAGAGGGCGCGAAGCTTTACGGGATTAACAGTCGCAAATTCAAAGCTTCTACTCAGACGTTCGCAAATTCTGCCAAAGGTTCAGATTTCACAGTTGAGCTCGACACGTTCTCGTTAATAAATTATTTGCCAAAACAGGCGATAAAGATCGCTGAAAGCGGGGTCGGCCCTTCGCAACTTTCTGGGGTCTTTGAGATGGGATACAATGCTGTTCTGGTTGGGACTTCATTGCTAAAGGCCGAATCGGGAATCGAAGGTATGCTGCAGGAGTTCGATCTGACAGTTGCAATCCTGAAGTAATGGGACGAATACGAGTCATGCGACCAATAAACGCCATTCTCCCCAGTTAGGCCCAAATCAGCTATTCCTTACTCAGGGCCAGGAATCTCATCATGCTGTCCCCATGTTTCAACGTCTTTCGCTCTTTCCAAAATTCCGGAATGCTCAAGGTGTCTCGTTTTGTGTGACCGAGGATTAATAGTCCAGCATCGGTCAGCAACGAAGGGAGTTTTGGATCGTCCAAAAGCTTTTGCGCAAGAGAGGTTGAGCGTCGCCCGACATTTTTCTCGCCATAAGGTGGATCTGCCAGAATCAAGTCGAATTGTTCTTTTGTCTCGGCGAGTTGTCCAATCACGGTAAAGACATCCTGTACCCGCACTTGCAACGCTTCCGGTTTAAAGCCCGCTAACTGCAAATTCTGTCTCAAAACGCCGGCATGGCGTTCGGATTTCTCGATGCATAGGGCCGTGCTCGCGCCGCGGCTGAGACATTCGAGACTCAACGAACCGGTGCCGGCAAACAATTCGAGGACTTTTGCGCCTTCGACGCGACTGCCGAGACTGTTGAATACCGCTTGTTTCACGAGGTCTGGTGTAGGGCGCACGTCGAAACCTTTCGGGACTTTCAGAATCCGCCGTGCTTCTTTACCGCCCGTAATGCGCATGGGCACAACATAGACTGGGAAAGTTGCTATTGGAATTCGAAATCCGACCTCCTTCGTCAACCGCCTTCGTCAAATGCACTATGGCGGTCAGGAAAGCACTACAGAGGTCAAGAAATTCGAAGATCGAAACTTGAAGCAAATCCGAATGGTGCAAGCCCGAATTCCTTTGATTTTGGGTATCTTCTCCGCCACTTTTTCCGCCGCGATTAAATTGAACCCGGCAGATTTGATGCTCAACGAACTGACGATTTCCGAACTTACTTCGAAACTTTCCAAACGCGAGATTTCGGCTCGCGAGGCAACTCAAGCGTGTCTGAATCAGATTGAGCGTGTCGAGCCGAAGATTCGTGCATTTATAAGCTACGATGCCGCAGATGCTCTAGCTCAGGCGGACGCGGCTGACGCGGCGCTTGCAAGTGGTGTTACTCACGGTGAGCGCCCGTTGCTGGGCGTGCCGATTGCAATCAAAGATGTCATCGCGGTGAAAGGGCAGCTACTCACTTGCGCCTCGAAGATTTTAGGAAAGTTCATCTCACCCTACGACGCCACAGTCATCCAGAAATTGAAAGCAGCCGGCGCGGTGGTTTTTGGACGATTGAACATGGATGAGTTTGCGATGGGGAGTTCGACGGAGAATTCGGCGTTTCAGATTACGCACAATCCATGGGACACGACGCGTATTCCGGGCGGTTCGTCCGGTGGGGCTGCTGCGGCAGTGGTGGCGAATGAATGTTTTGGCTCGCTCGGTTCGGATACAGGTGGATCGATTCGGCAACCGGCCGCGCTTTGTGGCTGTGTCGGTTTGAAACCTTCTTACGGGCGCGTTTCGCGTTACGGCCTGGTTGCATTCGCATCCTCTCTCGATCAAATAGGCTGCTTTGGCAAAACCGTTAGCGACGCCGCTGGGATTTTGGAGGTGATAAGCGGTTTGGACCCTGCGGATTCGACGAGTGTTCCGCAACCAGTTCCTCGATATTCGGCTCGACTTGGGGGTGACATAAAAGGGCTGAGGCTCGGCTTGCCTAAAGAGTATATGGTTGGCGGCCTGGATAAAGAGGTGAAGGATTCGGTTGATGCGGCTGTGAAGCAGCTTGCGAAGCTTGGGGCTGAAATCGTCGAGATTTCGCTGCCTCATACGGATTATGCGGTTGCGACCTACTATATTATCGCAACCGCCGAAGCCAGCGCGAATCTGGCCCGCTTTGATGGCATTCGATACGGCGCGAGAGTTGAAGGCAAGGACCCGATCGAGCTTTACTCGAAAACGCGCGGAGCAGGATTCGGCCAAGAAGTAAAACGCCGCATTATTCTTGGAACTTACGTGCTCAGCAGTGGCTACTATGACGCGTATTATCTACGGGCGCAGAAAGTGCGCACGTTGATCCGCAATGATTTTCTGAAAGCGTTCGAGAAGGTGGATGCTATTGTAACGCCGACGTCGCCGACGGCTGCATTCAAGATAGGAGAAAAGGTGGAAGATCCGTTGCAGATGTATTTGATTGATATCTTCACGATTTCGGCGAATCTGGCTGGAATTTGCGGCATCAGTGTTCCATGCGGGTTCACCGCCTCGCCAAAGCTCCCGATTGGCCTACAGCTTTTGGGAAAGCCGTTTGGTGAAGAGACGATTCTTCGGGTCGCTCACGCTTATGAGCAGAGCACAAGCTGGCACAGGGAGAAGCCGCCGTTCGGTTGACAAGGAGTGTAGCCGTCGACGTAAGGATGCGGCTACAGTCTGGTTCCAGCACAGTCCGCCTCCTTACGTCGGCGGCTACGGAGTCAGCGATTTGCTTCGAGTTGGACAAATGGATTGTTCGCGAAGGCGCCGGAATGATTGTTCTCGGGACGCGGCTGTGGCGTTTCTCGTTGGTCGCCAGCCTCAGCTTCAGGTTGGCGCGGGCTCTTCGCCCGTTTGTTGCGGGGCAAGGGACTGATCATCACGTTGATGCCGCGGCCTATTAATTTTGCCTGGAAATCGGGATGCCCATAGGGAGCGACTTCCTGCAGAAATTTGTTGATTACCTGGAACCCAAATTCTGTGTGGGCCATTTCGCGTCCGCGGAACTTGAGGGCGATTTTCACCTTCATATCTTCGCAAAGAAAATCAACCGCGTGTTCGATTTTGACAGCCAGATCGTGGGGATCAATTTTGGGGCTGAGCTGAACCTCTTTGACCTTGTTGGCGTGCTGATGTTTCTTGGATTCCTTGTCGCGCTTGGCCTGCTCGTAGCGGTATTTGCCGAAGTCCACCACGCGGCAGACGGGCGGTGTGGCGTTGGGCGCAATTTCGACGAGATCCACGCCGGCGGCGCGGGCCAGGTTCAGAGCATCGCCGAGAGGCAGTATACCGAGCTGTTTGCCGTCGCTCCCGATTACCCGGACTTCGCGGGCACGGATCTTCCCGTTTACTCTGACGAATGGACCGGAAGAAGAAGAAGAACGTGGAGGAAAAGGGCGACTCAAGACACCCTCGTCGGTTGAAACTTATTCATGCATTAATTTTCGAACCATAGCGTAACTATTGCATTTTAGATAATCTCAGATTCAGAATTTTGCAAGCAAATAATCGCACTGGTCTTCAGTAATAAACGCTGTCTGAAAGTTCGGATAAACAGGGTATTTACCGGAACAATTATCGCTTAGCTGCGGCGGTTTCCACCGGGATAGCAGCAGGTGCATTGCGTTTGGCCATTATAGCCATGATGATTTTTTCTCCGAGGTCCGGCTTCTCCACCAAGGCTTTTTGGGCGGCGTCTTTCCCCTGGCCGATCAGGTCTCCGTTGAACTGCAGCCAGGCGCCTTTTTTGTCGACGACTCCGCTTTCGATGCCGACATCGAGGATGCTGCCTTCCTTGTTGATGCCGTGGTTGTAAATGATATCGAATTCGGCCTCGGCGAACGGAGGAGCGACCTTATTTTTGACGATTTTCACCTTCACGTGATTGCCGATGGCGTTGCCAGCGGCGTCTTTCAAGGTGTCCTTGCGGCGAATGTCCATGCGGACGCTGGCGTAAAATTTAAGCGCCTTGCCGCCTGGAGTGGTTTCTGGATTGCCAAACATCACGCCCACTTTTTCGCGCATTTGATTCGTGAAAACGCAGGTTGTTTTGGCTTTCGCAAGGATGGCTGTCAATTTTCGAAGTGCCTGGCTCATGAGGCGCGCTTGCATGCCCATCGTGGCCATGCCCATTTCGCCTTCGAGTTCGGCTTTGGGAACGAGCGCGGCGACGGAATCAATCACGATGACATCGAGCGCATTCGAGCGGGCGAGCGTTTCGCAAATGGTTAGAGCTTCTTCGCCGCTGTCAGGCTGGGAAACGAGCAGATCATCGAGATTTACGCCGAGCCGTTTGGCATAGCCGGGATCGAGCGCGTGCTCGGCATCGATGAAGGCCGCCAGTCCGCCGTTCTTTTGCGCATTGGCAATGACGTGAAGCATGAGTGTCGTTTTGCCGGAGGATTCCGGCCCGAAAATCTCGACGACGCGTCCACGCGGGAGCCCTCCAACACCGAGGGCGAGATCGACGGCAAGCGCGCCGGTGGGGATGACTTGAATTTGCTTTAGCGCACGCGCATCGCCGAGTCGCATGATGCTGCCATCACCATAAGTTTTGGTGATGGTGGAAATGGCTGCTTCGAGATCGCGGTCACGCGCGGCGGTAATTTTAGCAGCTTCGGCGGCTTTGGCATCGGCTGCTGCGGGTTTTTCTTTCTCTTTCTCTACAGTTTTTGCGGCCATAAATTAGATTAGCTCACATTCAATTCAATTAATGCTTCAATGCTAGGGAACTTAAGCCAGACAGTCAAACATCGGTGTTGAATGATGAGGTTGCTGCGGATTGACGCACAGAGAATTGGGTGAAAGCGGCTGCCCTCTGCCGCTTTTCCTCGACGCCACGTGACCGATGCTTGCAATCGCGCCTTCATTAAACCTCAAAGCAGCCCTCTTCTTCGGTTTGGATTTGTGTGTGTGTGTGTGTGTGTGGCTATTTAACCTTTTTCGCGGGATTCGCGCCTTCGCCTACGGACCAAAGCAGGCCAGTAGGTTTCCCCTCGGAATCAGTTTGAAATTCAACCTGGAAGTCGGTCGTTTTGGCGAAGAATTTCCTGGGGGATTCGGCGAAGAGGACAAATCGGACATCTCCCATAGTGGCGACGAGTTGGCGTTCCTGAACTGAGATCTCCATGAAATTGTTCGGGCTTTGTTCATAGCGTCCGGCGTAGGTGTCGAGCAGGCCATTCGGAAGGGTAAATTCTTTTTTGCTATGTTTGCCGAGTTCGCGAACCCAGATGTTACGGAAGCGGACGGGGTTGCCGTGGTCCTGCAAGGAGAGCGGCTGTTTCTCGGGGTGGGCGTGATAAGGAGCGCGTTCGAGCCAACTGGTAGGGCCGGCTAGTTCGACGTTGTTCTGAATGAGGACGCCATTATGGAAGGCCGTGATGCGAGCGGGTGAGCGAAGTTCATCAGAATCGCTGAAACGCGGGGCGGTGTAGATAACGTCATAAACCTGCCATTTGCCGGACGGCAGGCTGGCATTTACGAGGGGTGGGTATTGGCCGTAAATCGAGCCGGCTGAACCGTCCGCATAGGTTTTGTTGCCGAAGGAATCGAGGACTTGAAGTTCATAGCGATCGAGGCCGAAGAAGACTCCGCTGTTGCCACGTCCCTGGCCTTCACCATGACCGGGGTTGGGAGTGGCCCATTCGACGTGCAATTGGCAATCGCCGAAGTTTTGCAGAGTACGAACGTATCCGCTGCCCCGGACGCATTCCATGTAGCCGTCCTTCATGATCCATTTGGTCGGTGTCCCGTCCATGCTGACCCATTGTGAAAGGTCTTGGCCATCGAAGAGGACGACGGCATCGGAAGGGGGTTTGCCGACCTGCTCGTCGGTGCTCGGCACGGCGGGGGTGATGACAGTCGGGAGCGGACGGTCTCGATCGTGGTCGAGCCAGTTCGGGTCGGGTTGGGCGAGACAGGTGAGGGTGGAAATGGTCAGGGCAGCAATGATTGATTTTGAGGGCATGTCAGGTGAATTAGACGGAATTGACGAAATTCGGGGACAGGTATTGGGTGGTGGAGAATTTTTTTTGGTTACTATTGAGTTACCGTGGGTTACTATAAGTTACCGTAGGTTACCGGTAACGTTAACGTAAGTTACCGGCTCGCGGGCCAGGAATGCTGAAAAATACATGGCAAAAAAATGGGTGGCAAAAAGATAAGAATTCTTAAAGGCATACGGCTGGTTAGTGGGCCCTGTTTGCATAAATCTCATATCTTTTTGACAGACCAGTAATTACACAGGAGGGAAGTTTCGCGTAAGGGCAAAGTTTGGGGACATTAGGCGCCGGAAACTCCGAGGGCGGGGAGATAAATCCGTAGCAGGGTCCCAGATAGGCCGCGATGTGGAAGAATGCATGCGCCGGTGAAGTAAGGAGCTTGCTGCGGCTGGCCTTCGACACAGCCGCGCTCCGTGGGGTTTGCGAGGGCTCATTTTTTCTCGGTGGCGTTCATGGCAGCCATTTTCCTGGCCATAGCGGCTTCGAATTTTTCGTATTCTTTGTTGTCGGTCGAGAATTTATTGAACATGTAGTTCGAATTTTCATAATTCCAGTCCTGCTTGGCATCGTTGTAGGTCAATTTGGTGGTGCGACCCTGATGGAATTGCTTGTGAGTCGGGTCGGCCAACGGAGGATTGGAGACAACGGGGGCGCCAGCATAACCGCCTTCGATGAGGTGACCGGAGCAAACGGAGTAATTGCCGACTGTAATGGTGTGTTCCTGCCCGTCGATTTTGCGGGAAATGGGGACATAGCGAATTTCGCGGGATTTAGCGCCTGCCGGGAAGAAATGCCTGGCGAGTTCGGCGAGGGCCTTGCGTTGGTCGTCGTTGGCCTTTTCGTCGACATAAACGTACTCCAAATTCCAATTGCCGAAGGATTCGAACATACTTTTGCCTTCAGGGCTTTGAACGTATTCGGCGACAGCCAAGCCATCAAGCGGAGTTTTGCCGTAACTGCCTTTGCTGATGAAGATGATTTGAGCGCCGTTGCAGGTCATGCGGGAGGGCAGGGAAGTAAACCAGCAGGGGCAGGGGGCGTTGCAGGAACAGGCTTCTTCGAGGTCGGCTGTGACTTTCCAGGAAACTTTTGGAGCGGTTGTTGAATCCGCGGCTTGACTGGGAGCGGCGAAGCCGAAGCTGATCAGGACAGCAAGAAATGCTGTCTGATGGGAATGAGATTGTGAGTCTTTTAGGTGTGCCATGGGGGGGATTTTAGCAGGGGGAATTTGGGCGTCAAGAGGCAGAGGAAAGCTCCAAGATACAAGCCCCACTTCTCACAGAAATTCCAAATCCCCAGCTCCAAATCTCAAACAAATCGCAATTCACAGTTTTCTTAATGAAGAATTTTGTCGCTGTGTGGGCCTCTTTGATTATTCTTGAATGACTTGATGCAAAATTTGGCTCAGCGGGATATGTCGGCTGGTAATGTAGAAGTTCTTGAGTTGCCGCTGAATTATCTGCCCGCAAGGAAGCCGGCCGCGCGGAAATCGTTGGCGGAGGACTTGGCGACTTTTCAGGAATTTGGACAGGCGACGCGGAAGCTTGCGACTGCGTACGTGGATGCGAAGGGAAAAAGCCGGGACGTCTCGACGTTTGTAAATGAGTTTTGGACGGCGAAACAACGGCAAGCTCATTCCCTGCATGAGATTTCATATCGGGCTTGTTTCAAGCCGCAGTTGCCGCGGTTCTTTATCGAACGACTGACGGAGGCAGGAGAAATTGTTTATGACCCGTTCATGGGCCGGGGGACGACACCGATTGAGGCGGCGCTGTTGGGGCGAGTGCCGGTGGGGAATGATGTCAATCCATTAAGTGTCGTGATGACCAGGCCGCGACTGAATCCGCCGAGGTTGGCTGACGTTGAGGAGCGTTTGAAAGAGATTGATTTGAATGATCCGTCGGATATGCCGGAGGATTTGCTGGCCTTTTATCATCCGGAGACGTTGGGGGCAATTTCATCGCTAAAAAAATATCTGTTGAAGCGACGGCAAATCTACGGCCTTGATCCAGTCGATGAGTGGATTGAGCTGATCGCGTTGAATCGGTTAACGGGTCATTCGCCGGGGTTCTTTTCGGTTTACACGATGCCGCCGAATCAGGCGGTATCGGCGAAGTCGCAGCGGAAGATCAACGAAAAGCGGAAGCAGACGCCGCCGAAGCGGGAGGTGGCAAAGATTATTCTAAAGAAGAGCCGGATATTGCTGGGGGATTTGGATGGTTCAGGACGTGTGACGCTGGCGCAGGTGGCAAATAAAACGAAACTGCTGACGCATTCTGCAGATGCGACGCCGGAGATTGAATCGAATTCGGTCGCGCTGGTTGTGACTTCCCCTCCCTTTTTGGATGTAGTTCAGTATGCGGATGATAATTGGCTGCGATGCTGGTTCTTGGGAATTGATGCGAAAGAAGTGAATTTGACGGTGCCGAAAAAGCTAGAGGAATGGAAAGTGGAGATGACGAAGGTGTTTCGCGAGTTGTATCGCGTGCTGAAACCGGGTGGACATATTGCGTTTGAGGTTGGCGAAGTGCATGGTGGAAAAACGAAGTTGGAAAAGGCGGTTTTGCCGTGCGGATTGGCGGCCGGGCTGGAGCCGGTGCTGTTGCTGATCAATGACCAGAAGTTTACGAAGACGGCGAATTGTTGGGGTGTGGATAATAATTTCAAGGGAACAAATACGAACCGGATTGTGGTGTTCAGAAAGTAATCCGCGAATTTCGCGAATTTGCGCGAATTGAAGAAACAAAAGCAATTCGCCGTAATTCACGGACAACAAGGTCATTCAAAGAGCGTGCTTTCGAAATGCATTGTGTACTTTCGCAAAGCCGCGCTTGTTAATAATCTGGTTCGAGTTCAAGGTCCGAATCTTTTAACGAAAGGATATTATGTGTTGCTTTTCTCAGCCTGTTATATCGGTGAGCGGGACGAATATATTCGCGCGGCCTGATACGGATGGCAGGCAATTTCTCGTGTACAACATGACATTGAATGCAAAGAGGGATTTGGCGATGATCTTGCCGTTGCCGGTCAAAACGCCAGCGGAGGAAAAGGATGTGAAGTTTATTGACTTAAAAGGGTATCCGGAGTTCTTCCGTGACTTGGAAATCGGCTTTTCCGATCCAGAGACTGAATCAAAAAGCCGTCGATACGGTCTTGCGACTCAATCAGCCGCAGCTCTGGAAGTTGTTCAGGTGGGTGACTTCGAGGCTTCGTTTGTACCGACGCAGAATGATTTTTCGCGGCTGGATGAACGATTTCGATTGCCAAGGGATGCCTGGAAACAATTGCCTGCGTATGAAAGTTACGGATTTGCAGTCTTCAAGCTTAAACCGGGAGCAATGAAGGTTCATCCGATGGCATTTTCATTTCTACGGCGCCTACCGAAGACGCTTTTCTTTCCGACAGTGCATATTCATGACGGGAAGGTGCACGAGAAAGCGCACTTCGATCATGCCCTGTTCTGTCAGCCAACTCGCGATGAGCGGCCATTGACGAGTGGGTGGCAAGAGTCGCGGGGGCATCCAAAAAGTTACATGCAAATGAAGAAGGCAAAGGACGTGGTTTTGGCGGATCAGCATTGCTACAAGCATGAGATCCGAGGGATGGCGACGAATCGGGATACGTTTTTGGCGGTGGAGATGTGAGGGATTTGAGATTTGAAAGTGAGAAATGAGTGAAATGGGACGGATGGGAAGAATGGGATTGATGAAAAGAGATCCAGGAAATCCGAAGTCCGACGACTTTAGGCGACTGTTGGCGCTCTGAAAAGAGCGAGGACGAGCAGGAGGACGAATGAAGATGAAGATCAAGGGCACCTTGCAACGAAGTTGCATCAACGGTAGCTTGGGCGAGAAATGGTGAAGTCGTCGGCGCGGTCTTGCATTCGTCTTCGAGGCGTCCGCCACAATAATCTTAAGAATTTCGATCTCGATCTGCCGAAAAACCAGCTCATCGTGGTGACTGGTTTGAGTGGGTCGGGGAAGAGTTCGCTTGCATTTGATACATTGTTCGCGGAGGGGCAGCGGCGTTATATCGAAACGTTTTCGCCTTACGCGCGGCAATTCTTCGACCGGATGGACAAGCCAAAGGTGGACAGCATCGAGGGAATTCCGCCGGCAATCGCAATCGAGCAGCGCAATGCGGTCAAGACGACCCGCTCGACGGTTGGCACGATGACCGAAATTTGCGATTACATGAAGATGCTGTGGCCGCATGTGGCGCGGCTGCATTGCCGGCAATGCGGTCAGGAAGTGAGGAAGGATAGTCCGCAGCAGATTTGGCAGAAAGTCCAAAGTCCAAAGTCCAAAGTCCAAGGTCCAAAGCTGGAGGAGAACGCAAATGGGGAGGTGTTGATTACGTTTGATTTAGCTTTGAGCGAGAAACTTTCGTTGGAGGAATCGCTCGCGTTGGTGTCGAAGCAGGGATATCAACGATTGTTGGTTGAGGGGAGGATTGAGCGGTTGGACGAGGTGTTGTCGCGCGTTGGGGAGCACAAAAAGCGTTTGGCGTCGTTAACCGTGATTCAGGATCGGGTGAAGGTTGCGCCGGCGAATCGAGCGCGTTTTGTGGAAGCATGTGAGCAGGCATATCATTTTGGAAAAGGGAAGCTGGCGGTGCATTTTTTGGAGGAGACGAAAGAGTATGCGACCGTTGCGAAAGATTCGAGAAAAAAACCCCTCACCCCTGACCCTCTCCCCATCGGATGGGGAGAGGGAGAAGGCTTGGCAAAAGCTCGTCACAATGCGAAGCGTGAGATGCGATTCAGCAATCGGTTGCATTGCGCGGAGTGCGATATTGAATATCGGGAGCCGTCGCCGGCGTTGTTCAGTTTCAATCATCCGGTCGGGGCGTGTCCTGCGTGCCGGGGTTTTGGGCGAGTGATCAGCATCGATTACAATCTGGTGATTCCGGACAAATCGAAAACGTTGGCGGAAGGAGTGGTGAAGCCGTGGCTCAGCGGGCATGGAGCCGACTCGCACAAGGATTTGATGCGGGTGTGCCGGCAATTCGAAATCCCCACAGATGTGCCGTTCTACAAGTTGCCGAAGAAGTGGCAGGATTTTGTGGTTCAGGGCGAGCCGGATTATGGGAAGGATGAGGAGCACGGGTGGCCGCGGGCCTGGTATGGGGTGAAGGGGTATTTCCGATGGTTGGAATCGAAGGCGTATAAGATGCATGTGCGGGTGCTGCTGTCGCGTTATCGGGCATATACGCCGTGCCCGGATTGCAAGGGGCAACGGTTTCAGCCGGAAGGACTTTTGTATAAAGTCCAAAGTCCAAAGTCCAAAGTCCAAAGTCGGAAAGGGGGAATGACCCTGGCAGATTTTTATCAATTGCCGATCAGGGATGCGTGTCAGTTTGTTCAGGAGATTGCGGGTGAGCATGAGGGGAAGGCAAATGATCCTTTGAGGATGGTGTTGAATGAAGTGCGAGCGCGTTTGGGTTATCTCAATGACGTTGGGCTGGGCTATTTGACTCTGGATCGGCCGACGCGCTCGTTGTCGGGCGGGGAAACTGAGCGAGTGAATTTGACGACGTGTTTGGGGACGCGCCTGGTGAACACATTGTTTGTGCTGGATGAGCCAAGCGTCGGATTGCATGCGCGGGATACCGAGCGGTTGGTTCGGATATTGCAGGCATTGCGGGATGCGGGGAATACGGTGGTGGTCGTGGAACATGAGGCGAGCGTGATGCGGGCGGCAAATCAGATTGTGGATTTGGGTCCAGGGCATGGCGCGACCGGCGGTGAGGTGGTTTTTCAGGGGAGTTATGAAGAGATTTTGAAAGCGGAGAGATCGTTGACTGGCCAGTATCTGAGTGGGAGGAAGAAGATTGAGGTTCAAGGGCGAAGGCCAATACGAACGGACAGAGAATATTCGGCCTCATCATCCCGGCAGGGCAGGGCGAAAACGTTTGGTTCACGCGGCACGGATGAGCAAGGGACGCGGAATCCCGCCTCGTTACCTCGGCGGCTACAGGGTCAGAGTGGTTCACGACTAACTTATCCGAGCGTTTCACCCGAGGAGGCGTGGGTTTTGAATGATGCTCCGGCGGGAATGGCGCAGGACAGAGACAGTTGGGCAAAGCTGCGAATTTCGAATGCGACGCGAAATAATTTGAAGGACTTGAGTTTGGAAATTCCGCTGAAGCGGTTTGTTTGTGTGACGGGGGTAAGTGGATCGGGAAAGACGACGTTGATTCGAGAGGTCTTGTTGCCGGCCCTGACCGAGAGACTACAGATGCAGAAGGCACAAGTGCTGGCTTCGCAACGGACGGATAGCGAACAAAATGATGAGAGCCCGGAGGAGAATGTTTCCACGGGTGATTCGTCCGACGCAATTGTCGAAGGTTCTGAGCATCTCGCCGAAGTTGTTTTAGTAGATCAATCCATTCTCGGCAAAACCCCGCGGTCAAATCCGGCGGTGTACATCGGCGCGTTTGATGATATTCGCGAATTTTTTGCGCAATCAGAAGCGGCGCAGCAACGCGGGTTAAACGCGAGCGCGTTCAGTTTCAATTCGAGCCAGGGGCAATGCGAACGTTGCCGGGGCGCGGGTTTCGAGAAGATCGAGATGCAATTTTTGAGTGACGTTTTTATTCGGTGTCCGGATTGCGATGGGCGGAGGTACCGGGGCCACATACTTGAAGTCAAAGTCCAAAGTCCAAAGTCCAAAGTCCAAAGTCGGGAGGCGAAGCTCAGAGGTCAGAGGTCAGAGGTCAAAGGTCAGAAATTGGGCGGGCGGGCATTTTCGATAGCGGATTTGCTGGATGCGACGGTTGAGGAGGCGGTGGAGTTTTTGGGCGAATTTCTGGAGTCGAGGCCAGCGAAACGAGCACGGTCAAGCTTGGCGTTGTTGGAGGAAGTTGGGCTTGGATATTTGAAGCTGGGACAGCCGATCAATACTTTGTCGGGCGGAGAGAGCCAGCGGTTGAAGTTGGTGAGGCATTTGGCGGATTCGGTGGCGAGGATGAATGGTGCGTCGGCTGAAACGAGATACGGAGCGAATGTTGTTAGCGAACAGGACGATGGGAAGCGCTCGACAATGTTTCTATTCGATGAGCCAACGACAGGTCTGCATTTCGATGATGTCCGGGTGCTGCTGAAAGTGTTTCAGCGGTTGGTGGATGCCGGGCATTCAGTGCTCGTGATTGAACATAATCTGGACGTCATCAAATCGGCGGATTGGATCATTGATCTGGGACCGGATGCGGGGGATGAAGGTGGCGAGATCGTGGCGGAAGGAACGCCGGAGCAGATTGCGGAGTGTGAGAAGAGTCATACGGGGAAGGCGTTGGCGGACCTATTGAAAAATTCAATGAGGGGAAATGGGACTACTGCCAGGCAATCGATTGCCAACGGAGGGGCGAATCGTGCTTAACGAAACGCAGCCGGTCGCGGGTCCAGACGACGCCATCGCAATTCATGGCGCACGGGAACACAATTTAAAGAATTTGTCGTTACGGATTCCGCGCGGGCAATTTGTGGTGGTCACAGGAGTGAGTGGATCGGGGAAGAGCACGCTGGCATTTGATCTCTTATTTGCCGAAGGGCAGCGCCGGTTTCTGGATTCGATGAATGTGTATGCTCGGCAATTTGTGGAGCAATTGTCGCGCCCGGATGTGGATTTGATCACGGGCATTCCCCCGAGCGTTAGCATCGAGCAGCGGACAAGCCGAGGCGGAGGCAAGAGCACGGTGGCGACGGTGACAGAGGTCTATCATTTCATTCGGCTGCTGTTTGCGCGGCTGGGAACGCAGTATTGTCCGGATTGCCAAATTCCGGTGGAAGCGCAAACGCGGGATGAGTTGGGCCGCCGACTGCGAACGGAACTGCGGAAACGCGGCGAGCTTGCGTTGCTCGCGCCAGTGGTGAAGAATCGAAAAGGTTTTCACACGGACGTGGCGGAATGGGCGGCGAGGCATGGATATGCTGAGGTGCGAGCGGATGGGAAGATTTATGAGACGAGCGAGCGGTTGAGGCTGGATCGCTTTCGTGAGCATGATGTGGAAATCGTCACGGGTAAATTGTCCCCTGGTGGCAAAGCGCGGCCAGCCAAGGAGCCCAAGCTGGGCCTGCCAGCCGCGACCTACCAGGAGTTGATTGATGAAACGTTGAAGCTGGGAAATGGGATGCTTTTTGCGTTGGATGGAGAAGGGGAAGTGTCGGTCCATTCGACGGAGCGGTCGTGTCCGAAATGCGGGCGTTCGTTCGAGATTTTGGACCCGAAGAATTTTAGCTACAATTCGTCGCAAGGGTGGTGCTCCGAGTGCCGAGGTTTTGGCGAGCTGTTTTATTTGCCGGAGGTGGAGCGGGGAGCGCGGGCGGATGCGATTGAGGAATCCTGGTATGGATGGCAAGAGGGAAACCGAGAACTTTGCCCGGAATGCAAGGGCGCCAGAATCAATTCCGTTGCGCGGGCGGTCAGATTGCAAATTGAAAGTCGCAAACTGCAAATTGAAAATTGGGGCAAGGGGACGATTGAGGAACTATCGGCGCTTGCGGTAGAGGATGCGTCAAAACTTTTCCGCGCAATGAAATTCAAGGGGCGCACGGCTCTGATTGCACGAGATATTCTGCCGGAGATTCGAGAGCGATTGAAATTTCTGTGCGAGGTCGGGTTGGGTTATTTACAACTCGGTCGCGGTGTTCCGACGTTGTCCGGAGGGGAGAGTCAGCGAATTCGGCTGGCGGCGCAACTTGGGTCGAATCTGAGCGGTGTGCTTTACATTTTGGATGAGCCGACGATTGGTTTGCATGCGCGGGATAACGAGCAATTGCTGGCGGCGCTGCAACAATTGAAAGCGCGAGGAAATTCGGTGCTGGTAGTCGAGCACGATGATGAAACGATGCGACAGGCCGATTTCATTATTGACCTTGGACCGGGCGCAGGTGTGCACGGGGGGCAAGTGGTTGCGGCCGGAACGCTGGACGAATTAATGCGGAATCCAGAGTCGATTACCGGGAAGTGTTTGAGGATAAAGAAGAAGTATCCGACGAGGGGAAAACGAAGGCCTGTGAGTCCAAGGTCCAAAGTCCAAAGTCCAAAGTCGGAAAGTGACCGCGTCCCCCGACTCAAGGCCCTCGGGGCGGAGCTTACGTCGGCGGCTACGAAGACGAAATGGTTGACCCTGTGCAAGGCGGACAAAAACAATTTGAAGGATTTGACGGTGACGTTTCCGCTGGGCCGGTTTGTGGCGGTGACGGGAGTGAGCGGATCCGGAAAGAGTACGTTGATTCGTGAATGTTTGCTGCCGGCAGTGACGCAGGCGGTCAAGAAGCAAAGGAAAGCGCGAGCGACGGGTGCGGATATCGGAGGTCTGAGCATCACAGGATTTGAATCGATCCAATCGGTGTATGAGGTGGACCAATCGCCGATTGGCCGGACGCCGCGATCGATTCCGGCGACGTACGTAGGATTTTTCGATGATATTCGAAAACTATTTGCTCAAGTGCCGGAGGCGCGGTTGCGCGGATATTCGCCGAGCCGATTTTCATTCAATAGCGCGCAGGGACGCTGTCCGCAATGCGAGGGTGCGGGGACCATCAAACTGGAAATGAATTTTTTGCCGCCAGCATTTGTGAAATGTGAAGTGTGCGACGGTTGCCGATTCAATCGCGAGACGCTCGATATTCAATATGGCGGGAAAAACATAGCGCAGGTGCTGGAGTTGTCGGTCGATGAGGCGATGGATTTCTTTGCGAGCGTGCCGCGAATCAAGCGGCCATTGGAAGCGTTGCGCGACACGGGCCTGGGCTATTTGAAGTTGGGACAAACGAGTCCGACGCTAAGCGGCGGCGAGGCGCAACGGGTTAAATTGGTCTCGCATTTGTTGACCGGACTCAAGGAGCCGGATCTATTTGACCGCGCGCCAAAGCGGAATTTGTTCGTCCTCGAGGAACCAACGATTGGGCTTCACGCGTCGGATGTGCAGCGGTTGGTGGATGTCGTGCAGCGATTGGTGGACGCGGGGCATTCAGTGATTGTCATCGAACATAATCTCGATTTGATAGCGGAAGCGGATTGGGTGATTGACCTTGGACCCGAAGGCGGGGAAGGGGGCGGAAGCATCGTGGCCGAAGGAACGCCAGAGCAGATTGGGACGAATGGCGTAACGCGCAGATCGCACACAGGCCGCTTTCTGCGTGGCATCCTGGGCAGGTCATGAGTCAATCGTATGAAGAGGTAATCGAAGGGACAAAGCTCATGCGGGCGGCGCCGGGAACCCGGCACGAATTGATTTGCTCGCGATTGCACAAGTGCGTCCATGCGAGCGTGGCGAATTTTGCGGGAACGCGTTTACTGTCGCCAAGAACCGAAGTGCAGTTGTCTGCCCAGACCAAGGTCTGTCCAGATTTGGCCCTCGTCACAGCGGCGACTGGCAAACTTTGGTTGGCAGTGGAAATCGTCAGCGCGGACGATCATCGGTCGGATACGGTGATCAAAAAGCAAATCTATGAGGACGTAAAGCTGCCACGATTATGGATGGTCGATCCACGCTATGACAACGTGGAGATTTACCACAGCAGCGAATACGGGATGATCCTGAAGGCCATGCTGGCGGGGCGCGAAATTCTCAGCGAGAAATTATTGCCCGAGTTCGAGTTGAGTGTTGAAGAGCTGTTTCGGGCAGAGTTGTAGGCACCGCAGGTTATTTAAGGTGGAAAACGGCAGAGGACAGCCGCACTCCAAAACCTCGCGGACGGAAGGGCGTGCGAGAGGACGCGCACCCCGGGAGAAAGCCGATTGTTTATCTCCAATGCCGGTGCCAATAGCCGGGGCCGATGACTATGCGCGGACCCCACCAATAAGGGCCGTAGTAATAAGGATATGGGCCGTAGTAATAGGGGTAGCCATAATAGCGCGGCGCAGCCGTAACGACAGGAGGAGGAGCCGGTTTCTCATTCATGTCGAAGTAAATGCGTTGCGGGATACGATCCTCGTGGGTCCATCCGTGGCCGGTACCATAAGCGCGAACCTGCGCGTATTGGTTGGTCGCGAGCGGAAACGCTTGAATGGCGTATTCGTAGTTACCGAAATCGTGAAATGTTCCGTCGCGGTCGCCAAAGACTTTCAGATGGACTGGCGTGTTGCCGACGTATTCGCCGTTGGCTTCGATTCTGGCGCCTGGAGAGGAGGCCTCGACCAGAATATCGTAGGCGATAGTTCCGTGAGGTCCGTGTTCGACGCCGGGAGGAACACTTTGACAGCCAGCAAGCAGGCTAGCGAGAGCTGCGAAGCCGGCAAAAATGAGGTACTTCGTTTTCATATTGGCAATAGCGAGTCAGTGTTTTTCATCGCAACAGGCCCCGTGCGGGCCATCCATTATATTAGACGCTTTAGAGCATCAAATCTTCAACCATCAACGAGGCAAATCGTTGCAGTTCATGCTGCAATAAGATGGGCCAAATAGCGGGATTTTCAAATGAAAGTTGGGCTATTTTACCCACTTTAACCCCGCTTTAAGGAGGACGACCTAGAGGGCCATGGACGAGCAATTAAGGCCCGAATCCTTAGCGAAACACCAGGAAGGCGCGCCAAGGATTCGGGTTAAGGCAAAAAAATGCCTTGATGCTTTACTGTCGGAGGTTTCGCAGCGACAGTGATAGATAATGAAGTCCTGCTGGAAATGGTGTGGAAGTGCAGTGTTGGCCTTTGGCATCGCCGCTCAAGTTTATGGAGGAGGCAGCGGGTTGAATGTGGTGGTGGTCGTGAATCAAAACAGTACCAACTCAGTCGAGCTTGGCAATTATTATTGCGAAAAGCGCCAGGTGCCGCCGCAAAACCTGCTGCGAACTACGTGGACCGGCGGGAATG
>Ga0193709_1000131_pt1 | contig 31713 bp, 24 predicted proteins | sample H3c2metaG_FD_160571 | JGI IMG/M metagenome (GOLD analysis project Ga0193709, IMG submission 160571) | Soil microbial communities from a riparian zone of the East river system, Colorado, United States - H3c2 | ecosystem: Environmental > Terrestrial > Soil > Riparian zone | place: USA: East River...
AATCGCAAACAGCCAAGGCCAAAACCCTCCGTGCATCGCTCATATTACTTCCAAAAATGCATCAAAAAGATAACCTTCTGAGGGCACCAATTCTTAATTCAATGGCAATGAATACCCCTCTCCCCCTCTCTGAGCCGTAACACCCGTAACACATCGGTAAAATGGGATCGGAATTGAAGTCTGACCCGTAACAAACCCGTAACAAAAGGGTAACACCAGCCGTAACAAAAGGGCGAGGCGGCTAAGATTCTATCTCACGTAGTCGCGCCCATCGGTTTTACGTTTTAACCTTCGAGAGTTTTAACTTACACTGCGGCCATGGTTCACGTTGGCATTGGTTACGACGTTCACGCGCTGGTTGAAGGGCGCAAGCTCATTCTCGGCGGCGTGCATATTCCTCATTCGAAGGGTCTCGACGGCCATTCCGATGCTGACGCGCTCATGCATGCCATCTGCGACGCCATTCTTGGCGCCCTTGGCGAACCGGACATCGGCCATTTCTTTCCCAACACCGATCCTCGCTGGCGCGACGTCCCCAGCAAGGTTTTTCTTGAAGAAGCTGCCCGCCAAATCGAGTTTCGTCGGGGCAAAATCGTCAACATCGATGCCTCTCTCATCGCCCAACAACCAAAGCTTTCCCCTCACATTGAGGCGATGAAGGTTAACATTGCCGCCGCCTTGAAAATCGCCAACAAACAAGTCGGCATCAAAGCCACGACCAACGAACACCTCGGTTTTATTGGCCGTGAGGAAGGCATCGCAGCCATGGCGGTTGCCTCGATAGATTTAGCGTGAACCATGGCCGCTAAAGCCGAAATCAGTTGGAAGCGTGTCACCCCCGAAGGTGTCCGCCTACAAGTCTATGTCCAGCGCATCGGCGGAGAATGGCGGTTCTTCGCCCGCGAACGCCGCTTCGACCAATGGCAACCCGTCGAAAATCCTCCGTTGGAGGACTGGCTTGAACTGCTCGACGCGATTCAACGCCGCATCAATCGGCGCCGTTCGCCCCCTGAGGAAGAGGAGCGCGTCAAAAAATCCATCCGCGAACGCTTTCCTGACGCGGAACTCGGATAAACCGCTTCTGACTAAAGATCTGCCTAACCACGTTTGGACGGGGCGTCTGAGCAATCGCGCTTACAACAAACCCTCGGGCTCTTCGCGCCAATTCTGCGAACTGTGAAGCACTCGAATTATTGTCACAACCTCACGTTCAATCGTATAGAAGACAAGCCATCGGTTGAACGGCGGGGGCAAGACCCAGAAACGAACGTCTTTGAGCCGTTCATGTTTGAAGCTCGCTTTAGGACCTGCCTCGGGAAAACTCGCCAGAAACTCAAAGCTCTTCAAGGCTGCCTCCAAAAATCGCCGCGCTGCCTCCGGGTTGTCCAGCTCGATCCACTTCGCATGTCTGACCAGGTCCTCGTCAACCTCTGGTTTGGCGACGTAGTAAGACACGCATTTTAAGTTTTCTTCAAAGCTCCGTAAATCTTCTGTCGCCGTTTGGTCGTCATGGATGTGGCGTTGCCGCTATCCAGACCTTCTAGAAGCAACTCCTCCAATTCACGCGCATTGCTGAACGACGAACCCACCGGACCAGCGGCGCGATCCATGGCATCGAGCAAAGACAACGAGTGCCTCACAACCTCGTTTTCGCTATTGAAACGGCCGGACCGAATCTGCCTTCGAATAATCCGCTTGTAATAGCCTGTTAACGCTTGGCTCATTAACGGGACATTAAGGAGAACCGGGCCAAAAATCAAATCAGACTTTGTTGCCATTTACTCATGCGTCGAAAATCCTCCGTTGGAGGACTGGCTTGAACTGCTCGACGCGATTCAACGCCGCATCAATCGTCGCCGTTCGCCTCCCGAGGAAGAAGATCGCGTCAAAAAATCCATCCGAAAACGCTTTCCTGATGCCCAGATCGGATAAACGGTTTGAATCCCCGAGGACAGGCGCGACCAATGACCGCTGGGTGGAGGGGGTTCCTTCGGGGTTGCTTCCCCCTTCTGGACCCGCAACATCCGCAACATATCGGTAAATACGAGATGAAATTGATGTCGGACCCGCAACAAAGCCGCAACAAAGGGGCAACACAAGCCGCAACAAACCGCCGAACACGCAGAAACACATATCGAAAGCCGTCTGGGGCGATGATTAACGCGCCATTTAATGGTGTGCTCGAATCATATATCGGTTCCGGAGCACTTCAGACCGAAGGTCTGTTTCATACCAGCCCAAAGCAACGCCCTGGATCATTGGCCCCCGGAGAACATTCTTAGCGCTGAAAGCGCGCATCATATCGTTCCAATTGCCAACGGGATGTGCGCGGGTTACCAAATTCGCCGGTTTGGTGAGTGTTCACCGTGCTGCGGTCACGCCATTTCACGGGGTTGACCACCTAATCCCACACGTATCGCTCATCAAAGTCCACCCGATATTTGCGCAACAATTCGCGATACTCTTCCTGAAACGTTTTCGTTCGATGATGCGATTCCTGATTCTCAACGTATCGCACCAAATCATCGAGTTGACTGTACCCGACCGAGAAGCAACCGTAACCCGCCTGCCAGAAGAAATCTCCGTATCGATCTGCTTGAGTCTTAATCTAGGTTGAAGAGGTTTTCTTAATTTTCTCGAGCCGTTCGGATTGACTGATCGTCCGGCCCAACCTCACCGCGAGATGAACGTGATCAGCAACGCCGCCGACGCGTTATGCTTCGCATTGGGAATCCCGGCACACGGTGGCCAGATAGGCATGCATGCGAGAGCAAATTTCAGGGTCGAGCAATGGTTGACGGTCTTTGGTGCTGAATACAATGTGAACGAGAACCTGGCTGAGGGATTGAGGCATTGGGTCGCGAGCGGATAGTATGAAGCGGGCCTTCAGCCTGCAATTCCATTTCCCTGCCTATGAACCCAGGGCGTTGCCCTGAGCGTATCGTGGCGGATTCAAATTTGCAGGCCAACGGTCTGCTTCAAATCGGTTGGCTGGTAATTGAAAAGAAGGGATTTTTGGCGAAGCGGACGATCCTGCCGCTATCGATTGGGCCCGGATTGGTACGATGCTCACCTGTGACACGCGCTTTCAGCGCTTGCGATGTTGTTCGTTGGCTATGAACCCAGGGCGTTGCCCTGGGCTGGTATGAGCGACACCTTTGGTGTCTCAATTACGGCTCATTCCCGAAGCGTGGGTGGTCCGTTCCGAAGCACCGTTCAAGCGTTCCGAAGGACGGAAACTCCGCTCCACAGCACGAATGAACTGTTCCTTTGCACCAACGGTCCACACCCATCAAAGATGGATTCGAAGCAACCTCAATGCGCGGTCTTTAGCGTGAAGGCAGAAGAAGGGAGCAAGGGGAGAATGTTTAATGGAAACTCACTTCTCCGTTATTGAGCCGACCATACGTTGCCAGATCGTAAATCAAATCAACAGGAGGCGTTAATGGGGTAAGCAAATAGTAAGCTCGGTTTTCGTTTTGGGCAGCGTCGATGGCCCGATTTGTGATTGGAAAAGCAGCGCAGCCGCAAAGGATAGTTGGTAAGAGAACACAGCCAATCAGGCGGAGCAGTCTCATGATTGTATGCTACCATAATTGATTATTAGCGCAATCGCTCTTCCGTTGTACGAATGGTCGGTGAGGTGACCAAGGAAATCTGCTAAACTTTTTCACTGACAGACCGATAAAGGGCCTTAGATTTCGGTCCGGCATGACCAAGCCACCGTTAATTTTAGTTTCGCCCAATATCGAATCGAAAGGCCAGGAGTTCGCTGACCTGTCGATCAGTCTTTCGGCGCGTTACCAGCAGGCGTTGATGAATGCCGGCGGGATTCCTTTGACGTTGCCGGCGACGGTTTCGCGCGAAGTCATCTCCGAGTCGGTCAGCCGCTGCGATGGGGTGTTGATGACGGGCGGCGAGGATGTGAACCCGAGCTTGTACGCGAATGGCGTTCCGGCGAAGTTGAGGCGTACGGTGACTTTGACGCCGGACGGCGGTGCTCGCGATTACCGCGAAATCATGCTCATCGATGAAGTTTTCAGGCAGCGGAAGCCGCTTTTGGCCATCTGCCGCGGCCATCAGATCCTCAATGTTGCCCTGGGCGGCACGCTGATCGTCGATATTCCATCCCAAAAAAAGCTCGCAATTAACCATCGCCGTATGGACAAACGGAGTGATCTGGTGCATGAAGTGCGGTTGACAGCCGATTCTTTACTCGCCAAGATGACCGGAGCGCAGAAGTTGGGCGTAAATAGCACGCACCATCAGGCTGTTAACAGAGTCGCTCCGGCTTTGCGGCCGGTTGCAGTCTCTGGCGATGGTATTGTCGAGGGCCTCGAGCTGAAAGCCAGCTCGGCTGGTTGGCTGCCGTTCCTTTTGAGCGTGCAGTTTCATCCGGAGCGCCTCGCGGATCGATATCCGGAGCATCAGGCGATTTTTAACGGCTTTACACGAGCCTGTGTGCTCAACCGCAGAAACAATTTATGAAGGCCAACATCCTGGTGGTTGACGACGATAATGGAATCCGCACTCTCCTCGCGGAGGTCCTTGCCGCGAGCGATTACAAAGTCAGCGAAGCCGAAAACTTCGCTGCCGTCCAAAAAGCCCTTACCGGCGAACAACCCGATGTCGTCGTCCTCGACGTAAAACTCGGCCAGGAGAAAGACGAAGAACGCGCCGGCCTCGATCTGCTTCCCCAAATCAAAAAACGCTGGCCCGATACCGAAGTCATCATGCTCACCGGCCAGGGCACCGTCGAAATGGCCATGGAAGCCGGTCGCCGCGGCGCTTACAACTTTCTCTCCAAACCTTTCGAGACCGGCAAACTCCTCGCGGACGTCAAATGCGCCCTCGAACGCAAAGAACAAAGCCAGGAGAACAGCGCCTTGCGTCGCGCCCTCGAAACCATGAGCGGCAACACTTCCCCAGTGTTTCGCAGCAGCATGATGCAAGATGTCGTCCGCACTGTCGAACGCGTCGCTCCCAGTGACGTCCCCATCCTCATCACCGGCGAAAGCGGCGCTGGCAAAGAAGTCATCGCCGACCTCATCCACGCGCTGAGCCCGCGCAATAAAGCCAGAATTATTAAAATCAATTGCGCAGCCTTGCCCCGCGAACTCATCGAAAGCGAACTCTTCGGCTCCGTCAAAGGCGCTTTTACCGGCGCTCACACCGACCGCGAAGGCCTCTTTCGCCAGGCGGAAGGTGGCACGCTGTTCCTGGACGAAATTTCCGAAATGCCCATCGATACTCAGAGCAAACTCCTTCGCGTCCTGCAGGACCAGGAAGTTCGCCCCGTCGGCGGAAAAGTTACCTACAAAACCAATTGCCGCCTCCTCGCCGCTACCAACCGCAAGCCTGAGGACGCCATCAAAGACGGCAAGATGCGCGAAGACCTTTTCTACCGCATCAGCGCGATTTCCGTCCATCTTCCGCCCTTGCGCGAACGGCGTGAAGACATTATGCCGCTGGCTAATGCCTTTCTGAAAAAATTCTCCTCGCAGGCCAATCGCCCTATCAAAGGCTATACACCTACCGCAATCGAGCGCCTCACTTCTTTCGATTGGCCCGGCAACGTCCGCCAACTGCAAAACGAAGTCCAACGCGCCGTCCTCCTTTCCGAAGGCGAAGAGGTGGATGCCACCGACCTCTCCATTAGCAAAGCCCGCACCATTGGCGACGAAGCCCAGGATACCAATTTCACTTTGCTTGAAGGCGTCGAACGCAATGCCATCGTCCAGATGCTGAAAGAAACCGGCGGCAACAAACTTGAAACCGCCAAACGGCTCGGCATCGGCCGCCAGACCCTCTACAACAAGATCAAGGCGTACGGGATCGACGTTTGAGCGCCCCAGGTTAGGTTGCGGCTCAGGACGCCTTTTCGTTGCCTGGGGTAGTCCTTACCATTCGCCCCCCAATTTCTAGCCGAAAACGTCTCGCGAAGCCCTACTGGAGTTCGCTCGCGTGCTGCTGCAGCCAGGTCACATCAACGTTACCGGGCAAATTAACATTCAGCTGCAGTGGCTGGCCAGGTTGCAAAACGGGAATCGTTCGAACATCAGTCCACCGATGAATCTCGGCGCGGCCATCCACAAATGAGAATGCTCCAGCAGAATCGTGGTGGCTAGCGGGATAATCGATTAACTGGTATGGCGTGTCAGAATCCGTGAAAAAACAACCATCGTTAATGCTATCTTCGCGCTCGTCGAGAAAAACGAACTGGGTCGCTGGCGACTTAATCTGGTTCAGATTACGGTGCTGGATATAGCGGCTCGGAGTTGTCCACGTGCGGCCGCCCGTCCCAAAAAAATTGTTCATGGACACACTTCTCACTCGCAGCACTCTTTTCCCTGCAATGGTGACCGTCGCATTATCGGCCGGGCACTTGAAAATGTTCGGTGATTTCGCATAAGGGCCCAGAAATGCGCCATACGGCAGTATATCGTGCCTAACGAGATTATTAATATTGGTATTATCAGTGCTCGCATTGAAGTCCATCGAACCCGCTACCCAGCATTCGACTCCGACCTGTTTGCCCGCGTTCGCTCCGTCGTGATTATAAACAAGCGCGCCCGCATTATCATCCGCGTACATCTTCCACGCCGCGAGAAGTTGGCGATGATTGTTCAGACATTGGAAACCATTTGAGCCGGTTCTATCCATCCCCCTACCCGCGCCCAGCGCGCAAACCAGCAGCCCGATGACGCCGATAACGACGAGGAGTTCGATAAATGTGAAAGCCGAGTCCGATTGTCGCTGTGTGAATTTCATATTTCCTCCATTAAGGTTCGGAAGCCACAACACGATAATATCTTTGCGTTTGCTTCGGCCCTGGATCTTTCAAGAATCCCTGACCGCCGAGAATGGTCACACTCCCTTGAAAATCATGCCAGGTATCGGCAAGGTCATTCTTGTATTGAACACGATATGCATTTCCCTCTGACGCAGGCCATGTGAGCCACCATGCTTGAGCTGAGCTCGCATCTGGAAGAATCTTCGCGTAAAAAGTCGGGATTGGCGATCCATCGGATAATCCGTACGCGAAAATGTCACCGGTTCCATTAAAATCATGAGGAACAAGGTCCGACGCCCAACTTTCGAAGAGGACCGTCTTCCCGTCCGCGCTAAAGAAAGGCGCCATGGAAATATGACTGCCAGTCCGGTTTCCATTGAGGCTTGCGCTCAGCAAGGTGGTCACCTGCGCAACACGATCGAAGACGAAAACATCCGCCACGCCATTGATGTCGCCGGAGAAAATATTTGTCGCTGAAGTGCGATATGCAATGAACCGGCCATCGGAGCTGATGTCTGGAGAATCCGAAACCCCGTTTGCCGCAACACCAATGTCGCTGCGACTGATTAACGAATTTGTGCCGAATTGAAAATCGTAAAGGTAAATGTCCGAAACCCCGTTTGTATCTAGAGTCGATTGCGACACGGTAGTTGCGTAAACGAGCAAATTCCCATCACCACTGAAACGTGCTCTCGCGGGGCTTATGGCGGGCCCAATATTTCGATCAGTCGCAGTCGCCCAATCGAGCGTGTGAAGATTCGAGTTTGCAAAAGTCACGTATGCTATCCGCTGACCGTCAGGACTCATTTTCAGGCTGAGAATGCTGCCGGGTCCGTTGGAATACACCCAGGAAGAACTCGCGCAATTCCACACGGAAAGTCTTGTTAAAGAGCTTACAGTGACACCGACCGCCACCAGTGTGCTGTCACGCGACACAGAAAAGGCGCTGGCGCCATTTGTTGTCAGCGCGAATGTCGTTCCCAAATCCAAGTCTCGGCAATATAGGTTTTCGCCGGTCGAAGCTCCGCTCAATAAATCAGTAGCCGAGCTGAGGAAGAGAACATATCTGCCATTGCCGACGATGATTGGGGAACGCGAGCCCTTATTTCCCGCCGCTCCAGTCGTATTCACGCTGGCAAGCGCCGTCGTTCCAGTCAAAAGATCCCGCCGGAATACATCGAACGTATGATTCGCATCATTCGGAACGAGATTGTCCGCGCTGCTCATAAAAGCGACATAACGTCCATCCGCGCTAATCGCGGGCTCATACGAAGAGCCATCTGACGGAAGCCCGTTCGTATCCGCGCTGATCAAAAGGTTTGTGCCGGCAACCAGATCGCGCACTAAAATATCAGGACGCAAATTCGTGTCATTCGACACGATATTGTCAGCATCGCTTGAAAAGGCTACCAACAGGCCATTGGAGCTTACGCCTGAAGCTGACGCCGTGCTGGGGCCGTTCGGCGTCGTCGAGAAGAGATCGGGCAATTGTAACGAGATTAATTCATTGGTCCCGTTAGTTACGTCATGGACGATCAGGTCCGAGCACCTGTTTCTGTCGTTGGGAAACAGGTTTCCATCCGGACAATCGAATACAATCAGACTCCCAGCGCTATTCATTTGTGGCACAACTGACGGGCTTAAAGCCGTGCCGACGCCATTCGTATCCCCATCCAGAAGTTTCGTATTTCCAATTTGCCGATCTCGCAGATATGCGTGAAAGCCCGCAGCCGTCGAATTCGTTACCAGATTCGCTCCGTTGCTCGCGAAACTGACAAAGCGGCCATCACTCGTGATTTCCGGTGCCGTGCAAACCGAATTTGATGGCACCTGGTTGCTCAAATCCAGACTCGGCACGTCGAGCGTTCCCGTCTGTGCATCCCATACACAGATGCACGTCTGCGTCCCGGAAGTGCCATTTGTATTCGCGATGAATGCCACAAACCTGCCATCCGACGTCATGTTAATACTGCGAATATCCTCGTATGGCATCCTCGCTAATGTTGCATTCGAATGCACAACAACGCTCTGGCTTGTCTGCACGTCGTAATAGACGATAAAACCTCGGGTCGATAGGTTTGTTGCGGCGCCATAAACGACATAGCGTCCGTCCGTGCTCATGAGCGGGGCAAAACACATCGCGCTCGCGGATTGTACCACATTCGTCGCAAAACTGCTTACCCACGTTGTTTGCGCCGCGACAACATCCCGGAGATAGATTTGGCAAAGCGCCGGAACACCAGATATCAGGTTCGTCGCTTCGCTTAGGAACAAAATGTACCGTCCGTCAGACGAGATCGATGGTGTTTCTGACGTCGAAAAAATGAAGGATGTCACTCCGGTCCTCGCTCGGGCACCCTGGCTGACCAACGTCGTCGAGCCCGTTTGCAGATCTCGCACGAAAATGTCTCCGATCCCGTTCGTATCACCGGCAACCAGATTGTTCGCCGCGCTCACAAATGCGACGTAACGGCCATCCGGCGTCATGGCCGGACTTCGCGAGTAACCGTTTCCCGGCAAGCCGTTGGTCGCCGAGCTCACGAGCATCGTCGTGCCCATTTGCAGATCGCGCACGAAGACATCCAATGCGTTGTTGGTGTCGCCCGCGACAAGGTCACTTGCGCTGCTTTCGAAAACAGCGTATCGGCCGTTGGTTGAAACATCTGCGGGCAACGAATCGCCATTCCCTCCTCCTGTGCCGTTCATGTTCACACTGACGAGGGTCGTGACACCCGTTGTTCGATCTCGCAAAAAAACATTTATCCGCGGCGGTATGATGGGAAAAAGCTGGCTGCTCACTCCATCCAGGTTGTCGGCAGTCGAGGCGAATAAGACGTAACGGCCATCCGAAGAAAAAATCGAAGCCCCCGAATCCCCGCCTCCGCCCATGGGTTGCTGTGCCGGCTCGGCCACTGAAATGGATTGGAACGCTTGTCCACCTGCTGTCAACACTTGCCACGACACGAACAGCAAACAGCTCGATACCCGAATCACTTTCGGAAGTGCCTTCACAAAATATCCTTTTTCATTCGAAATCATCTCGAATCTGCATGATTCAATCCACAATGCCCATAGATTACAGATCTTGAGCCGATGCCAACTGGGATTGAAAATCACTTTAGCATGAAGCATGCCTACATATTTTCCTCTGGATTTAACTAAAAATTGGCCCAGCCCTTTTTGGCAAAGTAAAAATTCACGCATTTGGCATGAAAATCACGCATACCCGCAAAATCTCATATTCTCAAAGAAGTGAGGGACCCCAACGGCTTCAACAGTCTTCAAAGTTGAACTGCAAACGCAATCCTGCGAAACGCGAAATGTATGTGTCACTTAGCTGTTTCAAAGTCTGCGTCAGGTTGGACACTTGTCCTGTACCAAAATCATCCGCTGCGTTCTCAATTTTGATGAAACAACACCTATTCTGTAGGCATTCCTAACAGTACCAGCCGAACTGTGGCTCCCGGTGACGCCCGGAAGCTGGCACCGGTCATGCTTAAAGCTCAGTTACGGCTCAGTTGTTTTGGGCCGGGATGTGTGTAATAAACTTGCTGTCAGGAAATCGGCTACCGGTATTAAAACTGGGGCCGGAGGTCGCCGCAGGGATGTCTCGGGTTTCACGATTGTTGAAGTCGTCATCGCCGTTCTCATTTCCACGATTGTCTTTGCCTCGGTAATTTATGGTTACGTTGGCGCCAACGATCGCTCCGAATGGAGTGCTTACTCCTTTGCCGCCCAAAATCTTGCCTTGCAAGCGGTCGAACAGGCGCGGACTGCCCAATGGGAGCCAGATAACTGGCCGGTTATCGATGACCTCGGTGTCACCAATTACACCCAAATCGAAACGCTGGACCTTCCTCCTTCGGGTCCCCCCGTTTTCGCTACCAACTACGTCAGCATTACCACGATCACGAATTCTCCGGAAATCCGTCAACTGCGCGCGGATTGTGTCTGGAAGCTCGTGACGCGCTACCACGGCGCAGCCGGCCCATTTACCAACACCGCCGTTACCTTCCGCGCCGCTGACCAATGAAAATGCTTTCTCGAAATGGCTCTCTTGCGCGTGCCGGGCGTTGCCGGGCATTCACGATGACGGAGATGATGATTGCCGCCGGTCTTTTCTCTCTCGTCATCGTTGGCTGCATACTTTCCCATGTCACAGGACTCAAACTGTGCACCATCACCCAAACAAAGCTTAAGGCTACTCAAACCGCCCGCGCCGTCTTGAATCGCACTCGCGATGAAATCCGCTCCGCCACTCTCCTCGAAGTCGGCAATGGGAATGCCACCAATTTCAGCAAAATTTCGTCCAACGGCCTCCGGCAGGGCAACGCCCTTCAGATTTATCCGACCGGAAACACCAACAACTACGTTCGTTATTATCTCGATAGTTTGGACCAGACCCTCAAGCGCGTCGCCAGCCCTGGCGGCTTCGAAACCATCGCCAATTTTATCACCAACAAAAACCCTTTCGCCGCCGAAGACTACGCCGGAAATGTGCTCACCAACGATCTAAACAATCGCGTCATTCGGATGACCCTTGAATTGTATCAATGGGAGTTTGCCTCGCTGAATCGTGGTGGTAGCAACTCTTACGATTACTACCGGGTCCAGACCAGGGTTGCCAGGCGCGCCATTCAATAGCCGTTCTAAGAATAGGAAAATTATGAAAATTCGTTTCAACCGTCGCGCAGTTTCTCAGGCAGGCTATGCCTTGCTGACCGCCCTCGTTTTCGCCGGCATCAGCATTCTTCTTCTCGCCACCACTCTGAGCTGGACTTCCGGCAGCTTCCGCGTCACCGAACGCAACAATCAATATAACCGCTCCGTCAGCGCCGCTGAAGCCGGCGTCGAAAGCGTCATCGCCAGGATGGATCGCGATTATCTGAACCAAAGCTTCGATAACAACAATCTCACTCCGTATCGGCTCACCGTCCCAACAACGTATCTTCCGACCGGCTGGCCGCTGGACTATCAATTCACCGATGCCAATAGTGTTCTCAATCAGGCCACCGTCATTTGCGGCGTTCCAACCATCGCCACTAATGTAGACCCTCAACTTCCCGGACTTTATGCCATCGTCTTTCCCTGTCGTGTCGCTTCCTGTGCTCAGCGCATCGGCACCGCCAACTACAATGTTGGCGCTGGCGTCCAGCAGGATTTTCAACTCGTCGGCATTCCCATTTTCCAATTCGAAGCCTTCTACTCCCTCGACATGGAAATCAACCCGGGCGCTCAAATGTATATCACCGGAAAAGTCCACGGGAATGCTGACATGTACCTCGCCCCTGGCGTCGGTCTTGAATTCTATGACGCCGTCGAAACGGTCGGCAAAATCAATTATACCCGCATGGCCAATGATCCCTCCTTCGGCTCATCCAGAGTGATGCCCGTTTTTGATAGCACCCATTTGGGAGGCGCAAGTTCTCTCACACTCCCGATCGGAACCAACAACGCGCCAACCGAAGTCGTCAAGGTTCTTGATGTGCCTCCGAACGGCGAAGACCCGCTATCCCCATTAGGCGCGGAACGATATTATAATGAGGTCGACCTCATTATCACGACAACTCCGACCGGTGCGGTGGATGTGAAGGCTGGCCGATGGGATCTCAACGCGCACGTCAACGGAGACATCACGAACACTATTCCGACCAGCTACTCGTTTGTTACCACGACAAATTCATTCTGGGATCAGCGCGAACAGAAGACCGTGCATGTTACGGAAATTGATGTCGGGCTCTTTAACAAATGGCTGACCAACACCATGCCGAACTCCGGCATAACTCTCAACAATCTCAAAAAGACCAAGTACGGCACAAACGCCACGCCCATCGGTCTGAACTCCATCTACATCAGCGACCAGCGGTCAAGTTCACCCAGCGTCCTGACGGCTGTTCGAGTAATCGACGGCCAATATCTGCCGCCGAATGGCTTAACCGTCGCCACCGCGCGTCCGCTCTATGTTCTGGGAAATTACAATGCGCCAGATACAACGCCGGGCTTGGCCGACACCTCCAAAACTTTCCCGGCCTCCCTCATCGGAGATTCCATCACTATTCTCTCCCCGAATTGGAAAGATGCGAACAGCACCCTTCCTTTCACGACAGGCCGCCTCGCTGCCAATGACACCGTCAATGCCGCTTTCCTGGGGGGCATCGTCCAAACCACCAACAACCACTACAGCGGTGGCCTCGAAAACTACACGCGGTTTCTTGAACAATGGTCCGGAAAGACTTTGACTTACAACGGCTCAATGGTGGTCATGTTTCCCAGCCGTTACGCGACCGGTTGGTGGATCGATCCCGGCACCTACTACAATCCGCCCACCCGTAAATGGGCCTTCGACAAAAATTATCTGACCCTGGCGAAGCTTCCCCCTTGCACCCCGCAGGTCCGCAAGCTTATCCGCGGCCAATGGACCACCATTGCCGCCGCCTCTCCTTAGGCTCCGTAGTCGCCAACGTCAGGAGGCCGACATTCCTGAAGCGCCCTTACCGACCTTTGCACGAGCTGAATAACCAGTTACCGATTGCCGAGATATTTCCCAATCCCCTCCCGAAACGGCACGACCGTTAACCCGAACAACTCATTCGCAGGCTGCGCATTTCCGACATTATCCTCCTGCAACATAACCAATTGATCGCGATTCAACGGTGCTGCCTTGTGCAACACCCTGGGAAACAAAAACTCCAAAAACACAGCCTGCATTCGCGCAATCGCCGCAGGAATGGGCAGCTTCAACCGTTTACGATTCGTTACCGTCAGAATCTGGTCGATGATTCCGGACATCGTGAAAACTTCCGGGCCTGCCAGGTCGAACGTCTGACCGACGGCCAGAAATTCCTTTAACGATTTAACAAACGCGTCCGCTACAGTCTCGATCGCCACCGGCTGAAACTTCGCATCTCGCCTTCCAAGCAACGGCACTATTGGCGAAAACCGAATGATCTTCGCAAATAAATTCACAAAATGATCTCGCGGACCAAATATGAGCGACGGCCTGAATATGGTGTAATCGAGCCCACTCCCACGCAACATTTCCTCGGCGATCCACTTGGTTTGATGATAGTGAGACACCGCATTTTGCCGCGTCCCCAGCGCACTCATATGAACAAATCGTGTGACCCCCTGCTCCTGCGCCGCCGCCACAATGTTCTTCGTCCCTCGTACATGAATATTTTCAAACGTGCTCTCACCAACCTCGCTAATGATCCCGACCAGATGAATCACTGCATCGATGCCTTTCAATGCTCCGTGCAGTGACTCGCCATCGACTATATTACCAACATGAATTTCGGCCTTTCTCTCACGAGCTTCCTCGACTCGGGTGGCGGGTTTCGCTCGGACCAACATCCGCACCGAATGACCGGCTTGATGAAGCTGCCGAACGATCTCTTCCCCTACGAAACCGGTAGCTCCGGTGACGAAGACTTTCATATTAACAAATCAGCGGCGCGACTCAGTCGCCTTGCCTCTTCAGCACGACGCCGATATACCGCCATTTTTTCGAAAACTCCTCACGACTGTACGCCCTCAGACCACGACTCGGATCACCCACAATAATTATATCATCCGTTACCTGCAGCACCGTCACGTAGTGGTCCAAAAACAAACTGAAGTTTATTACGGCTAATGTGATGCCTCCGTTCTTCAACTCCGCCGTGGATTTGAAATGCCGATATTCGCATTTCAATCCGCTCGGGCCATAATGCTTTTGCAATGCCCGGCTGAGGACGTCGGGTGGCGTGCCGATGGCCGTGCTCGTGTGCGCGAGAATCGCGATCTCTCCTTCCTCAGCGGGAAAACCCAGCCTTCGCAATGCGGTGACCGCAGCCGCCGGACCGCAATTGTAATCGCTGCTTTGCTGGCAAATTCCATCACGATCCAGTTTGGTTTTTATTGACGCCTGAAAGTTTCGGTTGAGAGCCGGCGCGAAAAACGGCCACACGGAACTATAACAAACAAACAGGATGACGAACCCCGCCACCATTTGTCGGTCCCGCTTCCGCTGCAAGCGCGAGAGCGGCGTCACCAGGATCATCGCAGTCACTAGTCCAGCGACAGCAAATAACGTCCGCCCGGAAACAAGCCAGCTTATTGGGGGGACGAACTCGAGACTGCGATTAAGTCTCGGCAGCCCAACCAGCACAATAATCAGCAGGGGAATGAAATAACCGAGCAGCCACCACGGCTTTGGAAGGCGCGAACAGAATCGCCCGAGCAAAGCGCCCAATACTGCCAGCGCGATGACCCCAAACGTTTCCAGCCACGGGCTCATGCGCCTATTTAATCCAACCCGTATTTCTCAATCCACGCCTGTGGAATAGTCCCAAAACTCAACAACCAGTCATTGAACTTTTGCAAATTCCAACCCCGGCCGTGAATCAATCGCTTGCGCAAGCGCTCATTTTCCAGCCGGCCCAGCCAATAACTCATCGGCACCGCCGGGCTTGCGGTGTACCAATTCACATCCGCTTGCGCGCGCGCCCTGGTAAATCCCAAATGCTTCTGCATATGACTCACCGCCTGCTCGTAGCTGTAGCGTCCGGTTTGCAAACGGAGGTCAACAAGTATCCGATGACATCGCCACAACGCATCGTGAAGCTGTTGCACTTGCAACCACGGCGAGCGATCGATTTTCAAGTCCGCCATCATCTGCTCGCACCACAACGTCCACCCTTCATAAAACACCGCATGCGCGAACAATCGCCGCCACTTGCGCGGATGTCGATTCGCGGTGACGAACTGCAAGTGATGCCCGGGATAGGCTTCATGCGCGCAGGTCAGCGCCAGGCCAAAATGCTGTTGCTGCTCCGCCAGTTTCTCCGACGCCGTTGTTTTCGTCACGCTCAGATCGTTGACCCAGAAAACGCCGCGCTGCCGTCTCGTGAATGCAGGAGGCTGGGTGTAAGCGGCTGTGGGAATTACCATCCGCAGAAACTCAGGAACCGGTTTTACGTTCAATTCATCACCGTTCGGAAACGTTACCGCGCGAGCGTTCTTGAAACCTTTCGCAATCCGTTTGGTTTCATCTCGATAAAGTTCAAGCAACGGCTTGCTCGGTTTCCATTCTCGCCGGCCCCTGGCCAAAATCTGCTCCGCGCTTTGATTCCGCCCAAACCGCGCCGTAGCCTTTTTCAGCAATTCGCCGACCCGCTGAACTTCTCCGAGCGCGAGCGACTCAATTTGACCCAACGTATAATCCAGTCCCAGTTCATCCCGAACGCGCCGTTGCAATGCCGTTGCGCCAACCGCAAACGAACCTGCGGGCGCAATCGGCTGTTCCTTTACCTTGTTTCCATATCTTTCGAGCGCTTTTTTAGCTGCCTCGATATTCGACTCATCAGTGTTACGCAATCCGACGCCGCTGAGGAACTTTCGAACGCCTTCAAGCAGGATGGGTCCGCCCGCGACACTTTGCTCCATCACGCGAAGCCAGACTCGCTCTGGCTTGCGCACCGTCGTGGACGCTTCATCCAAAAAATCGGGCGCTTGTTTGAGCAGCGAACGAAGATTCTTGGCGGCGCGTTGAGGCTCATCGTCTCCGCGCATCAACTCATGCAACAAAATATTCAGCAAATGATCGGGCGCGTTCGGTTCGAGCGTATGACGTCCTCGCGCATCATCCTCGCATTCTTTCAGCAATTGGCTGCGCAAGGAGAGCCGATCGAGTTGCTGCTCATTCGTCAACTCCCGCGGCGAGACATCTTCCAGCGCGCGAAGGGCTGATTGTCTTTCCTTTTCGCGCTTTTTGTGAAAGTCGGGAGTGAGCCGTCCCAATTTCCCTTCTCCTGATGGCAATCCCGCATAGGCGGCTGCAAAGGTCGGAATATCCCGCAGCAACGTTTCAAAATACCGCGACAGCAAACCTTCAAAGTGGCTGGACGACTTGTTCATACCCAAAGCAATGCACGAAATCAGGGGATTTGCACGCGGGAACTGCTGTCTCGCCGCGACCATCCAAAGGAGGGAAAGACCGCATCCCTGGATTTTTGCTTTATCTCCCTGATGAACTAGTTTGAGGTGACTATGAAAATGGAAGTCCTTGGGGACACACTGCGCGTTTCTGACGTGAAGGAATTGGGCTCCGCAAACGCGAATGCCTTTCGCGATTGGGTGCGCTCAAGCTTCTCGAATGGGCAACGAAACATCGATTTGGATATGTCGCAGGCTTCATTTATCGACAGTTGCGGACTCGGCGCGCTCATTGCGCTGCACAAGACCGCTTGCGCGAGGCAAGGCGCCTTGCGGTTGCTGAGTCCGCAACCTGGAGTGCGGCAAATTCTCGAACTGACGCGCATGCATCGCATCTTCGAAATTGTGTTGCCGGAAGCGACTGTTCCGTTGCCTGCCCCAGTTGAGGATGCAATCTAACCGCACGATCCCGCCAAAATTCTTAATGGTAGATGACGAAGGGCTAATGCAGGCGCTGTACCAAGCCCATATCGAACGCGCGGGCTACCAATTGGTGACGGAGGAATTGACGCTCGGCGGCTCCAGTTCTTGAATCGGTCCTGGGAAGTAATTTACCCCATTGGCCGCGCTTATTCGTGGCGCGAAGATTGGCCTCGCGCATGAAACAGCTTTTGCCTTTGTTCGTCTTTATCGACGCGTGCGGCTGGGAAATCATCAAAGATCGTCCATTTGCAAAGGCCATTGCGCCAAATCGAAAACGCCTCACTTCGGTCTTTGGTTATAGCTCGGCCTGCGTGCCGTCCATCCTTTCCGGTCGCTGGCCGGTCGAACATCGGAACTGGTGCTATTTCGTATATGATCCCGCCAATTCACCATTCAAATCTTTGCGTCCGTTGCGATGGCTGCCTGAGAGCTTGACCAGCCGCCGCATTTTCCGGCGCTGGCTTTCGAAATTCATTAAAGTTCGACTGAACTTTCGCGGCTATTTCGATCTCTACAACATCCCTTTCAAATACATCTCCCTCTACGATTTCACCGAAAAACGGAATCCGCTTCAGCCTGGTGGCATGAATCGTGGACCAAACATTTTCGATTACCTCGAAGAGCGGTCGATTCCTTATCATGTCAGCTCCCCAAATCGCAGCGAGAAGGAAAATCTTGATGCCTTAACCAATGATATTCGCAGCGAACGCGTCGATTTCGCATTTCTATATTGGCCCGGACTCGATGGACTGCTGCATTCCGTCGGCAATCAATCGCCAGAAATAGGCGAAAAACTGAGCAACTACGAAAAAAGGATTGATGAGCTCCTCGCCTTCAGCAAACAACATTATGAGGAGATCCGGCTTTACATTTTCAGCGACCATGGCATGGCCAATTGCGATCACCTGTTAGATCTGAAAGCAAAAATGGACGCGTTGCCGTTGAAAATGGGAAACGACTACGCAGTCGTTTACGATTCAACGATGGCGCGGTTCTGGTTTTTCAATGAGCGCGCACGACAACAAGTGACGGAATGCCTGGTTCAGGTCAAAGAGGGCCGAATTATCCCGGATTCCGAATTGGCCGATTTGGGAGCTTTGTTCGCTGATCGCTATTTCGGTGAATTGATTTTCCTCGTCAACGAAGGTGTCCTGATCGTTCCCAGTCACATGGGCCAACGGCCGATTCGCGGTATGCATGGCTATCACCCCAGCGAAAAGCAAAGTTACGCCGCTCTCTGTACTAACCAGGAAAAAATTTCCCAGGAGATCACCGCGATTCCTGATATTTATCGGCTTATGACCCGTGACTCGGATTTGGCCAAAGCCTGCAATGAGGCAAATAGGATAGGGCGACCTCAGGCTCTGGAGTCGTACGAGGGCTCGTCATTACCTGCAACTCGCTAACAGCTATCTGCTCTGTTGCTTTTGGTCTTTGGATTTTGGTGCTTGGAGCTTTCCTTTTGGGGTATTCAACGCATTGTTAAAAACGCAATTTCTTGCACCCTTTTCCTCATGAGTGGCCCACTTGTCAGCATTATCATGCGCTCGTTCAACGAGGCATGGGCTTTGCGCGATACTCTCGCGGCTCTCAAAATCCAGGACTGCCAAAGTTGGGAACTCATCGTAGTTGATTCCGGTTCGAGCGACGGGTCGGTCGATCTCATTCGTCAGGCCAATCCGCGCCATTTCATCCAGATTCGACCTGAAGAGTACCACCCAAGCCGCGTTATGAATCGGGGTATGGAGCTTGCCAGTTCTGAGTTCGGAATTTTCCTCAACGCTGATGCCACGCCGCAAAACTCAAACTGGCTACGCCCGCTCGTAAGCGCATTGCAGGAGCCGCAAACCGCCGCGGTTTTCGGCCGTCAAATTCCTCGGGCCGACTGCCGGGCCGTCTATGCGCACGATTATGAGCGCTGTTTCGGAGCGAGCCGTGAATCTGCAGGGTGGGAACATTTCTTCAGCATGGTCAGTAGCGGCATCAGAAAGGACATATGGGCCAAGCGTGGATTTTTGGAAAAAATGCAGTATTCGGAGGATGACGAGTATACCCGCTGGTGCCGCGCGCAAGGCTATCGAATCATGTACTGCCCGGAATCGGTCGTAATGCATTCTCACAACTACACGCCAGAACAAGCTTACAAACGCAGCTTTGGGGAAGCCAAAGCGTTGGCCGCAGTTTGGAACGGAAGCCGCACTCAAATGAATTGGCCTCGGACAGTTCTGCTTGGCTGGCTGAACGACCTCCGCCGTGACTTCAGCTACTGCGCACGAACGCGACGCGTCTCGGAGCTTCCGTACGCTGGGCGCATACGCTGGTCGCAACGTCGCGCCCGCCTGGCCGGCTTTCGCGCCGGCTGGGATTTTTATCGTAAGGAGGAGCCCGGCCCAGTTGTGGCTGGGACGATTCAATTGGAAAGGGGAGCGCACGCGGCCCCGCGTGCAATGTTCCGCGCCCTCGCGGAACCGAGCACCTGTCCACAGGCTGAACCCTTTGGTGAATTGCAAAATCAACTACTGACCAGCGGAGATGCCGGTCAGCACCCGCGAGGCGGCGTGTGCTCCTCATGAACAAGCGCTTCACCATTGACGGCAGCGATGCCTTGGAACAACGGCTCGACTCCCTTTGCCGCGAGGTCGGCGACAAAGTGCGACAAATTATTCCCGCCGCAAAATTGAAAGGGCTTGTGCTTGGCGGTGGTTACGGTCGTGGCGAAGGTGGTGTGCTCAAAACCGGGAACGGTGATGAGCCGTACAACGATTTGGAATTCTATGTCTTTCTGCGCGGGAATCGTTTGCTCAACCAGCGTCGGTATCGGCGCGCCCTTGGTGATTTAGCAGACCAATTATCTCTCAATGCTGGAATTCACATCGAATTCAAATGCGACTCGATTCAAAGGCTCAAATGCAGTCCAGTTTCGATGTTCACTTACGACCTTATCGCAGGACATCACATTATTTGCGGCGAGCCAAACATTTTTCAGGATTGCCAGCATCATCTTGACGCGTCTGCCATTCCGCTTTCCGAAGCCACCAGACTGCTCTTCAATCGGTGCAGCGGGCTCTTGCTCGTTCGCGAGAAATTATCCAGGACCGCGAGCCGTCCCGGCTCGCAGCGGCGGCTTTCTGGCGAAGACGCCGATTTCATCGGACGCAATTTAGCCAAAACCCAACTGGCCTTGGGCGATGCCGTACTTGCCGTCTGTGGCGAATACCATTGGAGTTCTGGGGAACGCAATCGGCGTCTGATGCAACTTTCGCTTTCCGAAGCACCGCCCGATTTTTCCGAGATCAAGAAACATCACAGCGCGGGACTGGCTTTCAAACTCCATCCTTGCCGCAGTTCTGCTCTTGCAGATGAGTTCGACGCCCTGCATCGAGAATTATCTCATCTCTCCTCCCGCCTCTGGCTTTGGCTGGAGAGCATCCGACTTCAGGAGCCGTTTTTGACGGCGCGAGATTATTCACTTTATCGCTCGAACAAATGTCCTGAAAGCGCCGCGTGGCGGAATTTCTTGCTGAACCTCAAAACGTTTGGGTTCAAAGCGCTGCATGATGCGCTGGCCTGGCGCTATCCACGCGAGCGATTGTTCAACGCATTGCCCTTGCTCTTATGGGACACCGAGACGCCTCCAGAGCCAGGTCTTCAACGCCTCCTCCAAAAACAATTGCACACCGCAGCTTCAGATTGGGCTGGATGGGTCGCTGCTTACAAAAATCTCTGGCCAAGCTATGGTTGAGGCATTCACATTCAGAAGCGAAGAGATTGCATCCTGGCCGTTTAACGAGTTTAACTCGCCGCAATTCATGGTTTCCGATGACATTCTTTGGCCCCCGCCGCCCGCCCGTTGGTCGCTAGCCGGAACCGATGTTCACGTATGGGCGGCACACCTCGATCAGCCTCTCGACGCACTGGCTCGCTTCGCATCCATACTCTCCGAGGACGAACTGGAGCGCGCGGCTCGCTTCCGCTTTGAAAAACATCACAATCGTTTTATCGCTGGCCGCGGAATATTGCGCTCGCTTCTGGCGGCGTATTTGGAATGCGCCCCGGATGAACCGCGATTTGTTTACGGCCCAAATGGCAAACCGGCATTGGCCGGGAAATTTGCCCAAAGCGCGCTGCGCTTCAACCTCGCTCATTCAGAGGAGCTCGCTTTGGTCGCCATAACTCGCCTGGGCGAGCTCGGCGTTGATATTGAAAAGATTCGCCCGTTGTCTGACGCCGGCGAACTGGTAGAGCGATTCTTTTCGGCTCGCGAAAATGCTCTGTTCCAGACCCTGCCCGCCGACCAACGGAACGTCGCGTTTTTCAATCTGTGGACACGCAAAGAGGCATGGCTGAAAGCCACCGGCGAAGGCATTGGCGACTCGCTGAGCCGTGTCGAAGTAACCTTTCTTCCCGGTCAACCCGCGCGCTTCCTGGCGTTGCCCGACCATTGCGCCGTGCGCGCGGATTGGGCAGTGCGCGAGCTGGCGCCCGCTCCCGGCTTTGTTGGCGCCGTCGCGCCGCCGAATGTCCGCTTTTCACTTTCCACTTTTCAATTCTCAACCTCGCAACCGCACTGGAGATTTTTATGAATACCCGTCCTCCTATCACGATTCTCGGTGTTCCTTTCGACAATGTCACGACCATCGAGGCCCTTAACCGAATTGATCAGATGATTGCTTCGCGCAAGCCGCATTATCTCGCAACGGCGAACGTTGATTTTCTGGTTCAGGCTCGTGAAGACATCGAATTGCGCCGAATTCTTTTCGATGCTGACCTCGTCCTGTGCGATGGCACGCCTCTTCTTTGGGTCTCGCGCTTGCTCGGCAACCCACTGCCCGAACGCGTCGCAGGCGCTGATGTTGTCCCACGCCTGATTCAATTAGCCGCTGAAAAAAAGTATCGCCTGTTTCTGCTGGGCGCCACGCCTGATTCCGTCAGCCTTGCCGTGGATAATTTGCGCGACGCTTATCCCGGCCTCATCATTGCCGGCTACTATTCGCCTCCTTTCAATAAACTCATCGAGATGGATCACGAGGAAATCAAAGCTCGCATCCTCACCGCTAAACCGGATGTGCTCCTCGTCTCCTTCGGCTGCCCTAAACAGGAAAAATGGATCGCCATGCACTATCGCGCCCTCGGTGTTCCGGTTGCCGCCGGTGTCGGTGCCACGATTGATTTCCTTGCCGGCAAAGTTCTCCGCGCGCCGGTTTGGATGCGCCAGAGCGGTCTTGAATGGGTCTATCGCCTGATTCAGGAGCCTCGGCGACTATTCCGCCGGTACGTAAAAGACCTGTGGATTTTCAGTCGGAGCATCCTCGCGCAGTGGTGGGCGCTGCAATTTCGCATCCATCGAACTCATGCCCCGACAAACACCAAATCATCTTCATCACAGGGCAACCCGGATGCGCGCCATCAGGTCATCGTCTCCCCGGCAAGTCTTGACGCGCTGGCCGCTGAGGTGGACACGCTGAAGACTGCCAATCTTATAGCCGATGAACGCCACTGTTTGCTCCAAATGGCAGGCATCACTTTCATCGACAGTACCGGTATCGGATATCTGATCAGCCTGCAGAAAAAATTGCGAAGTGCCGGACGCGAACTCATTCTGCTCGCACCCAGCGCGCCAGTTCGTCGCGCTCTCAGTTTAATGCGCATCAATCAATTCTTTCTTTCCGCTCCGGACATGGCTTCCGCGCAATATCTTCTCCAGGTCCGCGCTCGCGAACAATCAGCCGCAGTCACGCTCCGAACCGCCGCAGCGGTCACGCCGCTCGTCTGGCGTGGAGAAATCACCGCCGGCAATGCAGAGCACGTTTGGGCTTATACACGCGCACACCTCGAAACTCCGCGACCCGAGCGCGAACTTACTCTGGATTTAAGTGACGTCCGATTTATTGACAGTACCGGCCTCAGTTTGATGATTCGCGCTAAAAAACTGGCTCAGCAACAAGGTGCGAAACTCGTTTTCAAAGGCATTCAACCCGCAGTCCAGAACGTGATTCAAATCGCCCGTCTCGAAAAGTTCCTTCAGAACGAAGAAGCCCCCGATTCGCAATCCTCGCCCAAGCCGTCGCCAACCTGGCGAGAAGTTTTCAGTTTGCCGGAAGCAAGCGCGGCTCCCGAGGCGATTTTTGGCGGTTCGCGCGATGCGATTTTGCACGAGAGCGTTACCAACGCGGCATTTGCAACGTCTCATGAATAAATAGGCATCCGCAGGCGTATTAATTAGTGGACCCCATTTGTGGCTTGCGACAAGATGGGCATAGAGACAATATTGTAAAATACCGGGCGTTTTGTATGAAAAACAATAGTCCCTGCTTCTGCAACAGCACCGAGCACATTTGGCGGCCAAATCGGCGCGAATTTCTTTACGTCGGTTTGGTCGGCAGCGTGGGTTTGACCCTCGGAAATCTCTTCAAGCTTCAGGCGCAGTCCGCGGGTTCCAAAGCCGCCGCGCAATCTGTCATCAATATCTTTCTTCCCGGCGGCATTGCGGCGCAGGAATCTTTTGATCCCAAAGTTCTCGCTCCCATCGAATATCGTGGACCACTTGGCACCGTCAAAACCAGCATCGAAGGCATCCACTTTTCTGAGCACCTCAAAGAAACGGCGAAAGTCGCCGACAAAATCTGCGTCGTTCGCTCGATGACTCATGGCGAGGCCGATCACGATCGCGGCACGCACAACATGTTCACCGGTTGGCGGCCCAGCCCGGCAGTCCAATATCCCAGCATCGGCAGCATCGTTTCGCACGAACTCGGTTCCCGCAACGATCTGCCTCCGTACGTCTGCGTTCCCAGCCAGCCAAATAGCTTCGCAGGCACTGGTTTCCTGGGCTCGGCGTACGGCCCGTTCAGTCTTGGCGCGGACCCGGCTAATGGCGGATTCAAAGTGCGCGATCTCAACCTGCCAGGTGGCGTCGACGAAAAGCGTTTCGCCCAACGCCGCGAAATGCGCGAAGTCGTCGATGCCCATTTCAGCACTTTGGAAAAATCTGATTCACTCTCGGGAATGGATTCGTTCTATCAGCGCGCTTACGCGATGATGAGTTCGGAAAAGGCGCGCGACGCTTTCGATCTCAAAAAGGAATCTGATAAACTACGCGATGAATACGGTCGCAACGCCGCCGGCCAGCGCATGCTGCTGGCTCGCCGGCTCGTAGAATCGGGTGTCCGCTTTGTTTCTCTGACCTACGGCAGTTGGGACCATCACGACAACATCCGTAATGGAGTCAGCAACCAGATGCCGGCATTGGATCAGGCTTTTGCGGCGCTTATCCGCGATCTCGACCAACGCGGCATGCTCTCCTCCACACTCGTGCTGCTCACGACCGAATTTGGCCGGACACCCAAGGTAAACAACACGGCCGGGCGCGATCACTATCCCAAAGTCTTCAGCATCGTGATGGCGGGCGGCGGCATCAAACAGGGGCTTGTTCATGGGTCGACTGATCCCACAGGCAGCGAACCTGATAGCGACCCGTTACAAGTTCCGGATTACGCCGCCACGGTCTATCAACTGCTTGGGATTGATTACGAGAAGACGTTGATGGCCGGCGCGCGGCCGGTGAAAATTATCAAAGATGGCGAGGTCGCGAAGGCGCTTTTGGCGTAAGCTCCTCCTCGTTCTCGACCTCGTCCTCGATCTGACTCATGTGCACAATGCGCGCGCAAAACGAAACGAGGCTTTCGATGGAACTCAACCGGCCTTTCCACCTCCTTTGTCTCTGCGTTCTTTGTGCGTTCGCGCTGCCCATCTACGCGACTTCGCCTCATATTGAATCCCTCGTTCCAGCCGGTGGTCAGCGAGGAACCGAGCTTGAGGCCACGTTTGCCGGCGAGCGATTACAGGATGCGCAAGAAATTTTTTGTTACGGACCGGGCATCCAGGTGTTGAAGCTCAATCTAGTCACTAACAAAACCGTAACCGCACAACTCAAGATTGCCTCCGATTGCGCTCTCGGCGAACATCACTTGCGGATTCGCGCTGCGACCGGTCTCTCCGAGTTGGTGACCTTCTTCGTGGGTGCCTTGCCGGAAACTACAGAAAAGGAGCCCAACAACGACCCGGCGCACGCGCAAAAAGTAGACTTCAACTCCACTATCAACGGCGTGGTTAACAACGAAGACGTCGATTGTTTTTCAGTCGAGGTAAAGAAGGGCCAGCGTTTCTCCGTCGAAGTCGAGGGCATGCGCCTGGGTCGCGGTCCGTTGGACGCCCGTCTGACTATCCTGAATTCAGACGGCGCAGTGCTTGCCGATGCGGACGATACGTGGCTCGGCGTGCAGGATCCGTTCATCAGCCTGCTTGTACCCGCTGATGGCCAATACACGATTCAGGTCCGCGAAGTCACTTATGCGGGCAGTGACAAATGCCATTACCGCCTGCACATCGGCTCTTTTCCCAGGCCGACTTCCGTCTTCCCGCTCGGTGGTAAAACGGGCGAAACGGTCACGTTCAAGTTTTTCAGCGAAGCAACCGGAGAATTCTCGCAAAAAATAAAATTGCCCGACACTCCCGACGGGAAATTTGGCGTTTTCGCAGAATTGGATGGCCTTACCGCGCCGACGCCAAACTGGATTCGCGTATCCGAATTTCCCAATGTTCTGGCGAGTTCCGATAACCACGATCGTGAACATGCAACAGTTACCGACCTTCAACCTCCGCTCGCGTTTAACGGCATCATCGGGCAAAAAAATCAGGAAAGCTGGTTCCGCTTTAACGCGGCCAAAGGCGCAGCCCTCGAAGTCAGCGCCTATGCCCGCCGTCTTCGCTCGCCAATGGACCCGGTGATTGACGTATTCGATGCCGCTGGCAAATACCTCGCTTCCAATGATGACTCGGTCGGCGTCGACAGTTCGCTCAAATTCACTCCGAGCGAAACGACAAACTATTTCGTTCGAGTCCGGGACACTTTGCACGACGGTGGCCGCGATTTCGCGTTTCGTATTGAAGTCACGCCAGATCAGCCGAGCCTCGCCGTAAAAATCCCCGAGGTCTCGCGCAATGACACCCAGTCCCGCCAATACATCACTGTCCCTCGGGGGAATCGGTTTGCGACGCTAATTTCTGCCAAACGTTCCAACTTTGGTGGCGATCTTAATTTCAATATCTCCGATCTTCCTACCGGCGTCACAATGCTCGCCGATCGCATGTCCCAAAGCATGGACTCCATGCCCCTCGTCTTCGAAGCGATGCCCGATGCTCCCATCGAAGGCAAGTTGCTGGACCTCACCGCCAGCGGCACGAACAGCGGCAACTTGGTCACCGGCAATTTCCGTCAGGACGTCGAGTTAGTTCAAGGCGCGCCAAATAATGCAAATTATTGCAGCACGAGCGTCGGTAAATTTTGTGTCGCCGTTACGAAGGAAGCCCCTTTCCACCTGCGCATCGTCGAGCCTAAAGTGCCCATCGTGCAGGCCGGCACGACGCGCCTCGAAATCATCGCCGAGCGTGACACAAACTTCGATGAACCCATAGAACTCAACATGGTTTGGAATCCGCCCGGCATGAGTTCACAGTCCGAAGCCACAATTCCCAAAGGCGCAACGAACATTTTCTACCAACTCAACGCTGGTGGCGGCGCGGAAACTCGCACATGGAAAATTGCCATTCTCGGCCACGCCAAAGTCGATGGCGGCGACCTCTACGTCTCTACCCAACTCGCGCCCATTGAAGTCGCTCCGCCTTTCGTCTCCGGCAAAATTGAGACCACTTGGCTCAATCCCGGCAAATCCGCTGAACTCACCGTCAATCTCAAACAACTGAAACCATTCGAAGGCAAAGCCACCATTCGCCTCGTTGGCCTGCCCGAAAATGTTTCCGTGGCCGACCGCGAAATTACCAGCGCGGATCAGGAAGTCGTCTTCAAACTCGAAGCCACCGATAAATGCTCGACGGGTTCGCACAAGAATCTTTTCTGCGCCGTCGACGTCCAGCAAAACGGCCAGACGATTCCGCACACCATTGCCCAGGGCGGAATTTTGCGAATCGTTCCGCCGAAAAAAGAGGCGCCCAAGGTTGCGGCGGTCGAACAGAAGAAATGACGATGGAAGCTCCAAATTCCAAAACCCAAAACCCAATAAAACTCCAAAATTCAATGCGGAAGATTTGTGGAGGTTGGAGTTTGGTATTTTTTTGGTGCTTGGGATTTGGAGTCTGGAGTTTATCGGCCGCTCCCGCGCTTACGGATGTCCAATGTTACCCCACCAACGTCAGCCTTTCCTCTGCTAAATCCACTCAACGCGTCGTGGTTCAAGCCACTTACGCCGATGGTATCACTCGCGACGTTACGACCGACGCCAGCCTCAAACTCGCAAACTCGAAAATCGCTCGTCTCGACCACGCCAACCTCTCTCCGCTGGCCGACGGCCAAACCGAGCTTCGCGTTTCTTTCAAAGGCCGTAAGCTTTCGATCCCGATCAATGTTTCAAACGCGACCAACCAACCACCGATCAGTTTCAAACTCGATGTGATGCCCGTCTTCATGAAAGCGGGTTGCAACGCCGGCTCCTGCCATGGCTCATCGCGCGGCAAAGATGGCTTCCGCCTTTCTCTATTCGGCTTTGATCCCGAAGGCGATTACTATCGCCTGACCCGCGAACAAATCGGTCGTCGCATCAATCTCGCCATTCCAGAGGAGAGCCTGATCGTCCAGAAAGGCCTCGGCGCGGTTCAACACACTGGCGGCGTACGATTCGGCACAAACAGCGATCTCTGCAAAACCCTGCTCACCTGGCTTAACGCCGGCGCGCCCAAAGATCCGCCTGAAGTTCCAAAAGTTGCCGGCATCGAAATCTTCCCAAAATCCGCCGTCCTCGAAGGCTCCAATACATTCCAACGTTTCGTCGTCCGCGCCCGCTACTCGAATAGCACCGAGCGCGACATCACACCGCTCACCGTCTTCATCAGCAACAACGATGGCACAGCCAAAGTCGCCGATGACGGCCTCGTCACCGCCGGTCAGCGCGGCGAAGCGTTCATCCAGGCGCGTTTCGCCGAATTCAATGTCGGCGCGCAAGTCATTGTCACACCAAAAAATCTCCCCTTCAAGTGGCCCGGCGTCGCCTCCCGCAATTACATCGACGACGCCGTTTATGCGAAGTTGAAAAAGCTGCGCTTCGCGCCTTCTGATGTTTGCGATGACGCCACGTTCATTCGCCGCGCTTCCATCGATCTCAACGGCACGTTGCCTAAGCCCGACGACGTCGAAAAATTTCTTCAGGACACCGATCCCGCCAAGCGCGATAAACTCGTAGACCAACTTCTCGCCCGCAAAGAATTCGCCGAACTCTGGGTCATGAAATGGGCCGAGCTTCTGGAAATTCGCACCCGCGACAACCGCGTTTATCCCAAAGCGACTGTCCTCTATTTTGAATGGCTCCGCGATCAGATGCTCGCCAATGTGCCCTTTGACCAAATCGTACAGAAAATTCTCACCGCTTCGGAAAGCAATTTCCGAAATCCGGCGGCCAACTATTACCAAATCGAGCCGGACACCTTGAAGCTCGCCGAGAACACCGCGCAGGTCTTCATGGGCATGCGCATCCAATGTGCCCAATGCCACAATCATCCGTTCGACCGCTGGACGATGAACGACTACTACAGTTTCGCCGCGTTCTTCGCCCAAATTGGCCGCAAGCCGGGTGACGATCCTCGCGAAACCGTCATCTTCGACCGTACTGACGGCGAAGTGAACCACCTCGTCACGGGAAAGCCCATGCATCCCAAATTCCTTGGCGGCGACGAACCCGAAATCAAAGGCGACAGCCGCCGGGAAGTCCTCGCTCGCTGGCTCTCCTCTTCGCAAAATCCATACTTTGCCCGTAATCTCGCCAACATTGTCTGGGCGCACTTCATGGGCCGCGGCATCATCGAACCCGTTGATGATGTCCGCATCAGCAACCCTCCTTCCAATCCTGACTTGCTTGATGCTCTCGCCGCAAGATTCGTCGATTACAAATACGATTTCAAACGCGTCGTACGCGACATCTGCACCTCGCGCACTTATCAACTGAGCACGCGCCCAAACGCCTCTAACGCCTCCGACGAGCGCAACTTCAGCAAAGCCGCCATCCGCCGAATCCGCGCCGAAGTTCTGCTCGATTGCATCAGCGAAGTCACCCAGACCCTGGATAAATTTCCCGGCCTGCCGCGCGGCGCGCGCGCCGTCGAAATCGCCGACGGCAACACCGCGAATTACTTCCTCACCACGTTTGGCCGCGCCTCACGAACGACCGTTTGCTCCTGCGAAGTCAAAGTCGATCCCAATCTTTCCCAGGCCTTGCATCTCCTCAACGGCAAAACCCTTCAATCCAAAATTGAAGATGGCTCCGTCGTCAAGAACCTCATCAAGAAAGACCAAACGCCCGAGCAAATTGTCGAAAACCTTTATCTGCGTTGCTTCAGCCGCAAACCGACCGACGATGAGCTGACCAAACTCAAACAATTCATCGCGCCCGATTCAAACCAGGAACAAGTTCTCAACGACATCTTCTGGTCCCTGCTCAATGCCAAAGAATTTGTTTTCAATCACTGACTGCATTGCGCGCCCGATGAAATTCGTCAGCAGTTCCATATCACGCGCCTGTCGCGACGCGCTGCGTATTGCGTGTCGCGTGTTCCGTTTCACGCATCACTCGTTACGTTTTACGTTTTACGTTTTACGTTTCACGTTTCACGCAACACGCAACACGCTGCTGACGATTACTCTCGCCCTCGTCATGAACGCAAACACCCTTCACGCCGACGACAAAATCACTTACCAGGACCACATCCTCCCCCTCGTCGAAGCCAACTGTTCCAAATGCCACAACGCCGACAAGAAAAAAGCTGACCTCGACCTCACCAGCTACCAGGGCGCGCTCAAAGGCAGCGGCTCCGGCGCAATCCTCGTCTCCGGCAACCTCGACGGCAGCAAACTTTGGAAAGCCATCACGCACGCCGAAGAACCGAACATGCCGCCGAACCGGCCCAAACTCGACGACAAAGACTTAGACCTTTTCAAAAAATGGATACTCGGTGGCCTGCTCGAAGCCGCCAACGGCAAGGCCGTTGTTGCAAGCGCTCCGACCATCGATCTCACTCTCAAAGCCGACGCTGTCGGCAAACCCGATGGCCCGCCGCCGATGCCCGGCGACCTGCCCGTCGCGCCTGTTGTCCACACGGCTCATCTCAACGCCGTCACCGGCCTCGCCTGTAGCCCATGGGCGCCGCTCATCGCGGTCGCCGGCCAAAAGCAAATCCTCCTGTTCAACGCCGAATCCCGCGATCTCCTCGGCATCCTGCCTTTCACCGAAGGCCAGCCTGTGGACGTCAAATTCAGCCGCAGCGGCCAGTTACTTCTCGCAAACGGCGGACGTGGCGCGCGCTCCGGTCGCGCGGTCCTCTGGGACGTCCTCACCGGCAAACGCATGACCACGCTCGGCGACGATTACGACACCATTCTCACCGCCGACATCCGCCCCGACCAATCCCAGGTCGCAGTGGGTTCGCCCAGCCGCCTCGTCAAAATCTTCTCGACCAAAACGGGCGAACTTCAGCACAAAATCAAGAAACATACCGACTGGGTCACGGCGGTTGCCTTCAGTCCGAACGGACAGATGCTTGCCACCGCCGATCGCAATGGCGGCATCAGCCTATGGGACCCGGACAACGCTCAGGAACTCTTCACGCTGGCCGGACACAAATCTGCCGTCACCGCATTAAGCTGGCGCGGCGATTCCAAGCTGCTCGCCTCCTCGAGCGAAGACGGCACGGTCAAACTCTGGGAAATGCAGGAGGGCAAACAGTTCAAAAGCTGGAGCGCGCACGGGCCCGGAGTGCTCTGTGTCAACTACAGCCACGACGGTCGCCTCGTCACCTGTGGCCGTGACAACAACGTCATCCTCTGGGACGCAAACGGTGGCAAAATCCGCAGCATCGCCACGACAAACGATCTTCCCCTCCGCGTCACCTTCAGCTACGACGACTCCGCCATTTTCACCTCCGACTTCTCCGGCCACATGACCGCCTTCACCGCCAAAGACGGGAAGCTCCTCGGCGAACTGGACGTCAACCCGCTGCCGCAGTCCGAAAAAGGGACTGCATCGAAACGGGTTGCGTCCTCACATTAAAACCTCACACATCTCAGGGAAGATCTCAATTTTTGAACATCGGGCGAGAGCGCGGGTTTAGCGTACCACAATCCCAACGGGATTGCGCCCTCCAGCCCAGGGTTGGCGAGCTTGCGAGCCTACCCTGGGTTGGAGGGGCAGCGGCTTGAACCCTGAAAGGGATCTTTCATAGGCGCTTGCGGATGATGATAGCAGGACATTGAATAACAGCAACGGCGCAGGTGACAAAAAGAGGGGCACTGCAGGACAAATTTGTTCGTTTCCTGTGTGTGTCTGGTGCAAAAGTCCCATTTGATTGTTCTTTTTCAGGACACTTTCCCGGGCGAATCTCGGGCAACTTCAGCCGTTTTCTACTGTATTTCGGGGGGCTTATTTTGAGCGGCGTGGTTGGCCCAATTTATGCGCTACACCATA